>Ga0126337_10003058_pt1 | contig 10842 bp, 9 predicted proteins | sample DipCmetagenome_FD_92527 | JGI IMG/M metagenome (GOLD analysis project Ga0126337, IMG submission 92527) | Coral microbial communities from La Bocana,Puerto Morelos, Mexico - Diploria C A metagenome | ecosystem: Host-associated > Invertebrates > Cnidaria > Coral | place: La Bocana,Puerto Morelos... | reverse complement strand
TATTATTATTATTATTATTATTATTATTATTATTATTATTATTTAACCGTATTTCTCCTCGCAAAGACAGCAATTGTTTCTGACTCCATTTAGTAATCATCGATCAAAACGTAGTGGCGTCTAATGACAGTCTTTTCTTACAGATCTTAGCTCCGTATGATTGACCGCCACAAAAACACACAAAAACAGTAAACCGCGAGCTTAACTCATGATTCCCTCAACCGCGCGATAATTTCTTAACCGTAAACCGCCCGATAAATGTGAATGTACTCGAAAGCCTACACTCAAAATTATTGGCTTAAACCGCCCAACCGCTAGAGTATACCTTCATTAATCGTACATGCGCCCAACAGTCAAAACACAGAGAGAGATCGAGACTTGTTTGCTGGGGTGCCAAAGGGTTCCTGTGACCAACTTTTTGTATCAAAAAATCTACTTTTCTTTTTGTTGATAAGCAAATATTGATTGTAAAACAACCTATCTGCGTAGGTTTAATTGTAAGAAGACGGATCGCTCTGACACGTATTTAAATCTGTATTTCATGGTTTGTTCAATCCATTTCTGGATTGAACCTCTCTCAATAATTGGCATAAGATTCAGGTTATTTCTATAAACTTTTTGCAGCTTTTTGTCAAAAATAGATCTCAGTAACCTGTATTACCTACATGGTAAATTAGATTGGCTCAAACAGAATTTGAATTCGCGGTCCACTTGGTTTCGTATAAAACTGAAGCTGATTTACGAATAATATTATTCTGTGGAACTCCGTCATGGCTGGTATGTCTGAATTGTTAAGGTTTGTTGTGCGGTGGTCCGTTTGAAGGGAAGGAACTGGAGCTACAGGTAGGCCTGCTTTTGTACATTATGCTAGCCTTTTTTCGAGCTTTTTAGTGAGGCAAAAGCATTGAGCATTATTTGAGCATTTTAGTGGCATTTTCCAGGATAATTGTTTTTTTTCTCGTGGATGATTTCGAGGATTATGTTTTTTTGGCTGTATTTAGGAACTTGTATACGTTGTTGTTGTTACTTGCAACACTTGTACGTTTTTGTAAGTGTTAACAGTTGACACTGTTAAAAATGTTGAAATTCATTAAAAAAGCCGTTTGTATAATGAGCATTATCCGAGCGACGTTTTTGGGGGAGGCCGAGCATTTTAGTGGGAAAATTGGAGCATTCTGGTGGAGCATTTTTGTGGGGAAACGAAAGCATAATGTACAAAAGCCTAGCTACAGGTCACGTTTCACGGAAAATAAAACGGCCATCTCACGTTTTGTCCAGTTACAGCCATGATCTTTCAGTGGTGATGACCACAAGTGAATCGAAACTGACGTTAAAGTACACGGTAGATTGTTTTTTTTAGCCGGAGATAAATATTTCTAGTAAATATCAAACACAGCTCATAGCCACAGACCAGGTAACGTTTTAGAACGGAACAAAAGTTCGCTCACTTTAACCCCATGCTATTTTAAAATCGAAAACTGAAAAAAATAAAAAAATGCGTCCGCATAAACAAACAAAAAAAAAATAACAAATAAAAATACCCCTTATGCAGATGCCTACGAAAACCTTAAATTGTTAGCCGTCAGTTATTTACCGGAAAACATCCCAGATTAAAAGTGAGATAACCAAGATGGAATAATTTGTCCACGAGAGTGGCGATTTATTCACTAAAATAACGTTGGTGACAGCTTAATTACAAAAAACATTACCAGTTCCGTTCTGTCAGTGGAATGCTGTATTTTGTCTTGTGCACGTATCTGTTATAACAACATAGTTTGAGGTCAATTAAAAACATATATATTTGTGTATTGTCAGTGCATGTTAAGTGTAACCTTTCGAGGAATTTTTTTTATAAAAGTGGGAACTTGCAGTCTGGGCAAAATCTTTAACCTACCAAGCAGGCTCTCATCGTTGGTGGCACGAGCAAAGCCGTCGGCGAACAAAGCGAGAATCGGCAAGCGAAGCGAGCCAGGCCAGGCGAGGATCCTTAGCTTGCTTCGCCAGCTGACGCATCTCTCTCGACTTTGCTCATCGGTTCTGCGCAACGCATGAGAGCCTGCTCGGAGGCTAGCGTATTGAATTAAGGTAGAACCATGCGTTCCTTTGAGATAAATCCAATAAAGATCCGGTTCAGAATCAGTGATCCAATGTCACTTGGATCGCTGATTCTTATCCTAAAGGGTTCCACAGTTTTCTTCCGGCGCCAGGTGCAACTGGACAATATAGCCGTTTAATAATTGATTGGTCTCATTTGATCTAACTTCTATTGTCATTAACTTCATTCTTCCTACGCCAATAGATAATTGAGTCGTATTCACTTATTCACACAGAAATAGCTTTTAATGTGTCGAGAAGCTAAAAGTCAACCAGAATACCTTGAAACATATTTTGATTTGATGGTTAAGAAATAACGTTAAGCGATACCAAACGCATATTTATGTACGAAGTATTAATGAATACAGTTACTGTATATACAAGGTATTATTCAACAAAATTCTGCACTTCAATTGACTTCATTTTACAGGGTTAGTCGCCACTTAGCAAGTTAGAAACATTAATTAAACTTCACTACTGCCAGAAACGTTAAGGTCTGTCCCAACACGACGACGAGAGGCCCAGCTTAAATTTCATCAGACACTGGTGCGCATGTGTAATTTCTATTGTTTATTGATATTATTATATATGTTTTGTTTTTATTGGTGAGCGAGAACTAGTGAACCAATCAGAACAATTTGTCTAATAAACCTTGTCATTTAGTGAAAGGCTTGTGGATTTCGCATTGAACATCGTTGTTATTCTGTTTGAAGTGTGAGCTGAGGCGATGGTTAATTCTTTTTCATCAAGTGTTTCTAACGAGTTTCGTTGAACACTTTTAATTAAATAGCCAGACAGGATGAGGTGGAGAATTTCAATTTTCCAGATCATCATCTTTTCATCTTTCTCAGAAATAATTCAGGTACAGAATTGTTCGCTTTCTAAACTATGTTTGTACGTTTTAACAATTACTTTTATTGTACTGATCGATTCTGTTCCTCCTATGCAGGTTTCAACAAGCAAGTGCCCAGATGAGGTTCCCGGTAAGTACGAATTTCCTGTCCCTAAACTTGAATACATTCTCAGTCCGGGAAAAGTGAGAAAGTTTTATAATTAGTAGTTTCTCTCCTGGCTTATAAAGACAAAAGCATGTCTATAGGTTTCTTCGGTGTCTTCATTGATAACACATCAAAGCACATCTAGCCATACGACTTCGTTTACAGACTGGAACGCTTTTTTTTCTCTGAATTTTTCAGGAAAATTTCAAGACGTATTAGCTGTTATTATCAAAGGTTTCTGTTTCTCCCGTCTGCACTCACATTAACTGCAGGCTGGAAAAAGCCAGATTTTTTTTTTGATAAATAAATTATGAGTTATGAGTTAGTACTACTTAATTAAAATCGAATTTTGCGAAAAGCTCTGGAAGTTACCAATAGAGCTAAAAGTTGAAGTCTCTTAACCAGAACTTCTTTTGGTTCGTCTTTTTCTGCTTTTAAACTGTTTGACCAAATTATCAAACGTTTTACGGGACGTCAGTTTCTATAGCCACTGTGGTCAGTCAAATCCTCTTGTATACGTTTTTGTACAGTCTAATTTCCCGCGATAATCACGAAACTGTCTCCGACAAAATTTATAAACTAAGTTTCCGATCGGCATGATGTTTACATGAATACGTGTAAGTGAGTGAAATGGAGTCCAAGACTAAAGGTCTTAAGCATGCGGAAAAACGTCTTCTGTAATTGCGCAATTAACTTTAATTCATATTGCGCAATCATCTTGAATGCGTTGTGGCTTTTTCGCCATGTTTTTTGTTAATCTTCGGAGAATGTTTGGTGCTGCGTGCAGCGAAAAAGATCGCATTTTCTTTCAATGAATGTTAGACATATCCGTGGATTTTAATTGCTACGAAATATCGCTCTTCGAAAATCGAGAAATCCAAGTTGTCTGGAAAATTTCATATAATGATATACATTTACTTGATAATTTTCAGAAAACATCGCACATGAACCGTGGCCGAACTACACGAAACAGATATCGGTAAATGAAATATAAGGCACCCATACCAGGATCATTGAACATATTAAAGAGTATAACAAGTTGCCGAAGACTGCGCCCATGAGTTTTTAAGTTTTTTTCTTGGTCACGCGGAGTAAACGCATTACTTGAAGCACCGAACATCACTGCAGGTTCTCATACAAATACTGTGTTAAAAGTCGTTGTTCACTCTCATCTGCAGAGAAAAATAATTTTGCCATCTCATTAGGTACCAATTGAAAAACGCGACGAGAATCGTGTATTTGCAGTTGCCTGCGGTGAGTTAATGTCGACTAAAGCACACATACAGCTGTCAATTGTTGCTGAAACAGAACGTAAGAACAACGTTAAGCCCTCGGGAGCTTATTTCTTTTCGAAACCTTTTGCGGAGGCATTAACGGCTAAACAATGAGAACAGCTTCATAGAGCTCTTACGGTATCGCTTCCGTTGGGTCAACAGTTACTAAAACGGAGACTTCCTTCATGAATTATAAATCTTGTTTTAGTTTTGAACGTGACACGAAAGTCATATTAAGCTCATGGGGGGCTTTTTTCTTTTTAGTACCCTTTTAGGAAGAAATTTATAGAAGAGAAATTCTAGAGGAGAGCTAAATAAGCTTTTACGGTGTTAGGTTACATCCCAAGGCCAAATTTCTCGACAACCAAGTTCAAATTTTATCCAATTGTCAGGTATCAGTTAACCAGATGTGCCTCATATGACTGCCATAAAAGAACTTACTCTGTTAACATAAACGCTGTTGGTATTGACAGTTTAACATTTGGCTTGGTTCGGATCGTTACGTATGCAACTAAGTAGTGTAAAAAAGAAAACGGTCGCACAGAACAGGAAGTAAATTGATGGGGAGGGGGGAGGTGGAGAACTAACTTAACCTCTTGGTTTTCTTGTCTGTATTCTGGACACCATTTCAACATTTCTAAACGGCAGTTTGCAAAATCTTTCGCGCTCACCAACAGTAACATTGTACGAAAACGATGATCGCAGCAATTTAAATGGCATGTTAGGTACAACTTCGTAAATGGGAAACTGGCCCTAATTCCTATCAAATAGTAGCGCTTGTTATGAAGACAATGTGATTTGTCACAAATGGTAGCCGTTGTCATCGCAAGATGACAGGCACTATCCACTAGCCAATGAGTGCGCAACAAGTGGATTTCAATTTTTTTCTTCCTGCCCTGCGATAACCAAACCAACTCGGGCTACCTACACTGTACCTTATGTGAATCCAACTAATCAGTAATGTATCTGCTGTTTATATAATGTTATTGTGATTTCAGCTTGGCTGCAGTGCACACATTTAAATGTTGCCGCAGAAAAAAATGGTGCAAACTGTACATCAAGTTCATTCGACCATGTAGCAAGGCAGTGCGACAAAGCTATTGATGGACGAGTTGAAGTTGGAAGCGCGTTTGCTTTCAACAGCAGTCAATCAGGCAATCATTCCATAAAGATCCAGTTCGCACAGCATTTTCTCATTAACAAGCTGAGAGTCATGCAGCTGGACAGCGGTAATGCGCAGATCAGTAACGTGCGCCTGGAATTCTCGAATTCCTCCTCGGTGAAGGTAAGATTTAAACGCTTTAAGGCCAAAAAGTAGTTGCATATGGATATGAACATTTTGGCTTGTGGATTTTAATGTATTTCAAGTCCTTGATGCTTGCAATTATCAGACGTGCCACTTCTTACAAAAATAGTTGTGAGAATTTGGGTAATATTAGACAGTTCAGTTTGCTGATAATTTCCTTAATTCTCATGACCGGTATTCTGAATTAGGTACTGTAATGTTACAAGCGGAAAAAATATTTTGATCACTCTTGAGGCCAACTTGAAGAGCGATGAACACGTTTATTCTTGCAGAAAAGTCTCACACCTAACACTGGTGACGCAGTCATGGAGGACATAGTGTTCACACCTCGCAGTGTATCTTGGGTTCAACTGGTGGCTGACCAGGCCGGTGGATTTAAGGAGATCGAGGTTTACTACGACCTCTGCATGAAAGGTAAACAGTTCCTACTCTCGCTACCTCGTGAGAGTCACGGTGGCCTCATGGTTAGTGTGCTCGACTCCGGATCGAGCGGTCCGGGTTCGAGACCTAGCTGGGGACATTGCGTTGTGTTCATAGGCAAGACACTTCACTCTCATAGTGCCTCTCTCCACCCAGGTGTATAAATGGGTACCATGCGATGGACTAGCATCCCATCCAGGGGGAGTAGCAATATTCCTAGTCGCTTCATGCTGCGGAGACCGGGATAAGCTCCGGCCTGATGGGCCACTTGGCTCGTATGCAGACTTAACCCTACCTCGTAGCTATTTTTTGACAAGAGGTCCTTGCGTGACAGATACATATATTGTGTAATAATGAACGCGGTATTGTCTTCTGGATTTTATTTTGCAGAGCGGCAGTGTGACATCATCAACTTACTTCCTTCAAACGACAGTGGCTCTGTTGCACTTGTTGACAATACTGTCATGTTCAGCGTTAACATGGCACTAAGAGAGTCTCTACAGGTACGTCTCACGACCACACCTACCTCCGACGACGGGTATATCTTCAAAATTGGAGCCAGTGATGTCAAATTATTTCGTGTGCAGTCAACTAACGAAGTGTCACTTAAAGTGGAGAATATGCCCGGCATTCTTGATGTGGGTTGGCGCACTCTCTGGGTGGATTACCGCTGTACGAGTGTAATTCTGGGCTCAGGAAACACTGTCATTCTAAAGTACAATGACACAGATAATCATCAAATGATTCACTTCATCAAGTTTGACAAGTCATCTAACAATCAGACTATTTTGCTGTGCAACAGACAAGGTATTTGATGCTGTTTCTTATTTTATTTCTCTAGAAAGTAAGCGCGTCATTGGCTTATTTCTAGGGTGCCTTGTTACACTTTGTTTAACAGGCAGAACGCATTCAGGTAATATCAGACAAAGCTGGGATAGCACTTTTTGTACTATGCAATAAATCTGGTAAGAAACCAACATGGACAAGGTGGTTTGACGAGTAATATTGCTGTTTATGTTTGCTCGTCCTTTTTACACTAGTGACTTCTTACACTATTGGCTCCTCAGTCTTGCTCGTAAAACAGTCGATTGAGCTTGCTACCCAATAAACATCCACCCTGATTAATTAGTCTTGTCATCGTTGCTTGATGAACTATCCGTTATAGATCAGTGTCACAAAAACGCGACTTATTACTGGCCATTGGACAAGGCAGTTGGCGACGTTCTTCTTGACGTCCAAGGCAGAAGTCACGGAAAACGTAATGAAACAATGACCGAAAGCAGTGTTTGGGTCAGCGGTCCAACATGGCACTCTGTGACGTCAGCTGCATTGAATCTTTTTGAATCTGGGTAAGTTAAATTTATTCCGGGATCAAATTGTTTTAATGTTAGTTTTTTTTGGTATGCGAATTACCTTATCATAAACTGTTTTTGTCTTGATACAAGATTAAAAAACAATATGTATAAAAACCAGCAAAGCACTTTTTTTCTTTCTGTCTTTCCAGGCCCGTTTCCTTAATACAGAACCAGAACTCTTCGTCATCATGCCTCGGCAACATTCTACTTTGCAGTGACGGTCTCACAATAGCCTTTTGGTTCAAGCTTCTTGACAACAGCTCTGACACCCAACGACTGTTATACGCTGCCGAGGACCAAACAGACATCTCAATAACAGCCCAATCCAACCAGATAACCGCTGTCTTTTTTGTCTCGTCGAGTCCCTTGTTGGTTAGCTTCAACGTCACGCTGCATCAGTGGCATCATGTGACGTTCACGTGGGCACAAAGCGAAAGTCTGGTGGCTGTGGTAGACTTTATACATTGGCTAAAGAGTGGCTCATTCACTCCAGTGACATCGGTTACTGAGGAAGTTCCGTTAACCATTGGTCATGCAGCCGCCAACGCTGCCGTCTACATAAGCCATGTGGTTGTGTATGAAATGTTTCTGACTCCATCGCAGATACAAAGAATGGCAAAGTGCACTGATCTTGTGCCAGGTGGGTTATCTTAGATCTATTCCAATCTCTCTACGGGACTAATCAATGAATAATGGTATAGAAGTAAGAACTGTCCTGAAGGTTCTAATTGCTGATTAGCTTGAGTGTTAAGTGTTAAGCTTTCAAAAGAGAATTACGCGTAATTTATCAATTTTTTACATGATCTTGCACAGCATCCAAAGCCACCAGCGCCACTTAGAGCATTTAAGACATGTCGACCAAAACATTTTTTCTGCATGTCTTATGATGTCATTCACGTTGGTTTAAATTCTGGTAGGAACGTAGATGCTGATGATATAAGGTTTACTAAACACCAGATAATTGAAATTGCTTTTATTGACCGTTTCGCTTAATAAGAGATCCTGCTTATCTAATATGTATGTGAATGTGTATCTAATATGTATGTGACTATTGCTGTTCGGCTCAGCTTGGCACTGTTTTGGCCTTATACTTTGCGTGATAAAAACACTTGTACAGATGTTGTTCACAATGCAATCAATTTGTTGCTTGTTTGTTTCAGACATAGCGCCAGAATCGTTTGGTGTTATCACTGGAATTGTTCCGGATGATTCATTCACTGCTTCGTCGAGCCTCGCTGATTCCTCCGGCCCGGAACGAGGAAGGGCTCTTGTAAAAGAAATGGGTTCATTTTCAGGTTAGGTCTTGTTCGGTTAACCCTTAAGATGCTGCACAAAGCAATGTAGCAAGTGTAGCTCAACTTAATTTTTGCAGTCTGAAGTCACATGTTCATTAATCTGTCACAGCTGGCTTTGTTACGGAGAAGACATGAGGGAAGACTAGGCCGAATGGTGAGCCAAAATGGCGACCAATTTTAATTTTCTTCAAAATGATTATTTTAAGAAATTACTTTTTTTTCAAATCGAGAACGTTTTTACGCAGACGTCCGTTGGGCGATGTGTGGTATAGACTCAAGAAAAGAGGTAAAATTAAAAGGTTATGCAATCGATTTAAAAGTAATTAATTTAATAGATGTCTTCTTCAGCCGTTTGAACAATCATTTAACATACATGTATGCCTGGCTTTAGGAGCATGGATCCCAAGTACACAGTCAACGTCCGAATATCTTCAAATCGATTTACTTCAGGTAAGAAACATCAGTGCAATCATGACACAGGGGAGAGATGAAGCAGAATGCGGCTGCTCTGAGTGGGTCACCGAGTACACACTCTCCTACAGTCTGTGTGGCAGCTTCTGGTCGGACTACAAAGCCAATGGTAGCGTCAAGGTAAGATGTTCTTTTGACCATTATCTTTGTACTTGTCGTCATCGCTTGTGTCATCGTCATTATCATTACAATCATCATCCTGACATTAGCTTATCAGTGGGTTCTCGTAAGCAAACTACGACGGCTATGGCGATGAGACCGTCGATAAATAAAAAAATTAGGTTTAAAGGCACTTTATGATTCACTTCATAAGTTCCTCTTCAATTCTCTCCACATGCATTCTACAGCATTTCACCAGTAATCACGATGGAGAAACCATAGTATCTAACTCAATGTGTCCTGACCTGACAGCCCGTGTGTTGCGGTTCCATCCTACACAATGGAATACTTCAATCGCTATGAGAATCGATGTGGTTGCAAGCAGAAACGGTAAGATCACTTTACTTGTACTCAAGCGTACAGGTAGACAATGCCTATTACTCAAGATTGAATAGCGTGCTCTTTGCGCCATAACATGAGCCTTCACTTAGCTGTTGTAAGGTGTACACAAAGCTGGCTGTTACAATAAACTGAATTAAATCGGGTGATGTAGTTTTAAGCGTGCCATTTTGGTGGCAGTCTATCATTTACTTTATATCACAGTCAAAAGATAGCTTTTGACACCAACTTTGCTCTTAGAATTTATCGTTGTCTCCTCGCATTTATCCATTGACGTGACACATTAAATACAAATTAACTGTAAACGAACTAAAATGATTGGACAGAAATTTCTTTTGCAAAATAAGCCTTAAGTTGAAGCGCCAACAGATACATCGGAGGTCACTATTCCTTAAAACACAACCCCACCGCTTTGATGGAAGATCATTTGTGGATTATTATTGATCTAAAAACGTAAAACTGAATAAGAATGTCCTTTGTCTGAGACAGCCGGAAAACACAATCTTTCAAGGGTATGCTTCATTTCCGCGATAACGAAGCAGCAATTGAAGAACGAAAATCTCTCAGTGATTAATGTGATTTTTATTTGTAGAATATGCAAAAAGAAAGCTTTATGGAATAATATACTATGTCTTTTTTTTTCTGTTACTACGCAGCTGTGAACTACTTGGGTTGCTTCTCCTCTCCCAGTGACATGGTCTTATCCAGCGACTTTGCTGCAGCCGAACTGTCTCCAGAAAGCTGTGTCACAGTTTGCGGCAAAGGTAATATGAGGTACGTTGGTATCACATTAGGCTCTCATTGCTACTGTTCCAACACCTCCCCTGATGTCAGTAAGAAGACAAGCGATGCTGCCTGCTACTACCCATGTGAAGGCGACAAAGCGCTTAAGTGCGGAAGCCACCTATATTTCAGCGTCTATCAAGCCATTGGAGAATTTAATTTTCCCTTCGCTGTGTCCGTCGCCAATACTTCCGAGGCTTTTACTACGATCCAAATTGCTACGGCACCAACGTACGATGGCGCTGAAGTGATCTTCAACTTTGGGGATGGAACAGTGATCAAGACTAAGAATTCAACTTATCACTACACGTTTACCAGTCCAGGAACACATGAGGTAGTCTCTCTATC
>Ga0126337_10003055_pt1 | contig 10846 bp, 11 predicted proteins | sample DipCmetagenome_FD_92527 | JGI IMG/M metagenome (GOLD analysis project Ga0126337, IMG submission 92527) | Coral microbial communities from La Bocana,Puerto Morelos, Mexico - Diploria C A metagenome | ecosystem: Host-associated > Invertebrates > Cnidaria > Coral | place: La Bocana,Puerto Morelos... | reverse complement strand
GAAGTGTTTTGCTTGAGAGTGTTTCACTTAGCGTTGGACCACTTGATGTGGTAACTCGACCTCGTCTTTGGCTCAAGACGACGAGTGAAAAAGGTCCGCATCTTTCGTGCGTGGTTTTCACAATTCAAATCAAGTGCTTGAACAGTTGATGAAGGACGATTGAAGGAGCACACACACGATGATGTCATGTCAGGCTTTTCTTGATGCTGGTCTGTGGACGTCTCAGATTCTCTGATGGTCAGCAAATCAGTCGGATGAAGCTTGAAGTCTTCCACGTTGATGCCAAGCTGGTTGGGTTCCTTGAATGCGGAACAGAGAGAACCAACACCAGTTGCACGCTGGAGCGCAAAGTCAGGTTTCTGCCGGTGGTGTGGTGGTGGATGCATAGACTAGTTCACCTTGGTTGCCTGTTTGGGATAAGTTGAGGTCAGAGCAGGGCTTAACTTGTTCTGGATTCACGAGTGAGACGTATCCCATCATGCTGTGCCTGCCATTGGACAAGGATGGTCTCAATCTGCGCTTAGTGTCACTGTAGCTGGCGAGAGGTTGAGAAATTTGTTTCCTCGAACTGAGACTGTCGGTGACATCTGGCTGCCAGATTGTTATCATGGTGCGCATTTGGGCCACGATGACCGCTTGCTGGGGTAGCATATGTCTCGATGATGGTCTACTAGAGAGACGCAATGTCGGGACCTTTGAGGGCTTTGTGCAGCGTCATCTCCAAGGTGGTGGAATTCAAACCGATACCACTCGTTCAGGACTTTTTTCTTTCAATGCGCGATTTGTCAGACGAGGTCTCTGAAATTTCAGAGTGTGGGCTCAGATGAAGATGATGCCGATCTCTTCAAAAGAGGAGAAGGCTGTCGAGGATGTTGGGGGGCAGGTGGCAACCAAATGATATTCTAGACGGTTTCGTTTATTTCCGGTTTTTGAGTTCCAGATGCATTCATAAAATTTTGGATGGGTCGGGGTCGCTTTTCGCATGTGGCCGAAGCATTTCAACTCGTTACGAGAGACAGGCTGAACGTCCTAAGTTTTTCCACCCTCTGTGTGGCACTTGTTTCCAGATTATCATGCTTGATTTCTTGACATGTATGAGGTGGAAGAATGCTTGCCGTTTGTAATTCGATGAGTGCGAATTTCTTTGTTTGTTTTTTCCGATGCATGATTCACAAAACTTATGCAAGTTGAGTGTGACATGTCCCATGTGAATCATAATGTTTGAGGGTGTTTCAGACCATGCATGCAGTTGAGATTGCACCTAATGCCGGGGCATCTCATGGACAGAATGAGTCGGTGCTTCATGCATAGTGTCGGCTCCAGTTGCAACATGTCGTACAGTGATAGTGAGGCAGTCTTTTTAAAGCGGTCTCTTGAACTAGGTCTTTCGGAGGCGAACTATGATGCTTTTAACCGTGAAGGTTTGAATACATTAGGCACTTTCGCCTTCTCTTGCAATTTCGCCCTTGGAGCTTCGGACGAGAGACCGCTGGTGACACTTGCGACAAATGTTTTGGGTGTTGCTCCAAACACTCGACAGATGGCATGTATCAGAAGTCAACAATAGCTGCAGATATTCGTTCTAAAGTCGAAGCTACAGATGATAGTGTTGTGAAACGTCTTGCTCCTGCAGAGAGATCCCAGCGCTTGCGTGATCAACAGAGCAGGTTGGCTGGTTTGGACCTCAGGGGAAATTTTTGAACCAGGAGACTGCTTGGTGGATCGAGCAGTTGCGTGCTACGAGTCGGATAGGCGCGGAACACTGATCTCACAGGATCGCGGTTGAGGTCCGGCGCAGAACACTGATCTCACAGGATCGCGGTTGAGGTCCGGCGCGGAACACTTATCTCACAGGATCGCGGTTGAGGTCCGGCGCGGAACACTGATCTCACAGGATCGCAGTTGAGGTCCGGTGCGGAACACTGATCACACAGGATCGCGGTTGAGGTCCGGCGCGGAACACTGATCTCACAGGATCACGGCTGAGGTCCGGCACGCCACACTGAACTCACTTTGAGGAGGAGAGGAGGAGAAGTGACTGACATACAATCTAACAACCCTCACCTGACAGGTGGGGAACAAGTGTCGTTCATTCCCACCCGCCCTCCCACTACAAAAGTACACACGCACGTTTTGGAGGAAGTGTCAGTCGCATAACTTCACATCGACTTTTTACTTTTCTCACTGCATATTTACACACACACTTGTACAAAAACTAAGGCATCATGTGCCGAAGTCATGAAAGAAGATGTTCCATTCTGCATGATTGTAAAGCAAACAGCTTGAGAAAAAGATTCAACCCTCATGACCAATGTTTCAACAAGATCACCATGTCAACCTCAGTCAAATAGCAGGTACGTGATTCCAGCGTCCCGGAATCATATCACTGTGACATCAGAAGCGTCTTCGTTGGTTGGAGACTTCTGAGTCATACTCCAACCCCTTGCTCATCAAATGCTGAAGAAAATATTCGTTTTCCACTGCTCATCATGTAAAAGCCAGTTAGAAGAGAACTGTATTAACCCGAAATGAAGTGAAATACCTTCATGTAGTTCATGTAAAGATCACCATGAAAAAGGTCACCACGAACAGGTACAGGTTTTACTTCTTTTGAGAAGGTACACACACAGGGCTGGGTGTTCAAAGGAATCCTTTTTTGCCTTACCAAATCAAAGGGTGAAGCGGAGGTTTAAGCTTTGTAGACTCCTTGGACTAATAGAAACCCCAGGCATGTAGTAGATGGACGCAACCTCGGAATGGCACACCATGCCCCAGAAAGGATCATCTCATTCTTGAGTGCTCTCAGAATGATGAGCACGAAGGTGAATATGCCTATGGTCATGTGGAATCTGGTGGAGGTCAAGAACTTCTTTCCAGGTCATATCATAATCAACAGCGCAAAATCTTCCATATGGGAGTTCAGGAGTGTTGTACGGAGATGTTTGAAGCCACATCTTGAAGTTTCTCTTCAAAATTCCAATTTGAAAGCATTCCCAGCAAAGGACTTGGATGGCTTTTTTCACGAAATCAACTTTCAATGTTTCCGGTTGTGTTGCTGAGGTAAGTTCCAAGTTGACCACCATAGTGCGGGTTCGAGGATCACGTAGACCTTCAGGTAGGATGCCAGACAAACCCACTGAAATGGTCAGGTTCACGAGTACAGGGGGAGTGTTTTGAGTAGATTCCGGCAACATGGGCAGAGTAGGTACTTCCATAGTCGCTGCCAACTCTGAGGTTGATTGTGTCAGCGAGGTAACACGGACCATCGCACCAATAATGAACTATAAGCCAGCTAAAAGAATGGCTGCCAAACTTGTGCGTTGTGAATTTCGAACATGAAGCCAAATCCCATAAATAAAGATACCAAAGAGGTAATAGATCAAGTCAGACAAGAGGCCCATACAGATTCAATAAGCGTACCAAATGTTTAACAATTGAAAGGTGAGCTCAACAATGAGTTCCAGCATCATGAAGAGAAAATCAAAATCTGAAGCATAAAAATAAAGTAAACATTAGATAGGATAGGTGTAATGAAAAACGGAAGCTTTTCCTGCAAGGTGCTCCTTTTTGATTCGTGGTGCTATTTTTGTGTCAGCAAAGTCCTGCTGCAATCAACTGTTGACAGCTGCAACCATCTGGTAGATGTTCTGCACTGTGAGATAGCTTCACATAGCCATAGGCATCGTGTTATCACCATCTTGATCTTCAGGATTGGTAGGTGCTGCAGCTTGTACTGGGCGAGAAGGACTCTGGTTTGGAATTTCAGCAGCCATGTTGCTTCGATCACCACGAGGAGAGCGAGATCTTGGTCGAGAGGCTAGAGCATCTTCTGGTAGGTGAAGGAAAGTTTGTAAAGCCTTTTTGCTCATATTTGCAACCAATGTTTGCCTTTGCGATTCCATGCTACCCTCAGAGCTAATAGTCTCTTCCACCAAAACTCTTTGGTCCAATTGGCGAGGAGGTTCGAAAACCAGCAGGTTGAACTCTTCCTTCTTGGCCACCAGAAGCCATCCATCATAGGAATGCCAAATTTTCTTAACCCACCAACCAGGAAGGTTCTTCATCTTGTTCCACTGATAGTATACATGATCAGATTCAGGTTCGGTATCTCCAACATAAAAGGTTTGATTTTCATGAAGGGTAACAGCAGAGCACTGCCAAAATCGAACCATCTTGCGTTGTAGATGGTGATCAGTCTTGTGTTCAACATGCTCAGTACCCATGAAGTCCATATGCATCTCGACTTCCTTACGGATCCCACTCATAGCTGATTGAATGCGTGTCTGAAGATCACCAGAACTTTCATGACCAACGCTGTAGCCCAGTCCAACCAAACTCTGTAGTTGTCGAACACAGGTGAGAGGATCAGGGGTATCCCAAGGTGCATCTGCTGGTCCAACTGTGTCAGAAACCGACATGGCTATCGAAGGAGAGCAACAGAAAAGGAAAGTCAATACGAGGGTTGAGAAGGTGCTAATAAGTAATCGAGCCATGAGCAGTACAAGTGTAAAAAGGTAGATAAAAAAGCAATCCAAGGTAGATCGCGAGAACATCAATGAAAAATAATCCATCAAAACAAGGGAGCGTGTCATCCAAAGAAAACAATCGAAATGAAGCGTCGGTAAATAAGAAAGCATGTAGTGTGAGCTAAAGTAAAAGCAGGTGAGCAGCCGAGAGTGCAATCTTTTTTGGCACACGTATAGTATCAATTGTCCCAGTCTTCAACAATGAGGGAATCCCAAGCCTCATAGAATCAAAAACGTTGTTCACAAAGAAGATCTCTACGAAGTCATAGTCAAAGCCACTGTCATCACTTTCAAGAGGTTTTCATTGTGTCCTGACTTGATCTTACCAGGAGAGATGCCAAGACAAACAGCAACTCGATGAATAGTAGCTTCTGCAGCTTCAGGTTGATTCTGCCACCAATTGTCCATAGCCACAATGTTTCTTTCAATTGTTTGTCGAGAATTGATGTCCAGTTTCAGAGTTTTGTCTTGTACTTGGTGTCACTGAACGATTCTGGCATGTTGTTCTCTAACCACTGATTGGTACCACCTGGGGCAACCAACAGTTGAGCAGGGTCGAAAGCCACAGGTCGATGTCCTTGAAAGGCGGCTTCAATAGGAGACTGGACTCTGTTAGGAGGAGATGGAGTGTTTCCTTCTGGAGGAGCTTCTTGTTGGGCAGGAGAGCCAGTTTTGGCTTTAAGTGCAGCAATTTCAGCCTGCAAGGCAGCAATCTGGTTTTGGGACCCAGAGTCTGCTTGTACAACAGGAAGCCACTTTTGCATTTGGTCCACCAGTAGCTTGGTCAGGTGCTGAATAGCTTCTTTCTTGTCCACAGTCAATCCGTCTTGTAGGGCTTTGTTTTGACTGAGTCGATCAAGATCTATGCCTCGGCCTCGAACTTGAGCAAGGATCTCACTGACAAACACAACCTGGCTGACCTCATCCATAGTTGCAACGTAGACCTCTCTTCCTGTAGCAAGTTTTCGAAGCCAAAAGTTTTCACTTCCTTGATGCAGCAATTTGCTGAGGGGTACAGTAAGAGGATCACATCCTTCAATGTCCTTCAATTGGCTCCAGCTGGAGCTTCGAATTGCCTGAGGAAGAGGGAATCCGTTAACTTTTTGGTTGTCATAGAACTCCTCATCTGATTTCCAGTGTTGGCCAAACTGGATGGATGGGATTCTTCCTGAAATAGTTCTACCTCCGGTAGACGGTGTCCTTGTGGATGTAGTCCCCAAACCAGGTTGTGAAGGAGTTCTTGGTGGTGTGGGTGTATTCTGACTATACTGGGAAGGTCTTGGCCATGCCTGGTTCTGTTGACCCCACGAAGGAGGAGGTGGAGGAAATTGATGCATCATGCCAGCCATCCCACATCCGTGAGCAACAGGTCGAGGTGTTGTCATAGGAGCCCTCTGAGGTTGCCATGAAGGTCCAGGAGTGGCAGTGGGTTGTGATAGGTCCACAGCCGTTGAGACAAACGTGGTTGTCCCGGAGGAATCATCATAGACTGTTGAGACAAGGCGATTTCAGGTGTACTAGAGGCACCGGTACCTGTTGGCTCCATGGAAAGTTGCTTGGATATTGCCGAGGTGGAGGTGCAGGTGTCCCGGATCCCATAGGACGTGTCCACACTGGAAATCCAACCAAAGGTCGTGGTTCATTCCCCAAAGGAGGTCGAGTAGGGGAGCGTGATCTTTCCATAATCACCATGATGGCCACGGGCAAAAATTCTTCAATTTGATGCTAAGAATGCTACCAGATTAAAATCAAAACAGAAGAAGGAGAAGCAAAGGAAGAGCAAAGGAAAGGAAGGAAGGACAAAGGAGAGGGAAAAAACGGAAAGCCAAGACCAGAAACAGACAAAGGAACAAGAAAAAGGAAAAAGGACAGGAGAAGGGGAGAAGAAGGGAGCCAAGAAGGGAAGAAGAAGAGGGGAAAAAACAAGAGGCAAAGAGGGAAGGACAATGAGACAACGATGAAACTCACCTGTCATCAAAAAGAAAGCAAAAAGTCATCAAGGTTGCATACCTCCAGCAAACAGCATTCACTCAAGCAGGACTTTTGGAAGACCACTCAATCCTTACATATCAAAGGAAATCCCTAGAGTGAAAAACATAGACAGCACTCACGGGGCTGCATTGCAAACCAAGCAATTGGCTCTCACAGTAGCTCCATGTCCTTATAGTTGCCACGGTTGAAGCCCCATAGTCATTGGTGTAGAAGATCTTTGGTATGTCCAGAGGGAGTAGTGTGTCCCTGAAGATTGAGCAAGGAGAAGAGTTGTCAAGAGCCCGGGGTATGGCGGACAGGTCGGATAGCATTCTTGTAGGTGATCACCACGCCATGAACTGTTGTGTGTTCTGATCTTGCCACCAAGTATTTTTCTTTTCCTCGAGCAGCACCATGTTCTCCACAAAGTCGTTGAACTTCTTCATTTCCTCCAGACATTTGATTGATATGTTGATTTCGTCCAGTGTAGATCCCTCCAATAAAGACTGGCAAAGTTCCTTTTCCAATCTTCAAAATCTTCCTGGTCAGCTCCCTGATGCTAGAGGAGAAGTGAACAGTTTTGGCTGCAACTTCTCCTGCTGAATAGAACCCGTAGGAAGGATATCCACAGTTTGCCAGGTTCCTGCTGATAGTGAAGTCCCCAGGTCGAATCAATTCCTCAGCAAGAATAAGAGATGCTCCTTTATTTGTCGTGCCATGAAGGACGTGGTACACATGGGAGTCATTGTTCTGGAATGGTTCCTTGTTCCTGAAGTGCGTAGGGACGAACAATCCATAGCCCAAAGCATTTGGGACTTCAAAGGTGTAGGATCCCTCAGCCTGAGCTCTTGTCATCTTACCAGAGTGAGCAAAGATTGACGCCATGTTGCCAATAGCTTCTTCAGGTGTGGTAGGATTCCTGTTGCTCAGAATCCTGACAAAGCTATCATATTGTCTTTTGCTGACATTGCTGACCAATTTGATGGTGTTGGCCTCTGAGATTTCACAGGGAGCTTTGGTACGAGTAGGGTCAGCAAAGGCTTTTTGGACTGAAATCTTCCAATCTTCTTCCAAAGATCGAGTAGTGGGTATAGGGATCAACTGATCTTCTCCATCTTCAGTATCTTCATTCCTTTCTCTTTCCTGTGAAGATCGATTCCAATCAGGTTGGTCCACAGCAGCAGGAAGTGGGATAGGTACTTGAGCAGATTCAGCTCCAGACTGAGATGGTTCTGTATACGTAGGTGGAGTCATATCTGATGTAGATTCAAGTTGGGACCGAGGATAAAGGTGGATGCCTTGTCTTCGATCCATAAAGGACTGGTGAGTCCTATGAGTTCTTTTGGAGCATGATCTCGACCTCAAAGTAATAGACGAAGTAGTACGATCTTGTTGGCAACGAGAGTCTCGCCCATGACTTTCCCTTGATGATCTTGAATACACGGTTTGGTGTATGTCAGAATGGATTTGTTTATATCCTGAATTTCCTGAAGTTGTAGTTCTTGTTCTCATAGCATTGGACCTGTGATAAATAGGATGGGATCGGTCTTTTCCACTTGAGTGAGTCTGATTGGTTGATGCATCTTGATCTGTGATCCGTGGTGAAAGTCGATCATGATGTCTGGATCGTGGACTTATTGAACCATGATCTCCTCGATGGTGTCGATCAGGATGAGCTCGTCGACGATGAAGGGATCTCCTGTGGCTGCTGTAGCTAGGGGATAAGTTTCTGCCTCTGGATCTCCGAGGTGTAGATCTTTGCCGCGAAGGTATTCGTGTGGATCTTGATGGCCTTTTTTCTTCAGGTCGAGCAGGAGGTTTGGCTTTGCTGGTCAACATAGAGGGTCGATCAGAGGGCTCAGCATCAAGAGACACTGAAGCAGGCACCGTAGCAGTAGTGCCATCCAGGGCACTGGGCACAGAAGGTTCAGGTTCAGAAGGAATCACTGAGCCAGGTGCCTTGGCTGAAATATTGGTTGCCGGTGTAGAAGTATTCTCCATACTTGTAGACATAGAGGCTTTTAAAGTTTCGGTCATACTTTCAAATTTCTTGTTGATAGCTTCTCCAAGTCTTTCTTCCAACTGGCTGATGTCCGTTCCAGAGCTCTGCAAAGGTGTCGAGGGTGTAGGATTTGGAACTGGATCTTGTCTTGGATGTGTATTCACAGCACCAGATTGGAAAGCCATAGTAGGAGGACCATGAGCAACAGGAGGGCCAGATACTGCAGGGTGATGGTAGTCACAGTTCATGCCCGGTGGATTCATCATATTCGAAGGATGCCATCCACCTGGACCCGGAGGAAACCATTGTCCAGAAGGGCCACAGGATGAAAGTTGAGGTCCCATAGGATGGACTGGAGGGCTGCGTCCACCGCAACCACCACATGGTAAAACACCAGGATGTGGACCAAGAGGATTTCCAATGCTCGGATTTGGAGGACATCTTTGGAATGGATGACAATGCCACGGAGGTTGCCACATAGCTTCGAAATCAAAAGGTGGCAAGAAAGAGTCACTATCACTTCGTGGAACACGCTTCATTCATGACCAATGCAGTTTCCTCTCAAGGCTAAAAGCCCTTCGACATTTGATTTAGACTATTGACGGCTATCAATTTCCCACGAATTTGTGCACGACTGTAAAAATGACATGGAATCTTCTTCTTGCAATCCTTGTTGAAAAAAGCCGATCAGCTGACATGAAATCCCACCAGTGAGAGCAAAGCAAGGAGGAATGTTTCAACGCGACGAACGACATCAAACATGAAAGGTAAATGTGAAAGAAATCCCAACAAACATTGAAGGCAAAAATCACAACATGTCAGAATTCAGCCCTAGCAACTGAAAAGGCCAGCAGAAAGCGGGACCCTAGGGAGAAGTACTTAGACGAATTACCAAATTAGAATTGTAAATTCGACATTCGGTTCGGGTAGTCAAGCGTTATCCTGGAAAGGAGTTGCACGGGGATGTCGCCCCGGCCCTGTGGCACCTTGTCGGACACCCGCCACAGGTTACACACTTGTACAAAAACTAAGGCATCATGTGCCGAAGTCATGAAAGAAGATGTTCCATTCTGCATGATTGTAAAGCAAACAGCTTGAGAAAAAGATTCAACCCTCATGACCAGTGTTTCAACAAGATCACCATGTCAACCTCAGTCAAATAGCAGGTACGTGATTCCAGCGTCCCGGAATCATATCATTGTGGTATCAGAAGCGTCTTCGTTGGTTGGAAACTTCTGAGTCATACTCCAACCCCCTGCTCATCAAATGCTGAAGAAAATATTCGTTTTCCACTGCTCATCATGTAAAAGCCAGTTAGAAGAGAAATGTATTAACCCGAAATGAAGTGAAATACCTTCATGTAGTTCATGTAAAGATCACCATGAAAAAGGTCACCACGAACAGGTACAGGTTTTACTTCTTTTGAGAAGGTACACACACACACACACACGGGTTTTGTAGGAAGTGTCAGTCGCATAACTTCGCATCTACTTTTTACTTAGTGACACGTGTTGTGTGAGGTGTGAGTCACATGACCCAACATCCCCTTTACTTACAGTGCCCCTTGGTCAACATATGCCTTTGTTCCAGCTTTGAAACTTCCCGGCGATTCCTGCGAGGCGCGTTTTCTCTTGGAAAAAGCAACGACATCCGGCAGGGGCTGGCAGCATCACATGTGAATTCACACTGACTTGTGAACCCAAGACGCATTGTACCTGAGAAAACAGAATGAAAATGAGCCCGAGGAATGTGGCAGGGTTCCTGCGACGTGCGTTTGCTTTGAAACAAACAAGGACTGTGGGAGCGGTCGGCTGCGAGTCCTTTAAATTTACAGTCACATTGAACGCAAGAGGTGTTTCGCTTGAGAAAACACGCGGAATCTGGAAGGGTTTCCGCGACGCACGTTTTAGTTGTAAAAAGATACGGAATCCGGGAGCGGTGTGTCGCGTGTCAAATCAATTTACAGTCACAGTGAACGCAAGACGCATTTTACTTATTTTACATGAGAAAACATAGCGAGAGGCGCGACAGGGTCATCCGTGGCAAATGAATTTACAGTCAAGATGAAGGCCAGGCGCATTTTACATGAGAAAACACAACGATTTCTCCGGGGTCGGCGCGAGAGCGCGGAGGGAGTATATATTAATAAGGAACAGAGATAGGAGTAGGAGTTGTGGTCGTAGTAGTAGTAGTACTAGTAGTAGTAGTAGTAGTAGTAGTAGTAGTAGTTGTTGTTGTTGTTGTTGTTGTTGTTGTTGTTGTTGTTGTTGTTGTTGTTGTTGTTGTTGTTGTTGTTGTTGTTGTTGTTGTTGTTGTTGTTGTTGTTGTTGTTGTTGTTGTTGTTGTT
>Ga0126337_10003053_pt1 | contig 10846 bp, 3 predicted proteins | sample DipCmetagenome_FD_92527 | JGI IMG/M metagenome (GOLD analysis project Ga0126337, IMG submission 92527) | Coral microbial communities from La Bocana,Puerto Morelos, Mexico - Diploria C A metagenome | ecosystem: Host-associated > Invertebrates > Cnidaria > Coral | place: La Bocana,Puerto Morelos... | reverse complement strand
ATTTTTAGCACAAAGTTGCGTTAGAAATTACACGTACCTTGCGACGAAACACGATTCGTACTGAATTGACGCAAATTTTAAATTACGCGACCAACCATGCCGCGTTCTTGGTGGAACTCACACGATGTTTTTGTCATTGTGTTTGAAGTGATGCAATTTAAAACCGAAAATTAGTAATATAACTGGAGAAAACAAATTTGTTTTTTTCAAACATAAACATCAAAGCAGGGACACCCATTCGACCTGTTAATCGATTATGTTCAACAGAAAAACAGCGAAAAACATTTCAAATTAATCCAAACACTTTTTATTAGTACAAAACCAATGACATAACGGACTAAAAATAATTGACCAAACAACGGGAAAATCGCCAAAAAACAAACTATTAAATAGAAACACATTTTTGGCAAGAGCAGGATCAAACTTCAAAAAAGTATCACTGATAATCTAAACGTTGACTTGAGGTAAAAATCGCAATTTTAACAGGCACACTAAATTTAATTAACGCTGGTTTCAGCTTTTGTAATCTACGCTTGCTTATACAGGTGCAAATTATGGAGATCTTTGATAGTCATCCTGAAACGGAAATTACAAAAATATGACATAACATTGACCTAGAGAGCACTTGAAATCCACTTGACAAGTGACTTTGATTTATCCATCGAAGAAAAGGCTTCCCGTCGAAAATTACAAGATCAATTCAATCTACTGTGGTTATTATACCACGGTAAGCAGTTGGAGCTGATGGTCGGGCTACGAAAATAAAAAAAGGCCGCGCGAAATCTGGGAACTAAGAAAAATGATTGCCTGTTGCAAACTCTGTGCAGCTGAAGGATTCACGCAGGTCCGGCTGTATTAACACGAGGAAGGAACATTCTGCCACCCGCAAGCTTTTCAATTAGCGTCGGATAATTTAACGCCTTGCTAATTAAAAAGTTCGTGTGACAAAATACATTAACAATTTCTGTCTCGCCTCGTGATACTCAATGCTCAAATGCCGTGTTGGAAAAACTGTGGTGGTCAGTATCGTGTGCAAGCACTATCACGGTGATTATCCAAATGTTTGGAAAACGGTGCTAAACTGATGACCAAGTACCTTCACTCATGCACAAGCCTAGAACAACCAGAAAATGGTATCAAGTGATTGCGTGGAGGGAGGTCAAACTGTAATAGGTCATTTAGCCTCTTTCTCAAAGCGAGTCTTCGAGCCCATCACCTTATTCACATGCAAATTAAACTCATGTGAATGGTTGTGCACTCGCTTTAGGGAGCTAAAGGCAACTCGGAAATGGGCTTCTTTCTTGCCAATTTTATCAAAACACCAGAACAACTTGAAATAGTGTACTCGACATTTTCAATTTGAAAGCAAAACCTTTGACATGCTTAACTCATGATTGACCCCTTGAATACTTCATTGCAAAGTGTCAAATTTTAGGTAATTCGTCTTTTCACCAAAGAGTTTCCCAAGTGACGCACATGATAGGGCTCTTTTGATACGCTTGAAAATGTGCCATCCATGCTTGGACACTCCGCTCCAAGTAATCAATCAACGAAAAAAGAAAAAACACAAACAAACAAACAAACCATTTGGACAGAACACTATTTTACAGGGAACTCAAAGTTTCACTCGGAATAGCTTTTCTCTTTTAACAACCCAGTTATGTTTTCAATCTATTTAATTTATTGATGAAAAACTAAAACTGACGACGATAGTCAAACGTTTGCACAGTACTTGTGCAATTGTAATTAAGCTAAATTTATATATATAGTAAGATCAGGATAAAACATATTTACCAACGTGTATATAAATGTAGAGCTTAATCTCAGTTCAATAAAAATAGCAATCGTTCTTTATCCTCCCTTCAGGGTTATTGACATAAACTCGAAGGTTGTCATTCTCTTTTTTTCTTTTTTCACAATATATACAATGCAGGAGTGGATCCAGAATTTTTCTTAGGAGGGCAGGGGTAAGCCTCGGCTCATGATTTACCTCAATATCAATAAACCACTTAGTTTTTTTTATGCAGAACACCAATTATATTATTGTCATCGTGCACGCACTCCCCACACCTTCCCTCTAAATGCTCCCCCTGCAGTGACAGTTACTGGAGCAAGCAAACATGGAATATTTGTCGCACAATGTACAGACAAATACCCCCTCCCCACCAAAATAGCAACGGATTAGAAGGGATTAGCTATTTAGTACCGTTGTACCTATTACAATGGAAATCCCGCTTTAACAAACTCTCTCTAACTTCCCTATTATTGGAGGTAACATCTTGCCAAATTTACAAAGGAGTAAGGAAAACAGTTACCTAATGTCTTTTTATAGCTAGATTTTCGTATCCCTAGATAGTTCGAGAAATCGGGATTTCACTGAATGTGTACTTGTAAAACGTCAGTTTGTTTTTGGAATGGAAACTGTTTGAACTTTGGAAACATCTCCCACGTTATCATCACGAATTGCACTCAACGTTGATCAATTTCCTGAATTCAGTTCTAGTATTAAGTTCTATCGAGATATTTCTAATCTTTTTGTGCTCTTTGTCCGAGAGGTATTTAGTTACACGAACAGTACACATATATACAGTTTTCTGGTTCTGCTTGCTGACTAACAATTACTTTGGATGTGGTTTCCTTGCCACAATGTTCTGGTCATCTAAAACACAACTGGAAAAAACACAATTCGAGTTGGCAAAAATTACACCACTTATCTGTCGCTTGTATGTAGTGACCTCTTAAAGAAAATGTTTCAAGGATAATCTTGAATGTTACAATAGCCATTTACTGTGGTCAGTCACTTCCAATTTTTTCTCCCTCTGAAATTTTCTTCGTAGTTCTTCTTTTTTTCTTGAGTCCTGTTCCTTTGACGACCTACCGTTCGTCTCATTGACGGTTGGCTACTGGCGCTGCCGCTTGCTTTTTGTCTCAGCAAACTGACGTCTACAGTGTCGGCATGGGCTCTTCGTTTACGAGAACCTCCAAAAGGGTTCCACGCACTTGCTGGGACTATCTTTGGGCCTGTTGTAGGAGAAAACCGTGACCTTACTTTATCTAACGCTCTTTGGGCGCCTTCGTCTATTTCACCTCCAATTCTTCGATCTAGCGACCGGCTTCCTAAGGAGGTCGAAGGCTGTGAACTATCAGACCCAGCTCCAGAGGGTCTGCGTGATAGTGCATTTGAATGTGTAGCATTTGATGTGGATAGCAAAGGCGCTGCCGAAGAGTAGCTAGAGGACCTGTGTTGGGTGATTCTAGAAGGAAGTGGGTTTGGAGTGTCTGAAACCCCTAAATTTGGAGCCTCGCTTAAAGTTGTTTCAAATCTTGGTTGAATCCCTGAGTTGGGAATTCTGCTTACGGTTGTTTCAAATCTTGGTTGAATCCCTGGGTTGGGAACTCTGCTTGCAGTTGTTTCAACTCTTCTGGAAACCCCTGGAATGGGAACTGTGCTTACAGTTGCTTCACCTCTATATTGAAGCCCTGAGTTGGTTACAGTTGTTTGAACTCTAGGTTGAACCCCTGGGTTGGGAACCCTGGTTAGAGTCGCTGTGGCTTTAGCTGATGAAAATTCAATTTTAGCTGACGTGAATTCGTGTTCAGCTGGTGACCGTTCACGCTCAGCTGGCGACCGTCCATTTTCAGCAGGTGACGCCGCAGATTTACGGAGATGTTGTCGTTCTTGTTGGCGTAATTTAACAAAATACTCCTTTTTATGAGGCTCATTGTTTTCGATGAGAGAAATAAAATGGGGATCCTGTGTGTCTATTTCAAGTCCGTTGTCATAATGTATTTCGTTTTCATTAGAAACTTCATTTTCGTCCAAAGAAGTGCTGGTTGTTGCAGGAAGTCTGATGTCTGGACTCCTGCTATTTTGGCCTGGTTCCATTTGTCGTCCCTGAAATGCACTGCCTTCAACTCGTTCGTGATCACGAGGATCATAATCACGATCGCGGTTACGATCACGATCATGGTGTGACGAGTGGTGCCTGGAATAGTCCCCCTGAGTGTGGTTTGACTTTGACTCACCATTGTTCTGATCTCGCCTATGGTGATTCTTGTGATGATGGTCCCTCTTCCTGCTGTTCCGGTTTTCATGACGGTGAGGGTTACTACGATGCTCATTCGTCTTCGGACGGTGACTTAGCACTTTCCCAGTTTCCTTTTGGTGACGAACTCTATATCTTACCCCTTCCTTTCCATGTTTCTCTTCTTCTTGCCTAGTACTGTGTGAAGAATTGACAACTATTTTCCCACTTACTGCAGCATGGCCATTTCGCTGACCGTTACCAGGTAACGGTTTACTGGCCATTTCTGCAGCCGACGTGCGGGCCCTTCGTTCCGCAGTTGCAGACGGCTCTCTTCCACCTGAAGAAACCGGCTGCACTTGCCCTTTATTTCGTTCCACTGCTGAACCACAGCAAGAAACTTCTATTGGCGTATCTATCTGGTGCACACCATAGTCATTGCTACTGGAACTGCTACCGTGAGAATCTCTCACTTGTGCTGAGATGTGTTTGTTCTTTAACCGAGGGTCTTTAGCAGGAGACTGGGTGTCGTTGGTTAAGCCGATGGAAAGAACGGACCGCACCTTTTGTGAAGATTCAACAGAAAACAAGCAATATCTCTCCTCTGCATCATCGACCAAGGCTTTCCAGTCTGGAGATCCTCTCTGTAAAAAACATGGATAAGAGCATGTGATATCTTCAATTAACCGCGTGAACAACACGTGAAGGCAAATTTAGAATATTTTCCTACCTTGAGAGTTTCCATGTGACCAAAAACATAAAGGGCATGTCGCGCCCTAGTTAGGGCGACATTCATTCGTTGCTTATCACTAAGAAACCTACAAAAGAAACAAAAACGTGTTGAGTCAAAGTAGAAAACGAACAAAATAAACGGCACGCTTGTGAATGTGATTCTAAGGTGAGGTATCTAGCGGCACACATAGGACACTGAATTGTTTCACTTAGATGGATTCAAAAATCTTGGACCCAAAATCAACGCAATCTCTCCAGAATGTTTATTATTAATCGAGGTACAGTACCTATGTGTTCATGTTAATGTTTGGCTTTGGAGAGTACTACTATAGTAGGTAGTTCCTGGATGGAATGCTAGTCCATCGCAGGGTTACGTCCAGTATTGAATTCGCTGCTACCCATTTATACACCTGGGCCGGGTTGTTCGAAAGCCGGTTAACGCTAACCCAGGGTTAAAAGTTAACCGAGGAATAAATTTCTCTTGTTTAAAAATGTTTTTCACTTTTTATATTTTGTGTAGCATGAGATTGCTTAAGTTCTAAACTGAAGGACAAAATAATATAAACAAAACCTCACCGCAAAAAACACAATACTGAAATCAAAATTCTCAATAATACTGGGTTAGCTTAATCGGGCTTTGAACAACCCGGTCCTGGTGGAAGAGAGGTACTGCGAGAGGAAAATGTGCTGTCGAACCCGGACCGCACGATCCCGAGTCCAACGCACTAACCAGGAGTACACCTCGCCTGCACATCGGCGTATTAAGGGGTGCCACCTGTTAATGACCAAGAAAATTTTTTTACCCTATAGAACCATGGTAATTCTGCGCTCGAACACAACTCAAGATTATGACGTCTTTCTCCCTTCCCTGGAAATAAAAAAGAAAAATCAAGCTTATTGAATGATCACAACCGTTTTATCATTAACACAATGTACGAAAAGTTCAAAACTTACCTGAAAGCCATCAACTGTGTTCACTTCAATTGTTGCATCGCCTCTGGATAAACCCCTACAACAAGCACATACATCAAGGCGTCGATAAAACGAAACAAGATCTTGGCTGCCTTTTATGTTCGAAAGCAAAGGTGACAAAGAAAAATGGAAGGCAAACAATGGAACTTTCCTTTCCTATCGAAACCTTTTCTGTTCTACAATTTGAAAGTTGAAGAACAACGTGAGGTAGTATCTAAGTAAACAAAAAGCCTCGAAAGAATTGACTGAATAGTGAGTGAACAGTGACAACATTGCAAGACTTCTTAGTCACATAATTAGCCATTTGTTAAAAAATTAAACTCCTACTTGCAGAACTGTAGAACGTTTTCCTGCGTGCAAAGGTGAGGATCACAAAGTCCACAAGTTTTTTTGATTCACTCACACACACACACACACACACTAACAAAAAAAATCATACTCACTGATCCGTAAGCCTACGCTGAATCTCGCCTTTCTGTTGGCGGTATGGTGTGATTATGCCAACTCTGTCCACGTGGAGTATCGTTGTCAGATCACGGCACAACTTGACAATCAGATCTACCTCAGCTGGGTTCCATAATGCGCTGTAAAAAAAACGGAAACAAAAACGCTTCAACATAGGTCGTGATACAACAAGGAACAGTCAGTGAACAAATGATACCTCGTACATTGTGACTCTTGAAATGAGCGTCGAGTGAATAGTTGGTGGACGAGTTGTCTTTAATTCATTGTTTAGACACTAAACTATAAAATGTCACGGAAGGTGCATCAAATGTTTGAGATTTTTCCTAAAGATCTTATCAGGAGAAAGAAGGGACGTGTGGAAAAATTAATTGCAAATGAATAGAGAAAAAAATTAAAAAAATAATAAAGATTAAATACGAGATGCTCTTGTGTGGAGATATCTTATTCTTTCCTTTATTATACCACTGAAAAAAAATGCAGACTTCTCGTAAATTTTTAATTTGCACTCTACTACCAAAAAAAACGAGCGCGTTGGTTATTTTCCAAGTCATATCACAATTGAATAATCATATGAAAGTTCAAGCTATGAGGGATTTACCCTACAAGTGATATTTGGGTGAAAATGGTGTGACCTAGCAGTTAGGGCGCTGGATATGTAATCCGGAGGTCCCAAGTTGGAATTCTCCCCCTGTCACTATATGGATTTGAGTTTGGTGGTCCTAGATTCAACTCCTCCGCGCTGGTCAGCCTCCCGCCAGTTGGCATTTTTAGCAAGTTTCTGTTTCACTTGCAATATTTGTTTGCTTGTTTTAGTGTCCACAATTAGTACAGCAGTGTTAAACACTTCAATACTAAAAGTCATTTTAGTTATTTATATACCGATATTTATCATTTATTTTGAAAACTGTTTTGAGGAAATTTTCAAATATCACCTGTTGGGTGACGCATGCTTAAGTATACTTGTATTCAAACGATTTAACCCTATCAGAAAAATCCACAGTCTAGTTTTTCCAACAAAGGTTAATTAAACGAGGTACAACAAACACATTTTAAGAATGGCCAAGGGGAACTGGTTATTTCAAACATTGGCTATGGCTGGTTAGCGGAATAATTGCGGGTCGACTTTACCCTCTATCCTGAGAAATTTCCTCTCCACGGAGAACATCAAACAGTGCATAGTGCTTCGCCAATGGAAAGGGCCTCATCTCTAACGAGCTACAATACAAAGACAAACAGGACATAAACAACTATCAGACCATATTTTATATTTTATACTCACAGTGTAAGTATTTGGTTTTGTTTGTTTGAAGAGATTTTAAAAAGCAGGCAAGCATGCCGCGGGCTGACAAACAGACTAAGACTGACTCACTGATTGACTCACTGACTTGTTATTGTACTAGTGAATGTTAAACCTTTATTGTAAACAGACCAATACCTCCCTTTGGAGAGTAAGGCGCAATAAAGATATACTATACTATACTATACTGACTGTCTGACTCACTGACTAATACCTCCCTTTGGAGAGTAAGGCTCAATAAAGATATACTATACTATACTACTACTATACTGACTGACTGATTGACTGACTGACTGACTCACTGACTCACTGACTCACTGACAAACACATTAAGACTGACTGACAGACTGACAGACTGACCGACTGACCGACTGACTGACTGACTGACTGACTGACTGACTGACTGACTGACTGACTGACTGACGACTGACTGACCGACTGACTAACTGACCAACTGACCCACTGACTGATTGACTGACTGACTGACTGACCGACTGACTGACTGATTGACTGACTGTTCGGGAAGTAGCAAGTTATATTTGTCTAACATTCAGCAGACTGTGGGAGTCAGACTGCACAGCTTATCAATAAGAGGTGACCCAGCACAACCAAGAATAGACAGTTCAAATAACATTCACCAAATAAATCTTGGCATTAACAGTTACACTAATATCCGGAGTAAACCTTTACAAGTTAAGCAGTAAAGCAACACAAGAGCAGTTTGTCAACAGTGTCTAACCTGTGGCTTTTAAGGCAGTTGTTGTAAACATGGCTAGAGGGAAAGGCTGCGATTTCTGGATGCATGCGATACTGTTCCTCCAACATCAGTACTGGTTTCCCCATTTCTGTGAATAATTTACAAATGCAATAGCCGTGTGAGCAGTGTGGCACAAAAGCCAATCATGATGAAAATAAACTTCTGAAAGACAACAACACCCAGCTTACGAAGTTACTTAGAAATTCCTGTAAGGGACCAGCCAATCATTCAACTGAACGCAGGGCAAGCTGGAAACAGCACTTCCCATCAAGCCTGCTTCGAAAGAAGACTGTGGTTTAAAGTTAGGGTATTGGCCTTGGGAAAGAAGCAAGTTTCGCCCCTAGTTGTTGAAGGCAACGATGCTCGTTAAGATTCAGTTCCTGTTTTGTTTCTATTGTTGACCATAATTTCAGGAAGAGTATTGCCAAACTTCGGGGTTTTTAACTTTTAGTGAGTCTGACACACGTACTTGTAAGTCCCTGTTGAAATAAAACTTGCATTGTTTTTGGTAACGTACAAGTAAAAGAACAGAGTCGATGAAACAAAAATGTTTATGCAGATATCCCTAACATAGAATATGAATAAGGAACCAGTGCAATGAACTGCAATTTATATCATAATGATACAAAATTTAGGTATGTAGTCAAGCTTTAGGCAAGATTCTTCTAATACTTACCCTCTTTGTGATGCCTGAAGAATCTGTGGAGTCTTTCAAACATGGATCGTCCATACAACTTCTCCTTTGCTTTCTACAAGACGAGCATTCAGTGGGGATATAGAGGAAATACCTTATCTCTATATCTGTTTGACGACTTAGTGCAAATATTAAAGAACTTCAAAAAGAGATTCAGAGATTTACAGATCTGCCAAAACTGATAGGTAAAGGCTTGAGAAAGAGGAAACAACTCAAAAGGAAACAATAGCCGGTCCAAAAAGATAGAAAAACAGCAAGGAGAGGACATAAAAATTGACTTAGTATTGACATACCATAGACAATACTGTGCACGGTAGCTGTTCGGGATCTCCAACAAGTACCAGTTTAGATGCTTGAAACCCGAGTGGAATGAGTAAATCCAGTTCATTGCACTGACAGGCCTGCAAATACGAGTTATTTTACTAAATTCCACGTTCATTCAGGTGCTTTCCAATTATGGTCCACGTGACAAAGTTTCTTACAACAGTCATTTAGGAAAAAAGACCATTACTTGTTTTTTTTTTAGAGGAATGGTTTGACAGAAACATCTCTCATGTACAATAATGACAACAGCTGACAAAAGAAAAAAAAGAAATTAGGTTTGCGTCTTACCTCGTCTACGATAACACAAGTGAAAGGGCAGACACGTCTATAAATAGTGACAAAACACGATAAGTTAAAAACAAATTCATGTCATTGTTAAAAGCTGATCAGGTGACACAGTAACTGTTCCCCTAGGTCCTTACTTAGGCTGCGGCTACTTAAAAAATAACAAAATAACAAAGCCATAACTACTGGCAGTCTGTTTTTTCTAGAAATGAGGCAGAGATTACGAGGCGAGGCAGACTAGAAGGGATTGGGACGAGATACGGGTGTGGCACTCACAAAAAAAAAACACTTCCATACTGCCCTTACGCGTTTGTCTTCATGGAAAAACACTCGTCTGACCCTTAGAGAAAAGACTGGCTGCCAGCAGTCTAACATGGCTTTAAAAGTGACAATATAGCAGTTCTCACCGTCCTGCCAGGTCCTGCTTCAAGCTGCTGCTACCAGCTCCACTCAGGGTGGTACAGATTACATCGGCACACTGAAGGATTTCTTTTCTTATCCGTGATTCCTCCCGACGCTTGTTGGCTTTCTTGGTTTTCTCTCTACAGTACTGCTGCTCAAGGGTGTTTTTGAGTTCGATGAGGCTTGCCTTTTCGGCTTCCCGTTCCTCGAGCTGTTGAAGACGAATACCGTTGCAAAACTTTAAGAAAGGCAACAGAAACTAGAGAAGTGCTTTGCTAATCGCCCAAATATGCAGAAAAAAACGTTTTAACTAATACTTTAAATAACATAACCATCCGCAGTAATTGTAAAATACATTGCCAATAGCTACTTGGTAATTTCTGATTGGCACAATCTGTGTACCGTCACTGGTAACTTCGCTCTTAGGAGAACGGCGCTTTCTATAAAGCAGGTATCTTATTACAAGACAGATATGAAAGCATGATTGATCATTGCAGTTATACACACAACTTAAGAAGTTGAGAAATTAAAGCCTGAAAACAATTCCGGCTTGGACGGGATTCGAACCCATACCGGTACAGTGCTCTACCAAGCCATCTGGGACCTGGTCAGAACGCTTTGTTTATAAGTTAACATCGATGATCAATCATGTTTTCATATCTTTCTCCGCAGTTCAAGTATACGAATTTTCATATATTCACTTGTCAAGTAAAATAAATACCTCTTTCGCATTGGATTGAGGTGTGGTCTGTAATAACCAAATTGCACGTTGCAATTTCTTCTCATTAGCAGCAGTGCTTTGAAGCTTCTCTTTGATGCTGGCTAAATTATCCTCCGTTGTTGTCGTGGACGCTTTTTCTAGGAACTGCTTTGCCATGCTGTCTAATGAGAAT
>Ga0126337_10003052_pt1 | contig 10847 bp, 4 predicted proteins | sample DipCmetagenome_FD_92527 | JGI IMG/M metagenome (GOLD analysis project Ga0126337, IMG submission 92527) | Coral microbial communities from La Bocana,Puerto Morelos, Mexico - Diploria C A metagenome | ecosystem: Host-associated > Invertebrates > Cnidaria > Coral | place: La Bocana,Puerto Morelos... | reverse complement strand
TCCACTGAAATATATCTTCCTTCGGCTTTCGTTTGAGTCGCATTTGTGGACCCAAGAAGGCAATCAGAAATCGGAAAAAGAGATGTCGGATTGAGGATGGCATTAGCTTTCAGTCAGAAAAATACTGTAGTGGCAACCGCTTGAGCAGCACCGGGAACGCGGCACGAAGAGAATTCGGGATCAGGAATGTTTGTTTTGTCGTGCTTAGTTTCGACGGCGTACTCCGGAAGGTTTAAAAGGAATTAACCTGTCCATAAGTCTAAAAAATGTGATCAGTCTATGATGTAGGACAAAAGGTGAGTTCCGTCTCTTGTTACTTTTTGTGCTTTTTGGCAAGAATTTTGTTTGTCTTCGACATTCACATATTCACTGGATAGAAAGCCAAACTGAACTCTATCGCTGTAAAATTTTTGTTTCCATGCTTTTTACACAAACGTTGTCACTTTCGCTACTTCCCTTTCGTCTTCTTTTGCTATAGTTATTTGATTTATAATTTTTCGAATACAGCCAACTCTCCGCTCCACTCAATCAACTAACGGAAACCTCTTTTTCTTATGGGAATAATTGTCGTTAGCGGACAGCCCTACTAAGGAAAACTTTTTCCAACTCCCGAGAGAGAGTTGACTGTTTTAGCTGATTATAAATTCAAATGCAACGCCTTCCTCTTTGCTGTACGATCTGATTTTATCCGCTAGCTATTCAGATCTTTTAAAATAAAGATTAATTAAAAATCTGACGGATCATGTCATTAACTTTCGGTGTCTTTAATTCAGCTCATATAAACCTGGGATTCTTTGTCACGTGTCAGCCTAGTCTGAGCTCAGCTGAGCTTCTTGTTATTACTAAAGATTACGATCGACAGCACGTGGCAAACATCAGCTTACCGTTGATTATGTCTGAAAATTTAAAACGAAACAGTTAACTTTTACTACTTAAAGTAGAAACTGTCGACTACTGCAGCAGCAGCCGGAATTTTCTGAATTCTTTTTCGACTCAACTATTTTCAAGACCAATTTATACTTTTGTCAGTCACTTAGAGTGATCCAGTCATTTTTATTTTAGCCGTGCTAGTCCAGTTGTGCTTGCTCAGCAATCAAGCATTTTCTTTCTGGGCACATACTTTCTTTGCCAAGAGATATGGGGATTTTTTTAACCCTCATGTTCATGGCTATTTTTAACCAGAGACAAAACCGCTGTCACATGAAGTTTTGTCTTGGCACTGAACGTTCACCAGCCTATCTAAAGCCAACAGTCCGCGAATCTAGTAGGTTTTTAATATAAAAAGGCCCTGTGAAAAGAATGCGAAAAAACACACACTTTTTTCAGTCCGCCAAAACTCACTGTGCCGTTTGGCTGAGGTCAGATGCGTCACGTTTTCAGTTTTGATTGATTGTTAACGCGTGTTGAATTTTAAAGTTGAAGGGAGGGGTGGGTAGTCTACAATTTGAGGATTCTTCTATCCACTTTCGACAAAGTAACCCTCGATTTTTATGTGAAAAAGGCTGAAGGTGTTCTATTGATCCTGAAAACTCTTCTCATCATTTTGGATTACATGTACTTTCAAATCGCCAAAACTCAGGAAGGGGGCAGGGCTATTTCTCTGTTTCACAATTATTGACTTGCTAATGAGTTTGACGCATAACTTTGGTCATAGGACAGCGTGCTGTAAATAGATATAATAGTGATTACGTAGGGGACTGTAAACTGGCTCGGCTTGAACCCTACCGCTAGCTTTCCTTTACGAGTGTCTTATCTACAAAAATCATCATAATTTCAGTCGACTAAGGTTCTCAACCTAGTGCAGCGTTTCATATAGTGTTTCGTGTTACGGGGTTCACGACATTGGAAAGCTTTGTGAATGGCGATGAGTTTTGGTGCTTGCTTCGGCGCTCGATCACGTGGAACCGAAATGGTAAATATTAATTTAAGAAATTGTATTTTTCTTCTTTACAGGGTTGTTACAGAATCTGATCTCGTCGGAGAGCTTTCTGTCCTTCGGTTATAGTTGAAAGACCTCGACCTCTCATCGAGTCATTCCTCGTCTTTTGTTTTTGAGATATACTCGCAAGCATTCAATATACCGCTTAGGATTTCATAACTTTCAAGGAATCCAGCGCCATTCAGGCGGCAGACTGAAAAATTTCGTCGGTGAAAACATCATAGATTAACTAATTGATAACTTATCGCGAAATGCCTTCGAAAAATGCCTTCGTAAATATTGTTATTGTTCTTTTGAATTTCCATATAGTGTGAGCGAAGGATCGACATGTTTGTCTACCCCGGACTATTGTAAATTATTAGCGCTGAATGCGCTTGCTGTGCAAATTTACACTGAGTTCCAGAGACGCTGGTTTCCGACGTTTCAATCGTTGAAGCAAGCAGTTTATACGTTTACTCGTTACATTCCTGATAGACCAAGGAAGGAGACACGTTCTCAGGAATTTAGGTTTCGTTTTCGAAACTTCGAGGCCTTCTGAGTCCAATTGTTATGATTGCAATTATGGAAATTTAAAAATCTCTACGGGCTATTGTTCTTTTATTTTCATACTCAGACGAAACAAGAATCTATTAATGAAGCTCCGACAATTTGCAGACATTTCTGTGGCACTCACAATTATATCAAGTTGCTGAAAATAGCAAGTAAATAAATGATATCTTAGCATATCAACATCGAATTTTGCTCAAATTTGGATGTTATTGGGTCCTTGTCTGTGGTCTTGCGTTGTTTTCAGTAATATTATGGACAGCAAAGAAATAGATATCACCGAGTACGCAAGCCCTTTTTATTATATATAGACTTGCGAACCAAACTTATGACGTCGGTACACTCACAGAACGACGATACAGCGATGACACCAATGGAACATGGCTGATCAATTTGACGTAGTTAAAAACCATATCCGTGATCGTGGTTTGCTTTGAGAAGGGAAAAAACACTCGTCTTGACAATAATTCATGATTTTGATTTATTTCTGACATTCATTCTTCCGTTTATATTATGTATATCACATTTGCGGTTTCTCCAACAAAATATACCTGCAGTAAAGACGTTGCTATGGATAAAAGAGTAGCTTCCTGATTAACGTTATGAAATCTTATTTCCTTCGTACTATTGAAATACTCCGATTAGCGAATGATACTGTTTGCTCAGTTGTTCATTTATAACCTGGTATGCAATGAAAATTTTGATGCCCTTTTAGGCTATTTTACTTGAAGTATTATTCAAGATGAGTGCTACATTCTTTTATATTTGTTTAGCACAAAGGTTCCTTTTTGCAGTTAACTATTGTAAATATACTGCTTAGCAACTAAGTGTTGCAGTGTATTATAAAAAAATATATCTTTCTCTTCTTGATCTCAAGCACTTCTGCAAAAAGGAAATGAACTATCCATGTGACTTCCGTTACCCAGCATGCTGCTGTGCTGGGTGACCGCACCCTCGTGGAAGTGTGGGAAGGGAACCAAGATAGAACTCTCGAGCCGTGGAAAGCCAGTGTATTCTTCGAGGAATTCGCCATGAATTTGCTACTACAATTCAGATAAAAAAGGCTGCATTTTGAACTGACGTCGATCAGGATCGACCTGGAGAGTAAAATGAGCGAGTTGTGGTTGTGTTTTCCTTGCTGTGTCACGGAGCAACCTCAGCCGGTATTATCGAACGCAAAGCCAGTTCATGTCGTTTCATGTCTGTCTAGAGATTTCTAGGCGATATTGCAGCTTAAACGTATTTTTCTTTATTTTACAGAGAAGACGAAGGATTGACAGGTCCATGATTGGAGAACCGATGAATTTTAAAGTGAGTGCATTGTTTTGATGTTTGATTTTGTTTTCTAGAGTCAAGTTTAATAAACTGTTTGACTGATTAGAGCTTTCTTATTTTGATTTAAATTTGCAGCACACGGGGCACATTGGAAGTGGCGATATGGCTTCAGGTTCTGATGTGAGTAGACTTTTTTGCTGTATTTTCAAAGCCTATTTGCCCTTTGATACTCGTTGAGTCTTTTATTTGCAAGAACAGTTAACAACTAAGTATTAACTATGAAATCAACGCAAGCTTTTAAAAGTTATTTGAGATTGCGGTAAAAAGGAACCTCTCTCCAAAAAGTCTAATTTCCTCGTTGAAATTTTTCACGCCTCGCATACTTCAACGATAGTTAGGGTCACTTATAACTGATTAGAAACAGGTCGTCTTAAAATTTTTTACAATTTCTCGTTTTAGCTTGGCTCAATTCAAGGACAAATGCAGTCTAAAGGTGGTTATCAAGGAATTAGTGTACCCGTTAGGTCGACACCAACAGGAATTCCAGTGGGCGGACAGAATTAAATCACACATATCATTTGTAGAATACAGTAAGTTGGCGAATTGTTTTGGCTTTTTCATTTATTTTAGAAGTTATCAAGGTTTAAGTGTGGTCAAAGCTTTATATTTTACTTGCCTTTATTGCATAATTAAGCGACTCCTCTTTGGCATTTCAGTTTCGATGTTTTTTTGGATTTCGAAACTCCGACCCACACTCACATACTGTAAGCTTACTTGTACTGTTGAGATTTTATTAGATAATCTACAGATAATGTGAGAGAATATTACTGTAAACTGGTCTACCTGAGTATGCAGTTTGCCCTCAGGAAGATGTCTTTTACCATTATAATAGCACTAATGGAAAGCCGTGGTTTACTTTAGTACTTTTAAGAATCCATTTGTTCCAAACTGCCCTTTCATAAGCTTGATACGCTTGACCACCTGCACAGCTTGACCACCTGCACAGCTTTTCAGTAGCCTTTAATCCTTTGCAGGCATTTTGGTTTTTTTTTTGTTGCCTATAGATAGAAATACAGTGATGCAATGCTTTCCACAAGTTTGATTCACTGATGTCTCATAAATCAGTAGACAGTAGTGTTTGCAAGCATCAGTTTATTTGGCAATTCCAGAAAATATCCATACACAACGACGGACGGCTTCAATATTTAACCCCCCTTGTCTTCGGAATTTCAAAATGCCTTATCCCCCCATGCCCTCAGAATTCAAAATCATTAAGCCCCCTCTCCCTCAGAATTTCCCTTTTTAAGTCGAACCCTTCGGAATAACCAAATGTGTTCACAAATACAGCCAACTTGGGTTATTTTATGTCAGTTGGTTTCACATCACCCCACATTTGTTATAGAAGAAGTCATATTAATTGCCTCCAGAAATTCTGGGGGAAAAAATAGAAAAATAAACCATTTCTGCTTACCTTGTGCAACAGGTACAACCTACAGAAATTTTAAGTTTTATCGGCTTTCTTCAACACATGCCAGATTGGTAGATGCTTCTCCTGAATCCTGCACTTTTGATTTCGTGGTCATTATCAGTGTCGCATTGCACGGTCCTGCTTACGAACTGGTAACGTCCACAAAATTAGGGACTCAACTTTGAGACATAACCAAACTTTGGTATTTGTCACCTTGCCAAGTGTTCATGTGGTCTTTTTGGCAGGGAGTTCATGTCTCTCGGAAACCATTGTGTTGTTTACTCAGTTGTGGTGTTTTGATCTAAAAATCATGCAGCGCAACAAGCACAACAAGTTACTGCAACTCTCTCTTACGTCTCCTGGGCAATGGTAATATTTTGCAGTACCAGAAATTTATATCAATTGTCTTTTGCTTCTCTTACACATTACTGAAAAAATCTCATTAGTATACCTAGACAGCTTATGCTACAAAACTACTGTGAAGGAGCAAACTTTGTGATTAAGGTTACTTCAAACCTTTGCGGGTGTCCTCCAGAAAAAAATCATATGCAAGCTGTTTTCAAGGAAACCCCCACAAACTATATACATGTATCAACAGAAAGGTTATAAAATGTAGAATTCAATAAAAATTTTTTGTTTTGGAAGGTGGTAGAGGCTGTCAACTCCAAATGACCGACTGACATTCCAGCGAATTACTCGGGTATCAAATGCAATTATTCATGCAAAGCCTCAATCTCCAAAAACATGCCAGCATTATCTTGTATTTCTGTTGGTATCTTTTTATAGATCTGTCAAGTTTGACTATTGAAAAATTTGTGTAGCCTGTTGCATTCAAGGCCATCACAAGGAAAATATTAAAATAAAGGAATTTGCCGGCATGCTTTTGTTCCATATCTATCATTGAATGTTCTGACCAACTTTCATGGCCGTCTTTATTTAAATTAATTTATTTAAAGAGAAGGGATTCTCTCAAAAAACGATCGCAAGTTTTCGCCTACTAAAGATTTATAAACATATCACGCTTTCACAGAGGAATGTGTCAACTTGAAAGCTGTGAGCCAATGAAATAACAGAACCCCTAGCAGTCACAGTATGCAAACTTGAGCTTCACGGGAAAGCAATAGTATTAAGTCACATTCCAGACGCACTCAGGTTAACCATGGTCAACTATGTGCTGCAGCGTGGTTTCATGGAAGCACTTGTTTTGGCAATGAAAAATCCAGCGATGAAGAATAATCTGGGTTTGTTCTCAGAATTTGCTCTCTTGTAACATTGCTTTCTTGTGCTTTCTTCGCTGCCATTAATTTTTCTTAATGAAAGCTGTTACATGTACATCCAGAGGTGAAGCACTAGCTGCTTCACTTTCCGAGAGTTGATTGAATCACAAGCCCTTCTCACTTTCGCCGAGATTTTGCCTTTTATCAGGATCAATTTTCGTCTTGCTTGGTCCTGGCTTAGTTTTGCTTTTTATCCAAGGACTTTTCTCTGTTCTGGAGTGTTCATGATGACAAAGTGAATTGGTTTCGAAAGCGTGACCACAGTTATTGAGTGTAAACAAAAAATGCTATTGAGTTGAAATAGGGTCTTTGTTGCAAAAAGTCACTGGGGAGTCAGTGAATTATGATGATTATGACACCTTGCCAGTTTATTAACTTTAATTAACAAATCTCTTTTTGTCAATAACTTGCACATTTTTTTTTGTATTTCACTCACATTTATTGGGAAATGATACCTTGAAACTTAAATTTTCTTGAAAAAAAAGACCAATGTAGCCCTTCAAACATTTGGAGTAACCTTCATTGTTTGGAGGCAGTAAACACCATTGACAGTGAAATAATGTCCCACTTTGCAAATTATTTTAATTTTGTCAGGTTGGTTACAGAAAGGGTCACATCTGGTCAAATGAAATGATAACAATATTCCGAAAAACTTGACATGAATAACTTTACAAGATTTTGCAATTAAAATTCCCGAAAAAGAACTTGGTATTAAAATTGAGTTGGGGTTTTAATTTTGGGCAAAACAAGAAGCACTAGTGCATTTTGTTAATGGTTTGCAGCTCTGGAAATTATTTTTCTACCTTAACAGGACATGTCCTTTCAAATCTTCATTGGGTTGGACATCTTATCAATTTGATTGGATAACTGCTTTTAATGCTGTCCATAACTGCTTTTAAATTTGATTTTTAACAGATGACTTTATCTACTAGATAACTGCATCGATATACTAGATAACTGAATCGTTATCTCCAGGTTATTACTGTGTTATTCATGCAAACCTTAGGTTTTATATAGAATGCAACTAAAGTTAGCTTAAAGTGCTAGTGGCTTGAAGTGGTAATGACATATCACATTATGCTTGCAATTCCCTATTGGGGCGAGTTCTGCAAGTTCTGGCAAGTACAGGAAAGATGAGCACTTAAGCTTTATGATTTACCTGTCAAATATGGGTCAAACTGTCATAGTGTAGGGTTTAAAATTAAAAGAAAAATATTTATCTTACATGATACAGGGCTGTTCCCGACTTTCGAAACATTCTTCCAACAAGGATGTAGTTTCAGACATTTAGGCAACATGTGTATACCAAAAAGATCAGCACAGCCTTTGCAGAATATGAAGACCTTAAGAAGAAATTGGATATTGGTTCTTTAGGAGAAAATTAAGGCAGCGAGTATCTAAACCATTCAGGTTTAACAAAGCGAATAAATGTTGATGTGTTTTACATGTAACTTGAAGCTCTGATATACAAAGCAGATTACTAAGCGAACATATGTTGTAAACTGTGCTACCATTTGTTAACATTAAAAGACAATTGTTATGCTAATTATTTAACTGGTGCTTGGATGTCAAGTTTTGACCCATGTATAAGTTGAGGGCGATTCTTTGCACTGATTTTTAGGTCCTAAAGGGTCGACTTATACACGAGTAAATACGGTATACAAAGAATGTTTCTAGAGAAAATTCTACCTCGTTCATTTTTCTTGCCCATAGGGAACATGGTGAGATAAATTTTCTCCTTTGTTTATGTACAGTAGATTAACCTGACACAGTGACCCACCATTAGCTTGATTTATAATTAGGAATATCATTAAAGGAATACTGAAGTAGGGTACTGAAGAATTTTTAATAAACCAATTTTTCCATTCATCCTTTTATTTTCCTCATATCCAACTGAATGCTCGTAGAGTAATATTATTTTGTATGATTGTACTGGAAATATACTGTAGAGCTGATGAGCACCAGTCTACTGTTAAGTCTTCACCTTTTGTTTTAGATTTGCCTTTGTTCACATCTTCATCTAACTTTCATTTCTTGATGCTAAAAATGTTTAATTTGGTATCAAATTTGCCAATTTTTTTTTCCAATTTTTTTTATTTGGCACAAGAACTCACTTTGAAACGAAGATGAAAGGCAACTCAGAAATGGCCTTTTTCCTGTGTGTTTTTAATGATTCATTTAATGTTCTGTCTCTTGCAGATTGCACTTTTTTGTTGGAAGAGTAAACAGAATGAGAGGAAGCCACATTTCAGAAGAAGTGACATAATAGAAATTTGAAGACAATAGACTTCTTTTTGGTGAATATTACGGAGGAAGGAAATTTGTGTGGCATTTCATTCCAGTTGTAAATAATGAAGTAATTGAAGTAGTGTGTTTTATATGACATTAGAGTTAGTTTCATAGTATAAATAAAGCAAAGGATCGACCTTCAACAGCTAGCTGTGTATCATAGCTAGTTTAAATTTATCAACATACATGCAGTTTTTGATCAGAATGACTCAAACATTTTTACTCCATGTTTCTTGTTTTGCAAACATTTTATTTTTTTTCTTGGCTGGATACAACCTCTTTAAAGCGAGTGATCAACAGATTTAAGATTTACTATGAGTAAGAAATTCACTGTGAGTTCTGTGAGTTCCCTTTAAGCTTGTTAGCCCAAATGCCACATCTATGTTCATTCAAGTGAAGATATTCTGGGGATAATTTTACCTTTGATGAGAACACAACTTCTGTTGGGCTGCTAAAATCACATAATCTCCAAATTTTTCATTTTATTTATATTTTGATGGGAAATTGATCTCTAGTAGGGCTAATGGGATAAATTGCGAGACATGATTAAAAACAATGTTCATTACATTTGTGTAATGTCAAGTAGGGTAAAACATCCCTTTCTGCTGTTTATCTGGACTGTATCTGTATATATTAAACATGCCCCATGATCCTGTTTATGTCAGAAAGTCAGCATTGAATTGAATAAATTGTTAAATAAGACAAGCTGCTTTGGTTTTTATTCTTATTGGCATTCAGTATAGATACACATCTTGATGCATGCACACAGACAGACACGTTTTTTATCATCGCAATTTACAGAGTAGCTGTTGAGAAATTTTGGTAAATTACTACTAGACTTTGCAGTGGTGTAATACTGGAATTGCCCTGGAGACCCTCCCCACGTAGGCTAGTATAGCCCCTTTCGATACGGTCTCTCTTATTATACGTAACGTATTATTGAAAACACTTTTTCCTTCATCGTAACTCCATCTTGTAGGCCTTTTTATTTGGGGGACAACTGATACTGATACTGGGTGACGCCTCGGGTAGGCTCCCTAAGCCTAGGCCTGAGGTCTATGCTTCGTAGCGAGACCCTCGGTGACGCTGTATCTTATCAGCATAAATTTCGCAGAGGCTAACGCTTAATGAAAAAAGAATTTCTTTATTTCCTAAACATAGTACCACCTGTAAGAGCAACATCGTAAATACTCTTTTACTTTGGCCATCGCAGTACGATAAGATAACGCAAACTGCGGAGACAAAATGGAACTGAAACGCATGTTGGAACACAAAATTCCATAATCTTCAGAAGTGACCATTTGGAAGAAGCAACAACCAAAAGATAAGAGAACTAACAAAGACAAGCTGAGAATAATTTGCATAAAAACGATGAAACCTAATAAAGATGGAGCTTCGCTGCTAACATTATCATTTAGGATGGATTCCATGAGTATAGGAGGCAAGAGTCTAGCGCTGTGTATCACGAGAAGCAAGGAACAGACGAAGTATATTCTGCCATGTGCGATCTTGTCCCGGATCCAGGACCGAGAGGGGTCTCGGGACTAGTTCCCAACAGCAGTCAATGAAACAATTTCCCCTACATTCTCTGCTAAGTATTGTTTTCGTCCAGGAGCCGGTTCAGTCGTCTTCACGAAGGTTTTTTGCGGACTAGAAAGGCGTACATCTTGCCCGGTAAAAGGAGTGTCTGGAACGCGTTTGTCGAGCACCTTCGATGATTGAAGTCGGCCATTTTGGTTTCCTGTGTTTTTCTTTATAAAAATGGTGTTTTCTGCCTATCGGCTTTTGCTCACACGTAGGTGAAAGCTGGTAGAGGTATACCTTTTAGTTTTGTTGTCGTTCACAGTACTTAGTACAGTGGCCCATAGGGGCAAAACACAACTCAATTTCTCTTCTGAAACACAACAATCGTTTCGAGAACACGACAATCTTTTCGAGAACACAACAATATTTTTGAGAACACAACAAAATTCTACAGAACACTAAAATCTTTTTTAGAACACAACGAAATTTCGTTATACACAACGATCTTTTTCAAAACAAAATAAAATTT
>Ga0126337_10003049_pt1 | contig 10851 bp, 9 predicted proteins | sample DipCmetagenome_FD_92527 | JGI IMG/M metagenome (GOLD analysis project Ga0126337, IMG submission 92527) | Coral microbial communities from La Bocana,Puerto Morelos, Mexico - Diploria C A metagenome | ecosystem: Host-associated > Invertebrates > Cnidaria > Coral | place: La Bocana,Puerto Morelos... | reverse complement strand
TCGCGGATGTAATAGGTTTAGTCCGTCGCTCATATATTTGCTAAGATGATGTCATGTACATTTTTTTGTATCAACAACTATGGGTAATTATATAATTGAATCGATTACTTGAAAGTCACGAATGCTGTTATTTCCCTTGTTGGATATATTAAAGTGTTTTTTTCTTAAACAATCAGACACAACTCAATCCAAGGCAGTGAATAATTGCTACATTTTGTCATTTCCAGTGACTCTGGCCTAAAGGAAAGAACTACTGTTGATGGAAAAAATCCGAAACAACCACCTGGGATGTCTAAAACCCTGTCAGTAATAGGATAAACTACCGACATCAACTGGTGCAGGATTTCTTCCATCAACACTTATGATGTTGTTATATTCAAAGCTCGTTAAACGAAAAAATCATTTATCAAAAAATTGAGTAGCAACATCCATGGACACTTGAGCCCGTTGAGCCTGTCGGCCCCCCATTCCTTGTTTGAGGATAGTCAGCCAGTAAAGCATCAGTTAAAAGATGTGAAGGAGACAGCAATTCCCTTGGGTCAGTTGGACCCTTTGGCCCAGGGGTTGTTGGGAAGAGTTGGATCAACATGTTGAACAACATGGCAGCTTTTGAGTCAGTGATGGTTTGCTGTTGTTTCTGTTAAGCAAAGCTTTCTGAAGGATGATTATGTTAAAGTTGTACTTCAAAGAAATGTTGTCCACGTCAAATCAACGAAACGTTTCTCTGAAATTCAAAGACTATTGAAAAGACGGTCCCTCACACATAGGATCCATGTATGGTATATTTACCTACATTTAGTCGTTTTTGATGGTACATGTAGCTGAATATACCATACATGGATTTGATGGGTTATAAGTTATAGATATACATAATGTATATTGATGTGTTTCTAATTGTGTTGATTGTAATGCATTGCTAAAACGGACTAAAACGAGAGTCTTTACAGGACAATAGCATTATACTACCCATGAACATTCGATATAAGTTGTCTTGAAAAAGGCCCAACCTGTTCTTCAGTGGGCAATTTTGTTAAAGCTTAAATGTGATTGGTTTTAACTCATCCCAAACGGTACCACCTCAATTTGGGGAACATATAACATCGGTACATGATAGCTGTAAAATTAAAACACACCCCACCTTTCCAACAGTTTAACTTAACCCTTCAAAAAAACCGCTTCGACATCCCAAAATAAGGCGTTCCTTTTGTTGGGTGTTTACTTTTTAACCCAGGGATTTGTTTTTTGTGAAGTGAGTTGAAGTTTTTTTGTTCCCCCCAACAACTTGCCGGGTAGTGAATGTTCGGCAGGAAGTCTTCGGTACGGGTTTCGCCTTCGCTGCCTTGAAGAAAGATGGTTCAGTGGTCACATGGGGAGCCACCCGGCGGCCATGGCCTTAGTATGGAACGGAGGGTATATGGGTGTTTCCTTAAATGGTGGGTTTCCCCAAAACACGCCAAAATGATCAGTTTTAGTGGAAAATCAATGGTTGTTTGGTACGACCATTTTAGGAAACCCCTATATGGAGTGGGGCGAAGCATGTGGCCATGGTTTTTGCACAGCTATAACCCACTTGATACACCCTGTAGTGGTAGTTTCTAGCATGAAACGTATGAAACATATTGAAACATGATGAAACCTAAAACCCTCCTCCTTTGGTGGACCTTTTCTTTTGGGAGCAGCCCTTGGTTTTCTCCAGGGATGGGACAAGTGGTTGGTATGGCTTAGAATAAAAATTAATAAAAATTACAGCAAGTTAGTTTCTCAAGGGGCTCAAGCCCGCCATGACGCAGCTGTGGTAATGTTACTAGATGAAGAACCATTGCCATTTTGAAAAAAGCTCTTTTGTTGGGAATCCCTGGAGTTTTCTAACACCATGTGGAACACATCAACAATAGTAGATTATTCCAATTGTAAATGATTCAATTCAAACATCAAGATCACAGGTTTATGTGGGGCAGCACCATTTTGGACCCCGACTTTGGTGAGGAGCTGTTATAGAAGGTGTACGATTTAGATACCAATTCTGTTTTTGTTTCTTGTCTTGGATTTGCCAATTCTAGCCGGAAACAAAGGTAGATCAGACATGTTCATCAGATGTGTACATATTGAACATGAACTTCATATAACGATCTTCAAGACTGACTCGTTCCAGATGTTCAGGTGCAACCAGTCGCCGAAGAAATCATGCATAAAATCTGAGTTTGAAGAATCTGTTTGTTTTTCGTTGGTGGTTCAAAAAATACAATTGTTTTGATTTGAGTACTGGTTTCAATCAAAATGATAATCTTTAATCGGTACAATTTAGCAATATGCTAGATGGATAATTTTGTTTTGATTTGTCTCAGTTCTCAATTTGAAGGAAAGTGTATTTCTCTTGCGTGACCACACATCCTACATTGTGGTTTGAACATTTTGTTGAAAAACCTCAAACCAGCGAGATGATGAAACAATTCGACATATTTCTCGTAAAAACTACTGTAATTACCTGGGTGGTGGTTTCAAATATCTTTTATTTTCATCCCTACTTGGGGAAATGATCCAAATTGACTTATAATTTTCAGATGGGTTGAAACCACCAACTAGATAACTTCAAACCACCACTTTGTGACGTCAAAATTACAATATTGCATGACGTATTTTCAATTGTCACTTGTCAACCCATCTTTGCCATAGTATTCATGTATATTTACCTACACTTACCATACAAATCAAACCAAAAAGTAAGTAGATCTACCCATTCCCCTGGATATTCTCGGCTTGGCCCTAGTCCGCGCCCGAGGAAAACTACCCGGGCGGTGACAGTCGAGCAGTACAAGATCAACTTCACAACGTGAAGACGTACCTTGAAACGGAAGAGTTACGTGGGCGACGCCAACTGTACTGGATGGTGGGGATAGGCAGGGATGTACCATGATCCCAACGTAGTACCCTACCAGGGAAACCCCTATAGAACACTCAAAATATTATGTGGGTATTTATGGCTTGCTAGGTGGTGATTTCAATTGTTTTTTTTGTTTTCATCCCTACTTGGGGAAGATTGCCATTTTGACTAACATTTTTCCAATATGTAGTAAACCACCGCCTAGTTGATCACTATAGTAGGTGCGTGGAGGGGAGCAAAGGAGCTACCAACAGGTTTCGATCAGCAGATCTTAGTTGAGTATCAATCGCAACCATTTTGTGACGGGATCAAACAATGCAAAATTTATGGTAGATTTGGAGGATTTCTCTATTAGTGCATTGTTTGGGTTGCTGTCATGTTTGATGACCCCAAGTTTCAGCACGCAAGAAAACACATGTTTTGTTTTTTTGAGTAAAATGAGACATGTTTCCAATTTCCAAGGCTTTGACATTTGGGGGGTTATTTTTTTCTGAGTTTTCGAGATCACCGTCATGATGTACTATGTTTTGAGGTCTTTCTATATATTCGTTTCAAATATATCCTATAATACAACATTGTAGTTTCCCACTTTGATTCGGAGAGGTGTTGGGAGCCCTATCTTCAAAATTTTTGTTGGTAGATTTAGATGACCATGAAATTACAGTAGATGCTTCTTGGATCTTGTCGAGGTGATGTTTGTACTTCTTTACTATGATAGAGTCTGGTAAACCCTTAAACATGTGTGATTGGACATCAAAAAACAGCAGCAATGCAACCCTAAGTTGGATTTCCTATTGCAGAAACATGCTGTGTGTTTTTATGTGTTTTTGAAAGGGAGAGGATGTGTTGATTTATTACTCTCCCAAACTTAAACAGCGAGGGATAGATATTTAAAAGCTGCTATGACTTCTCCGGTGTAGTTGTATTTTTTCACTCTTTCATGTGAACTTTGTGAGTCGTGAGTCCTCCCTGTAACTGCATTGGAAGCTGGTATGAAAAGAGAATGGGTAACAGAAAAGCATGATCAAACAAGTAGCTACAACTCCCTGAAACTTACATAGCACCTGAAGGTAGACCCTTGGAAAAGGAGATTCCTATTGCAAACCATCATTTTTAGGCGCTATGTTAGTTTCAGGGAGGGTACCATTCAGAATTCATGCTCTCCTTGGCAGTGAAGGAGAAAAGGTCAGTATACACCACTCCACTTCAAACAACTCTTCGACACCGTCGGAAATCCTAGACCTGATAATGATCAGAAAGTCTGAGAAAAACACATTGCCAAACAACAAAACTGAAAACATCTATATAAACTATATTTGTTCAGATATATTATAAACAAGAATTATATGTGTGTATGTATGGTACGAAAAAAGGGGGTGGCAATTAATTCCCACAGCAAAAAAAAACATGTGGCTCCGGGATCCCCTGGTGTTTTTTTGTTCAAGGATCGCATCGTCGAGCCTTGCCTTTGCAGCCATCAAAAACGATGGAAGTGCACCTTGGACTACGCCGTTGAGACCGTTGAAACCCCGAATTCGTCCCCTAAAAAGGGACCATTTTTCAGACATTTCAACGAACCCAAGCATCAATCTTCAGAAAATGCTGTTGATGGAAGAAATCCGGCCAACTACCTGGGATGTATACAACCCTTGAAAATAATGGGATAAACTATTGGTACAGGATTTCTTCCATCAGCAGTATGTTAGTTTTCAGAGGGGTAAGCATTGAAGGGGTCCAGTTCAGATTCTCTCCGGTGTTTTTTTGCCATAGTGGTGACACGCATAACAAAAAAATGGCTCGGTGTTCTTGTTGAATATCCGGAAAAAATCTGTGTGTTTTTCAAAAAGCTTTGATTCAAACGTGTACGACTGGATTTGGCTAAAACCTCATTGAATTCCATGTTTGGCATGTTGTTCATGTTCGGCACACTTTCTCCCACAATCATGGAAGTCAAAAATGGGTCCCTCCAATAGTAGTTACCTTTCAAACATAGCCAGAGCCATTTTCGACTTTCATGATGGGAGAAAGAGTAGATTCTGATCACTGATCACATGCTTCAGACACAGTTGGGGCTCATATATTATACATATATTATATATCTATACACGCATTCCGCGACATGGGGAGTGTAAGTTTGGGGTTCAACTTGTAAATTCTCCAATGTCTTTGGTCGAAGGCTGGAAGTTCATACCCGCAGCCGGTGCAGGTGGTGACATGGGGATCCAAAAATCCAACTGTGGATCCGGAGGACCTTTGGTATATGAGCAGTGTTCAAGGGGCCCCCTGGTTGGTTGTTTTGTAGGATGTTACTACCCACTTAAAATGGGGATTGTAAGAATCCAATTTTTGTGGAGATTTGTCATGAACCAATCAGGATTTCCATGGAATGTCACTAAGGGTACCGTGAACGCTGCTCAACTGTAGCAATCTTTGGAGGACTTTGGAATGCAAAGGTGAATTCTCGAGGATCCCGAACTAAACCTTCATTTGTTACCGGGATGGGGAGAATCCCAAATTATAAATCCTTCATCCTTCACCCTGTATTTTGATGTTTGTATTCAAAAAACAGGAGTTGCAAGATGTGACGCATATCGCCGGCAGCCATGAAGCGTTTTGTGCACTTCGTGCTGATGGAAGTTGTTTTACTTGGGGTGGAGCCAAATTTGGTGGTGACAGCCAGAAGGTTCAGGCCTGAAGAGATGGGAGATTGAGAATTTTTCAGGTTGTAAAAGATTGGTAGCATGTTTTTCACCCAATTGGCAGTAGGTACAGTCATTGCCTTCGTTTGGGGATTGTATGATCCTTACCACCTATTATCAGAACCAGAATGATTCTATGAGATGGGAGGTTTTCGTTGAGAATGTCAAGGTTCATTGGGTCAAAATGCGAAATGCTCACAGTCTCCAAGAAGGGTAGGTAGTGGCCTTGTACAACCCAATAGATGGGGGTGGTGCCATCTACTTTTAATCTGGCGTACTGTTGGAGTTTGGAAGAATTAGTGTTTTTTTGTGCAATATGACTCTTTGAATCATGTTTTGATGAAAACCAAGTTAGTTTTTGTTCTTCACATAGACATGTGGGAGGCAGTCTTATTCGGATGATCTGTGAACTTCAAACCAACGGAGTCGTTTCGCTGGGCTTCGTTGTGAATGATATGTTTTGATATGTTTTGGAATACTACTGCTGTTGATGGAAGAAATCACCTTACTGCAATGAATTATATATGTAGTCGATATGAAGACTCTATTTACAATAAGTAATATCCCATGTTGATCAATTCTCTTGGTGATTATAGGATTTGCATGTTAATATTCTTATGGATTTTGTCCATAATGACTATGACCCATACCGTCGGGGAGTTATTCTTCTTTTGTTTTTTCAGATCAGAGACCAATTTAATGTGAGAATCTTTTGAGTTCATAGCCAACTCCAGTCAGAATGTTTGCATTATTTTACCTATTCCTATACTTGGTGGTTGGGATATTCTCAGACTTTACTGGAGTAAATGTTCTTGCTTCTACAGTTTGTGGTGTGAAGGTCCAACCCGCCAGCGCCAGGAGCGTTTGGTTGGTGTTCGACGTGTCGTTGGTTCCAACAAAGCTTTCTGCGCCCTGCGTGATGATGGTCAGTGCGTGTGTTGGGGTGATGAAACATGTGGTGGTTTAGTACCTCCACATGTTGAGGCTGAGCTACAGGGGATACGACAGAGACTTGGCGATCAACCTCAAGGTCCCCGAATCAACCTCAAGGTCCCCCAAGGATGCCAAGGACACTCAAAAAACACACCCAAAGTATCAAACCTCATAAGGTATTCCTAGATGTCGACAAGGGTCAAGTATTTTCTTCCTCCAAACAAGTGAAAGGTTCCTTAGCGGAAGAACACTGTCAGCGAAAGTACCATCCCAAGGGGATGAACGTCTCAATGGATTTGGTGGCTCAACAGAAAAAACGCTAATTTACCAGCAGCTGAATGATTGTATGGTGGTTTTGTGTTTCTTCTTTTGTTGGATGGAAATTCCAAGCAATTCGATTTGTGAATCTAGGAATAAATGTTTAAATTTGATAAATCAATAGAAAAATCATGTACGATGATATTTTATAATGACGACAATTTAGTGAATTGCTGTGTAATCATATTTTATCACATCAGATCAGACTACACATGTTTCATTTACTGTAATCCTTTCCGTCTGCACATGCTTGACGGGCTAGCAGTCAATAAACAGACCACATCGGTTTTCATCACTACCTGAAGTTCCAATATAAGTTACCTTGTTCTTGTAACATGTTCATCTCTTTTTTTGGAGGTCACCAACCATCACGGTTTGCTATATCGTTTCAAAAGAAATGAAAAATGGCAACCTTTTCACACTCAAAAGATTCAGGAGCTGCAACAAAAACATCGTTTTTTTTTTTCGGTCACATTTCTCAGGCCAAAAATGGCATCATTCCATCAAAACTTCAATGGGAGCGAATCCCAACGAGACCCCTAAGTTGCTATAGATATATTAGATACTCAGGTTTTTTCGGGGTCTGTTCAGTGGGTCCTGTTGGAGATTTCTTGGAAGTTGGGGATACTTTCCAATGATTTTTTCCAATGATTTTTCATGTTTCCAATGATTTTCCAATGATTTCCATGCTTTTCTAGTGATTTTCCAAATCAACATCATCACTATTTTCCAATGATTTCATCCAGGATCTTTGCCTCTCACGGTGCTTTTGCAGCGGTACGCTGCGATGGAAAATGCATCACGTGGGGTGGGGAAGACTATGGCGGTGATAGCAGTGCAGTGCAGGAGCGGATGTTAACAGTTGCAATCCTCAGCCATGCAGGCCAACTTTGGCTAAAACTTTTGGAGATTCAAAATATTTGGTAGGACACAAAACACACGCAAACGTTTAAGTTACATTGTCCTTTCACATAGGATCCATGTATGGTTTATTTACCTACATTTGGTTGATGTTTATGGTATCGGTATATGTAGCTAAATATACGTACCTTTGGTGTCATGGATCCCATGGGTTTGACTCAATAAAGGAATCAGGGGCGTGTTTGCGGGGGTTGAAGCTTCAAACACCCAAATATGTAAGGTCGGGATTTGAAAAAACAAACATGTGCCTTAGATCTTCCAAATAGTGAAGTAATGGTAGGATAACATGGATGAACCAGCGACATGTTGGTCTGGTAGAAAATCGTAGCAGCAGTTGATACTGTTGATGGTTCAGAAATCCGGCGAACCAGTTGAGGTTGGTACTTTATCCCATTGTTTACAGGGTTTTACACATCTCAGGTGGTTGTTTGGGATTTCTTCCACCAACAGTATGATGATAGGTAAATGTATGTACATGTCGCAGATTATCAACTTTTGTTTGGCCAAAATGGGTGCAAGATTTCTTTCATCGACAATACCACCGGGTTACAAAAGCACATGGTAGGTTTCTTCAACGGTTTTTTGGAGGTTCCTTTTTCAGCTCCAAAATTTGTTTGTTTTCGTTTGGAATCTGGTTGGGGTCCAATATGAACCTGCTTCACTTGGAACCAATGCTTTTGAAATTGATAAAATCCCTGAGCACCAACAACGAATCACTTGTGTCCTTTATTCAACTGGTGAGTGCAGAATACCAGCCATCCGCAGTAGATATGAAATTAACTACTTTTTTGGGAATTGTGCTAGTGTTCTTTTAACTAGTAGCATGATTGTGAATTGGAAGTAGCATCTTGTTTTTTGTGTGAAACTACTTGTGCTGCTGGGTAATGTGTTCCCTTGAGCCAGCAAAAACATCCACCAAGGATTTTGCCTTTGTAGGCTATTCATTTCTTTCACATGAGATTTTTGTTGGCTTTGGATCCATAAACATATACACTCCCTAAAGCTAACATAGTAAACAGCCTTTAAAAATGGCCCATCCCAAAAGGAAACCATCGTATCCCAACCATCAGGGGAACTCTGAGAAAAGCCCGGGTAACTCTGAGAAAGTGAAGGATCGGTGAATCTCCGAATCACCTTGGCTCCAAGTTGACCACAATCCTATCCAAAACCATGTATATAGAAGTTGTTCACACCTCCAAAGTTTAACATAGCCTCTGAAAAGTGATGGCTGGAAATACTACTTTCCTTTTGGGGATGGTAACATTTTAGGGGCTTATGTTAAACTTCAGAGGTGTATGTTGGGTATCTATTGGTGATCTAAATAACTCCTCATGTCTTGATGATTTGTTTTTGGATGATGCCTACTTGGTGAGTCATAATCTCCAGCTGTGTGTTTCTACATGTCGACCTCGGTTGGTGAGTCGATATGGGAGCCTATGAAGTTGACTGTAATCACTTCGGCTTGGTGTATGAAGTGGAAAACACGAGACTACCTATGTGTCATGCATTCTTTTCAGATGTTTGAACTTGATTTGAACATCTCTGAAGAAGCTGTTGATGGAAGAAATCCAGAATCAGTTGATATGGTAAATTACTGGTAAATATCCTCTTATTTACATGGATTTATGCATCCCAGGTGGTGCAGGATTTCTTCCATCAACAGAACTATCCAAAAGCATCCTAAAGGTCTACATCTCGCACCTGCAAGAGGATGATTGTTGTTTTTTTGTTTGATTTTGAGCAACTTCTCCCTTTATTTCCTGGATCCCAACTGCTTGTACTTACACCCCCAAAAATTTAGATGGTTTACCTGAAAGTGATCGTTTCCAAGTTCGGACTCTCCTTTTCTTTAGGGGCTGATTTTCAGGTGAACCAGCCCGTTAAACTTCAGGCTTTGTAAGTGAAAAACAATAATTTTACTCTCCAGAAAGAATGTACCTTAAGGTCAAAATAGATGGCTAACCGTCCCCAAAAGGTTGGTGAATGCAGGGCTTATATACACCAATACATGGTAAGTGTGCCATCTACTTTTACCTTGGTGTACTGAATTGGACCAGGAGCAACTGGCAAATGTACAGTTCGTAACGCCATCGAAAAGAGCTTTCTGTGCTGTGTTGATGGATGGTAGTACCTTGGATTTTAAAGGTGAACCCTCGTGGAGCTGAGAGGCTGTGGATATCTTTATGATTCTCTAGGTGGTGGCAACTTAAATATCTTTTTTAATGTTCACCCCTATTTGGGAAAGATTCCGATTTTGCCTAATATTTTTCAAATGGGTTGAAACCACCAACTAGTGCAACCAACAAAAATCAACCTTGGACCAACGTTAGTTAGTTGCAGTATCCATTTTGTCAACATGTGCTTTCTCAACATGAGTTAGTTTGGGAAAGGGAATGTAGCTTGTTGACAAAGAAATGATTTGAAGCCTCCACCATAGAAATGACAGCAAATGTTCGTTGCTGTGAAAATCAAGGGTTCGGTGAGAGATTTGGTTCACAAAATATCCCGGAAGAGAAACACAATAAGAATGAAAATGGATTTTTTCTGGAAATTGGAATCCAGTTATTTCCTTTCTTTAAAACCGTTTTTTTAATATTTTTGTGGCTTGTATTTTATACGGTATACGAGCGTTGCGATCATACATGTCTACCGGGCAAAAGGTCCGTTGAAACCGTTGACGGCTTTGCAGATTTGCAAACGTGTTCTCTTATTGCTTGGTCGGATTCTGGAATCAACACATGAGCAAGAAGTCAATATATTCAAAAGCCAGATTAATATTAGTAGAGCATGAAATTATATTGCACCCTATATCCACCGTATATATTGAAGGGTATAGATACGTGGATATTTTTCGGCATATCTTGGTGATACTTCCTTATTCTAATAATGGGATTCCTATGGTTTCAGGTCACCAACGATTGACTGGATTGCTGTACACACAGTGCCCTGCTGGTTATTAGGTATACGGTACATATAGATGTATGTATGTATGTATGTATGTATGTATGTATGTATGTATGTATGTATGTATGTATGTATGTATGTATGTATGTATGTATGTATGTATGTATGTATGTATGTATGTATGTATGTATGTAT
>Ga0126337_10003045_pt1 | contig 10859 bp, 11 predicted proteins | sample DipCmetagenome_FD_92527 | JGI IMG/M metagenome (GOLD analysis project Ga0126337, IMG submission 92527) | Coral microbial communities from La Bocana,Puerto Morelos, Mexico - Diploria C A metagenome | ecosystem: Host-associated > Invertebrates > Cnidaria > Coral | place: La Bocana,Puerto Morelos... | reverse complement strand
TTCTGGATGGTGGTTTTAACAGTGATGTTTCTTCCATTCTACTTTTCAAGCGTTCCAATTTGGATTGTCTTGGTAACATGTCCTTACATGTGACGAAGATTCAAACCTCAACCCTTTTTCTTTGCAACAAGTGTTTCTATTCACCATGTGTAGCGACAACTGTTTCCGCTTTTTTTTAAACTTGGCAAAACTGTCTACCCTTGCCACTCTTTAAAATGGCAAGCTTCGTGCAGAAACAGTTTCTTTGTTTCTGGATGGTGGTTTCAACAGTAATGTTTCTTCCATACCACTTTCGCAAAAGTGTTCTAGTTTGGATTGTTTTCGTAACATGTCCTTACATGTGACAAAAATTGAAACACCAACCCTTTTTCTTTGCAACCTCGCCAGCGCCCAGCTTCATCCATCATGCACCTGGCAGAAAATATGGTCAAATAGGTGATGTTACATTGTGATTGTTAGTTTGAAGTGGCAGCGTGTAATGCCAAAGTTCACTTTGCACATAATTTGATGAATGTGTGATATTTTTCTCTCATCGCTTGCACGACATCTACTCCGAAGAAGTGAAACTAAATAAATGATTTCCCATGTTCTGTACAGCAACAGCCAACTGGGATTTGGACAAAAATGCAAGTCAAGTTCTTGACGTGTCATGTCATCGCCAGCGCATAGTCTGACTATGACTAACTATAACGACATGGAAGTTGACCTTTTAAGTGCTCCTTCATTTTCTCTGTTCTTTACAGCAGCCAACTCGATTTTTTTTGTAGCCAGAAAATACTTGTCCATCATAAGCTCCACTTCCTTGCTCATATCATCTTCTGGCCATGGTTTTTGTGAAGGTTTGCGCGCCCCAATAGCTACTTCAATCTCATTTGCCAACTCATGAGCGGAGCCATAAACCTCAGAAAGCAGGTCGTGGTTTCGATAGGAAACAAAAAAACCTACAATTTAGCACACCTCCTGGAAAGTGATGGTTTGAAAACATTTCCTTTTGGGATACCACATCTTTTCGGGCGCAGAGTTTGTTCCAATAATTGCCAACTCAAATTTTCGAGTGCCAACTTGAATTTGTTTGTTTTTTTGGGGTGGCACTGTGAATTTGGCGTTCAAGTTCATGTAGGAGGCATTTCCAATCTAAACAAGAAACGGATTGTCTAAGAGTCTTGACTTTCAACTTCAACCTCTCTATGGGATATTGATGTGGACGCACACGACGAACTTGCCGAACATCATCAGCTGAGAATCGACGAATAGCCATGGCAGTTTGTTGCGACCAAGTTATTATGAAACATCTTGTGAAATAAAGTTCAACAGCACTTTATGAAACTTAAACGTTCGTTTGGAAGCCTGCATCAAAGATAGAGGGGCTTGTACCATGAGCCAAAAGGGCAAAGCGGCGACGAAGTCACAACCTAGACACGGTCAAACAGGAAGCCGGCCAGTCTGCCCAAAACAGCAAAGTGTCGGGCCAAACCCGGCAAAGCCCGGTTTTAATGTCCGACGCCTTGCTCACAAATCAGGATTCCACAGTGTGAGTGTTCATGCCAACGTTTCTGTAGATAGTTAATTTAATGTTGTCAGATAGGGTGGCTTCGATGATGTCATTGTTCCCGCAAGAAATGAAATAGGCCTTGAAAAATGTAACAATCACATTAATATACAGACGGTATTTGTGATCATACAAACAATGTTTTGCGTGCTAATCCTCAACCATACAACCATGCAATTCACAACTACTTTTTGTTGAAACAAAACCGACATAGCAAACAAGATCGTTCCAACAGACTTCTTTTTGCAATTGCTTGTCACTTTGTGTCACGAGCTCAAGTTCCCATTGGGAGATTGATTGAATTTCCGTCAGCGCTTCCAACGGATGGGACTCGATCTAGGTAATGCTTCCCTATCGAAAGCGCTGAAATTTCCGGACCTGGCAATTTCGTATTTTTTGGTGTGGTGTGTGGTGTTAAAGTCAAGATAGATAGTAGTATTAGTAGCAATGATTTTAATGATGACAAAAACTGCAGCATTGATTTATTTTTCTTAAAGACTTCCAGTAATTAAGTAGCTGTAATTCTGGAACAGCAATGAAAGAAGAATGTCAACAAAACTCCTCTTTGAAAATGGCATTCCTATGTCTATATTAATATGATGTAATCTCCGGGGCAACTTGATTTCAGCAGGATAGCCAGAAATACCTCTATACATCTTCCATTCTCACCTAGGACCCCACTTTCAACTCAAGGTTTGTGGAATCTGTTGGAATACTAATAAGATATTTGATATCTTCCATTGGCACCCAAAACCTTTTTTCCAAGGTTTATGGATGCCCATTAAGAAGATATATTAAGGTTTGTGGCATGGGTGCCCTTGGAATATCAAAAAGATATTGTGATATCTTTGATTGGCGCCCAAAACCTTTTTTTCAAGGTTTATGGGTGCCAATGGAATATCAATAAGATATTCTCAGGTTTATGGCATGGGTGGCCATGGAATATCAACTGCTGTGGTGTAAGTGGAGAAGTGGGAGGAAAATGGAGTGAATTCGCTATTCTCGTTGGTGTTTGTTTACCAAGTGAAGCTTTTAGGTGAGGTTGCAAAACCACTTCGGGTCATCACTAAGAATCAATCAGATATGAATAGATATTTGCCAGAATCGGACACGAGGCCCAGCAACAGCATGCAGCCGGCGGGCCAAGCCCAGCTGGATTGGTTTTTTGACATGACCGATGAGTTTGGCTTATATATTATATCCAGAGGTGCAGTGAATTTCCCTTTATTAAAGTTAGACTGCTAGTCAATCATCAACCACACTCCAATAATAGATTTTGCCTGGTGATTTGCGTGAGTGGTGGTGGTTTTAACAATTTTGTTGTGCATTTGCTAGTTTCGAGAAAAGCACCACGTTTTTTCATTTCTTACAAATTTAAAACCACCAGCCACAGAAAAAGCACCAGCCTCAGAAGTCAAGGTATTGGTCAAGCATCAACTCCAATTGCCTGTCGGACTTCACCTCATTGATGCCCGGCGTGGCCGCTCCTGAATGAAGTGAATGCCAATGCACCGGACCAGGGTTGTTTGAATTTTTTCCATATGTGGATTTGTTTGGCCTTAATACTGAATTTGAAAGCTTGCCTCAGGTGAATTTGATACAGAGCATGCCTCAATAGTGAATTTGAAAGCTTGCTATTCACCAACAAGGAACGGAAAAGAGCCATCAGATTGCAATACATGACCAACTGCTCTTGCAATTGAGGCAAACCTTGCTCACCAGTGTAGACGATGAGACCTTCGATAAAGACTGTGGCACTGTGCTTGTTGGTGAGATTGTTGCCAGCCTCAATGGAACGGAAGCTTGAAGTCACAGTCTAGGTGCTGGTTTCAATCCATCTACAAGATTAATTCATTGGAAATCTTCCCCAAATAGATTGGGGTGAAAATAAGTATATATGATATGGACCCCTGCCCTTGCAACTCTATTTTCCGAACAATCAGACCAAGGCGCGAACCAGGTATAATTGAGTGTCATTGCAACTTCACAGCCAAATAGTTCCCAAGAGCCATCCATCTTGCCCCCCTCCCCAAAGAGATCTCGTGGTACTCGTTGTAGTATTGTTTGCGGGCGTCTCTGCCTAGCTGGCTTTCATAACCACAGTTTCAGTTTTCACAAGCAAAAAGAAAATGTATGAAAAACTGAAGTTTCATTTTCAACCAAGTTGCTCTTTTCATAGAAGGCATCAAGAAGTCGAGCCAAGTTCGCGCTTTCGTGCAACTCCTGTTTCAGCTCTTCGAAAGGTTGGTCCACCTTCCTCGGAAGACAAAGATGGTTCAGAAAAAAAATGTTAGCATCCTGGAAAACTAGCTTCACTTTTGAAGCAGGAGATTTCCAACGCTGCATTCTGCCAAGCGGCTCCTGCTTCGTCATGCTGCGGAACTGTTCAAGTACGGGATGGCACGCCTGTAGAACTGGCCTCAGCCCTGACCAGGCTAGTGTGGACCATTTTTTCAAATTGGTCGTCGGTGGAAAAACACCTTGAGCTTCAATGGCTGCTGCTCGTGGATTTACTTGACAACATGATTATGCCACGTTCTGAAAATGTCGCAAGTTTTTTCTCCAGCTGTAATTTTCCCATGTTTTCACAACTTGCTTTTAGAAATAGGCTGTTGAAACACACACTGTTTCACTGTTTTTCACAATCCCTTGAAGCCCGAAGTGTTGCTCTTCCAAATTCCTGGCACTTTTTGTCTGCCATTTTTGCGCCGGTATCGATCCTTCGACGGTCAGGAGACGTAGTCTGAATGATGGGAAGCCAAGCGCTGTTCTGAAGCCATTGCTGAGGCATTTTCAAGTTTCTCATCTTCCGCACGTGTGGCTGATCCTCGAGACTTAGTAGCTATATCCCGGCCGAGTTCCCTTCGGCAATGACGCTGATGCCTTCGGCGCCACTGGCTGAGTTGCCTTCACGGTTGGCGGAGCTGGCTTTGGCGGAGTTGGCTTGAGCCGCAGTAGGTCCATCTCCGCCACTCCGAGCCGCAGTAGGTCCATCTCCGCCACCTCGAGCCGTAGGGCCACTCCATGGAATCCCAAACATTCTTTCTCTACCAAAAATTCTTCTCCTCATTTCAGGATCATCTCTGCTGCTGGACCGTGACCGTGACCTCTCCCGGCTCATGCCCACTTTGTCGACCTTCCGGCGTTTGCGCCTGACGGCGGCTGGTGCCATCACGTCAGTGAGCATCCCTTTGCACTTGGAAATGCACGTTGGCCTGGAACTCATTCAGCTGGCCTCAAGAAGCAAGATTAGTCGCAAGTATAATAATAGTAATAATAATAATAACAATAATAATAATAACAATAATAATAATAGTAATAATAGTAATAATAATAATAATAATAATAATAATAATAATGAAACTGTCGATCCAGTCATGGAAAGATGAGAGAGATGCACAGTGGGACACAGCCATCAGACGATGGAGGGCAATGATCTTAACTTGGGATGAAAGCGAACGCATCGTGGAGGAGCTGGTCAGCCGTGATAGCTTCAAGTCACAAGCGCAGGTGTTAGTAGACATCTTCTTGAACAAAGCCCCATCTACTCTGCTAAAGCGGTGCAACAGTTTGGGACGTTTGTGCAATTTTTTGAATGAAGAAAAGAAGTCTTTTCCATCCGATGAATCGTCATTGTACCAGTACATGTCCTACGAAAAGATGCATGGCTCACCACCCAGTAGGTTGAAAGGAGTCCTGGAAGCTTTGACTTTTGTTAGGCACATTCTGGGATTTGTGAAGTTAGATGGTTGTATTACAAGCAGACGATGCATGGGCGAAGCCTCGAGCAGGGAAATCACAGTGGTCAGACAAGCAGATGCGTTGAAGGTTTCTCATTTGCAATGTTTTCATAAGATTCTCTCAGAGGATCCTGAAATATGGAATCGAGTGTTTTGTGGAATGGTGCTTTTCTGCGTATATGCAAGATCGCGATGGAGCGATGCCCAACATAGTGAGAAGTTGCTAGAAGACCGTGACACTGATGGTGAATTGTGCTATCTTGAATGTTCGGTGGGAGTCCACAAGACATGCAGAGCAATTCAGTTACGACATCAGTTTTTGCCGCTTGTTTCTCCGGCCAATGGAATTGTAGACGATTCTTGGGGCGAACAATGGCTTAAGGGCAGGTTATCTCTGGGCATTAGTGATCTCAAAGAATTTCGTCTTTATGCCTTCGCCTGATGATCAAGGGCTTCCAACATTTCGACCGGTCAGCACCTCAGAAGCTAAAGAATGGATGCATATGATTTTGACAAAGCAAGGTCACAACATTGCAGATTTCAGGATTTCGCCCCATTCTTTGAAAGCAACTTTTCTTAGCTTTTTAGCTAAAAGGGGTTGTCTTTTTGAAGACAGACTTGCATTGGGGTATCATACAAACAACTTGAAGATGGCTCTTACTTACAACCGCGATGCGGCCTCACGGCCGTTGAGAGTTGTGGAGGACCTTATCCAGGAGATAAAAACTGGATTATTCAGGCCAGATGCTACTCGCAGTGGACGCCTTAGCAAAGCTACTCCAGATGTTTTGGCAGGTGAGGTTCCCGAACCTTCAAAGAGTGTGGAAGTTAAGGTTGAAGTCGGTAAGCCATTTTTGGCTGACGTTGTTAACCTTGTCAGTGATGATGAGTTGCTTTCTGATTCGGAGGATTCGCATTGCGCAACGGACTCGTCCTCAGAGAGTGGTGAAGAATGCGTTGTCACGACAGGTCGTATGTTTTCCACAGTACATGTTCCCGAAGGGACAGAGTTGTGGCAACATAAAAAGTTGAAAACTTTGCATTTGACTTTTGAAGACCACACTCAAATTTTCATATGTGGCAGAAAGATTTCAGATTTGTACTCGAAGGTGTCTAAGGCACAGAGATTCGATGTACCGCACCAGCAAGGCACTAGCAGACTAAACCGAGTCGCAAAAACAGTGCATCAGCTTCTGATTTTGCACCATGAGACAGATCAGACGAAGAGTCTCAGTGTTTTTCATTTCTGTAGTGAGTAGTGTGCGTGGAACAGATCTTATGAAGAGTTTCATGAAACACTTTCACTTTCACTTGTTAGATTTCCAAAGAGCCCCCTTAGCGGCGCCGGCCCCGAAAACGAGCGTGATCCGAAGGTCATAAACCACCCAATTGTTGAGTCCCCGATTTTTCTCAAAAATCGGGACTCAACAAAACCTGTTTTTTGGGAGATTTTTGGCCCCAGGGGATCTTAGGGAGGCAGATGGAAATGTGACACTTTCACTTGATGGCAGAGTCTTTGGGTCATCTTGGTGAATGGAGCAATACGTGGAACACTACGGTGTAGGACGTTAGTGCTCAAAGATTTTTCAAAAACAAAGGAAAGGTCAGGCTTGCTAATCATGGATTTGCAAGATCACCTTTTAAATTGTTTTTTCACGGCATTTCATATTGACTGTCAAAGTCTCTCTGATGAAAAGGAATGGCCTTGTGGACTCCACAAGTATTCATATAACTTTTCAACATTTGCCCGTAGGAGATGGTGACACATGTGTTGCAGGTCTCTTTTTGATTAGGTCTATATCTTATCGAGCAATGGCTTTGGTCGATTCTGAAGCTGCCTTTGAGGCGCATTGTGATAAGATAGATGGATCTGGGGCTCTCAAAAGACTGTTCAGTGCAAAGGGTCTTAAGACCATGTCGCAACTGGCTTTCGTATGTGGGACCCCTCAAAGTCCTCCTTCAGAAACTGAGTTTGCAACATTTTGTACGGAGCTTAACAATGGTATCGCTCTTAGCATGTCTCAGTTTGCTGAAGTTCGTCGTTTGCATTTCGAATCTTCAACAATGGTAGTTGCTCACTTGAAAACACAAGTTTCTATGGACGGCTGTCCAGATGCAGTCCGCAAGTTGCCTGTTGCAGAGAAGCAGGCAAGATTGATTGCAAAGCAGGCGAGATTGAGAGGAGTAAAGATAACAGGTGAATTGCAGCCATCTTACATGTTGATCGATTTGGTGGCTTCGATGGTTGAATCAAAGTCGGTGATTTGGATTTGCCCTTCTCGATGTTCTAAGCAAGAAATGGAAATTCATCATACCATGAAAGAAAAGCCTTCTACAGTATCCGTTGAGCAACATCTCCTCAGAGTCACTACTCCGGACCATGTTTTGAGGGTTGACATTTCAACAGAGCTGCCGTGGCAGTGGGCCATGATGAGGAGAGGCATCTCGTTCGACCAGGCTGGTTTGATAGAGTGGGAAACACACCAGAGTTGGACACAGCAACTACTTGGTTTGGTCTCGAAGGATGCACCAGATGGCTATTCTAGAGTACGTCTGGACCAATTAGTGAAAGCCGACAGAGAAATGTTTACATTGATGTCAGAAGAACTTCAAACAAGTGGCAAAAGGCTTACAGACACACCAGCTCCTATGAATGATGCGATGGTCAGGTTGAGCACTGATCCACGAGTGACTATGTTCCTCTTTCCACTGCCGAGGTCTTCAAAATCAGCAGCTTCAGACGTATCATCGTATGTCAAACCTACTGGAGATGCAGAAGTTGTGAAGAGACCAAAGCCAAAAATCAAGAAGCCATCTGCAAAAGCCAAGAATCTTTGCCCTGAGGAGCTTGGTCAACACCATGAGACAGACAGCGACAACAACAGAATTTGTTGGGCCTTCAATATGAAGAATGGTTGCAGTCTTGAAGTCAAAGATGGAAAATGTCGCAAAGGTGTTCACAAGTGTTGCAAATGCTTGAGGGGAAATCACAGCTTGGTTGCATGCAGGGCCAAGGCTTGACGGTCACTAGCTCAACCTAAGGGTTGGGCTGACAAAGATAATTTCATCAAGGTTCGAAGATTCATCAAACCCAATTATTGGACTCGATGAGGAACGGAACTTGGACGACAAACGCTTGAAAAAGGGCGATTCGTTAAACACAGTTTTACAGCAGACAGACAAAGTTGAATTTCTTAAAGAGAAACTCAGACGTGCAAAAAAGTTGCATACGATACAACAGTCTACATCGTCAAGCGAACAGACAAGGTTTCATTCTGAGCGGATCGATTCTACAAATCGTTTGGCTGGAAAGACATTTCACAATTGGTTTGCGTTGAGATCTTTGCTGGAAGTGCCAGGTTGTCTCGTGCTTTCAGAGATCTGGGATTCAAGACGCTAGCCGTTGACAAGACGACGAACAGATCTGAACAAATGCACATCGCTACATTCGATCTTTGTGACGACGATCAAGTACAAGCATTGGAAGAGTTGATAACAAGGGATGCAGACAGCATTGTTTACATTCATCATGCTCCAGCTTGTGGAACAGCTTCACGTGCAAGGGAGAAGCCGCAGCCTCATCTAGAGCAACAGGGCTTCCGAGTAGCAAAGCCCTTGCGATCAGATTTGCAACCGGAGGGAATCTCAGGATTGGGTGGACTGGACAAGTTCAAGACAGAAACAGCGAACATTGTTTATTTCAACACCTCTAGATTGATAAGACATGCTCATGGCTTGCGTATCGCTTGTTCGTTGGAAAATCCTGGCAACAGCATTTTTTGGCTGGTGCCTTGCATACAACAGTTGATACAAGATTTGGGTGGGTATGATACCTATTTTGATAATTGTTGTCATGGCGGATTGCGCAAGAAGCTAACACGATGGTGGTCGACAACAGCTTGGTTTGATGCACTTCAAGCTAGGTGCGATGGTGGTCATTATCATCAACCTTGGAAACCAACGAAACAAGACCAGAACATCTTTTACCCTACGTCGGAGGAAGCCGCGTACCCAATTCTTCTATGCCAGCGGATAGCAGGAATTGTTCTTCAACAAGTCTTGGATATGGGGGCCACCGAAGCTAAAGACTTGGAAGAGCAAAAAACTTCTATTGACGAATGTATGCATAGATTTTTGTTGGGCATGTTGCCACGGGGCAAACGCTTCAAACCCCTCGTCTCAGAATATAGATGTTACAAATTTTTCGTGCGCTTGCAACATGAAGAGTCAGTTTTCTTGCATGAGGTGCAAGAATCATCTCTCGACGTTTGGTGCAATGGGGCGAAGTGCGGGTCGATGATGATACAATTACATTGTTTGCTTTTGATGCAGTACACACTTCAACAAATGTGGAAGTCAAACGTTAAACAAGTTGGAATTCCTAGAGAACCAGAAGATTTTGTAAGCAGGGCGATTCAATGTGGACATCCGAGGTCCATGGCTATACATCTTCCTGAACAGGTCACTTCTGTCTTGGAGCAGAACATGAGTAGTGACGTTTTGGAGTAGTGGACTAAAAGGGCTAAGGAATTTGAAAAAGATGAGATAGCCTTCAAAGCTTCGATGCCCGTTCACTTGCAGAAGTTGCTTTGCAAAAAGCGTCTGCTTTTGTGGAAAGAAATGCTTGAAGAGTAAAACTATCCTGACGCAGGGTTGATCGACGAAGTGGCGGCTTGGTTCAGCTTGACAGGTTGGTCCAATTCCTCTTCAGTTTTCCCTCGCAACGTGAAAAGACCTCAATACGACGTGTCCACTTTAAAGTTGCTTGCAAACGGTCTCAACCAAAGTATCAAGGCGCAGCTTATGTCACTTGACGATGATGACGAAGTCAACCGGGTGACGTGGGAGCAGACCTTGCAGGAGGTCGAACTTGGCTATATCTGGCATGACGAAGATGCAACAGCTTCGAACAGTGCTTTGTCAAAAAGATTCGGCTTGGTTCAAAAAGATTTTTAAGGTGACATCACATTACACTTGCTTTTGGAGCAATGACCTCCTTTGTTACATTCAAACATTTGTCTTCTTTTATGTGACTTCGCAGCAAAACTGAACACAAAGAATCCAGGGCTCTTGCAAAAAGTGCTGCAGGATCTGCCATCAGCAACACCTTGGCTGGGTAGCTAGCATTTCAGCCTGTGCGTGTCACCATCTTTGTTAGTATGAAAATATTAATTAGGAAAATTAGTCTTGAAAACTGTTGGCTGCAGGTTGGTGGCTGTCTTTTTCCATGTTTCATAATGACCACAGGATCGCCCATGGGCAACATGTGAAAGCCATGTGAAAGTCACATGGATGGCAGCAATACAGTGTTGCTGAACACTGTGGAACTGCAGACCTACATACCCCACTTTGTTTGGCAAGGAGTAGCAATGTGATGAAAAACATTTCCAACATCACAACTCCAGAAACTTCACAACGCCAGAAACTTTGCAAACTCTGGAATCTCCAAAACTTTGCAACTCCTTGCAACCCCTCAGCTACAAACCCCTTGCTGATGCTCAAGCTTGGTCACACCAACTCACTTGGAACTCAGGCTTGTCTCTTGGCAGCCCACATCTCGAAGAACTGAA
>Ga0126337_10003044_pt1 | contig 10860 bp, 5 predicted proteins | sample DipCmetagenome_FD_92527 | JGI IMG/M metagenome (GOLD analysis project Ga0126337, IMG submission 92527) | Coral microbial communities from La Bocana,Puerto Morelos, Mexico - Diploria C A metagenome | ecosystem: Host-associated > Invertebrates > Cnidaria > Coral | place: La Bocana,Puerto Morelos... | reverse complement strand
TTTACGACTTGGCATGGAGAAGTCCTTATGCCATAGACACCAATCGACTACAAACATTTAATCAGCTCTCTCTATTCAGGATATTGGCCTCAAAAAACTGCAAAATTTCTTTGTAACAATTTCTCTCGTCATTCAGACTATTTACAGTACATTGACTCCAATTACTTGAGGGGGTGAATCTCGCCATGAAAGCCATTTCTCTTTGAATATACTCAGATTCTTTAAATGCTTGAATTCGCACTTAGCACGAAAATTTCCCTGCGCAAATTTTTAACAATCACGTCATCAACGACCGCTGGGAAATTAACATTGTACTCCACGAAAGATAATCACCTGTATTGTATTTTATCCAAAACGCTACTGACAGTCCTTCTCTGCAAAGGCTTGGATCGACGATACACTGGTCTTTAATATTCTTCAGTTCTATAAAGTCATCAGTGCCGTCCAAGGTCAACACATATCCTATCTGGTCAGCGGTCGACTGCTTAACTCCATTCTCAGGAATTCCGGATGCGTTACCGCGCAGGTCAAGTAGTTTCCTCGCCGCCGTCGTTCCATTCAAAGGTAGATAGTGAGTCGCTTTGGTGAATCGCGCGCCTGAAGGTTAGAAAAAGATCATGTCTTAGTTAAAGCGATGTCAAGAGTGTGGCCGGTTTATTGAGACTAGGCCGCTCTCAAGATTACTCCAAGCCGAGCGCGAACAGCAGATAAGGGCCTAGAAACCGGTTCAACGATGTTGATTCTCGGCGATGTTATTAAGTTTTACGCGGTGTAGGGTTTCCTTCCATCATGTTGTGGTATCAAAAGAAAGGTCGATCGAAAAAAGATAGCTGTCTCGGGATGGCTCCTGCTGTCTCAAGGCCATAATTTGTGGGGGATGGGCCGGGAGAGAAAAACTTTCTCGCCAGTGGCTGTTTGGATCTGATCATACTTAGCATAACATTTCACGAACATGCGCTTAGCTCTGTTGTGACCGTTCCCTCATTCAAACTCAACAGACAACCTATCACAGGTGATTTGTTGTGATATTCAGATTCTCAAACCGCAACATATTTCTAGATTATCTTTCGAAGGTTTAGGGGCCCCGTCCGGTATCCCGGAATCATAGGTTCTTTCCCCTTCGGAGAGTCTGCCGGGTTTTTATTTGTCCTAGCTCGCACATGCGTAACAATCTTTTTTTTATGTCAAACTTCTTCCAAAAGTAGAAACATTGCGCACTTGAGGTTTGTCACCTTCTCATTTTAATACCGTTGTAATCCTGTTGGGAAATCCTTCTAGCCAATAAACCTACGACATGTAATCGAGTTCTGCTTTCTTCTAGTGAGGTTCGATTTCTTCCGCTCTTTCGTGTACAGATATATTTTGTATAATTCTTGTAAAACAGGCCAGTACATTAATACCCGGGGTAACTTTGATTTGAAATCGATCAGAATTAAGGAAAATGAAACACATTGAAATCGTTGCACTAATTTTTCGAACATTTTTCAGTTTAATTTATTAATATCAAATGAAGCTTACTAAAAAGAATTTCGATGAATCATACTGTCAATTTGTAGTAGTTCCTGCAAATAAATTTCAAATTTGAAAGGGTTTCATTTTTATCTCGGAAAACACAATAGAACTGAATATGCGTTTCTGACTTCCTTAATTATCCAATATTATTTTTACACGATGTTTTCTTTGAGGTGGTTTTGTTGCTAGTAACGGATTTCTTTGTAAGAAAGCGGATACGAAACAAAAACCGAAAAAAGCTAAATTTATCAGCGTCTCAGCTGTTAATAGAATTTTTTTTACATGGGAGTATAAAGGCATGACTTCTTTTGTTTACAACAACAGTGAACCCAAATGATATTTCTCGCAGGGCCGGCAAAGATAATTTAAATTAGTACTGAGAAATGAAGAAAAACCGTCACGCTTAATGTTTAGGTTGCTTAAGAGAGTCAGGGATTTTATGTGTGCTCACATAACGGAACGTATATAAAAATAAGAGAGTTAAAAGGATGTTGCAACTGTGTGTATACTTCAGATTCACAACATGACCAAATTTACCGCATGTGGAGCTGTTTGATAATTATAATCGACGCTTTTTCATTGTTGAATACGAAAATTATTTCCAGTCGGAAAAAGTAAGACACTTCAGATGGCATACGACAAGATTGCAAATTACGACAAAGACTTTTTGGAAGGAAGTTTTGGATGTCAAATATATTCTTGAATAATATAATGGAAAACCTCCAGAATTGGTTAACTGTTAACGCAGAAATCGATCTAAATCTTAGTCTGATTAAAAGACGTTAAAGGGTATGTTCTAGTGTAGCGAAACATATTATCCGAGCTGTTGAATAGAACGAAAATCTGCATTGAAAATTTCAAAGCAGATGATACGTTCAATGAAAACATTAAATACGACGGAACTGTGGTTAAAAAAAATCACACTTCCTTTCTGTGTTCTAGCTTTGTAGAGTTTCTCTTTAATAGTGCCATGATTTTGACAAGAAATGAGCGGGTAAATTTTTGCCACATCATGCGATGGCTAGTTGCAATCGGCAGCCCTCGTTCAAAAAAGAAAATATAAAAAAATTTCGTTGAAGGTTGTTTCAGCGCCATACGTCAAATGCATGCTTTAATAACTCGAACAGAAATAGCACATTTCCCGAGACGGGAAACATTCACCAACCTTGAAATGATTCAAGCCGGGCCTTCCTGTGTTTTCGTCCGATATGGCTTCCACGCGCAATTGAAGTCAGGTAAGCGATCAACGGGAAAAATATTACTATAGAGTACGAAGTTAAGTTCATTTGTCGATAAATTAAGCCAGCGGAGAGGATCGCCGCAAACTAATTACATTTATGTTGGATTCTTGATTCTCGGTGAATTTTGAGCACTTCGTGATTTCATTTCCTCTCACACGTCGACATCAACCCGTGGAATGGGTAGCCATTGAGTTACCAGTTGAGACATGTTGTTGCTTCTGCACGTAGCGACGAAGTTGGAACAATTTGTTCCTGTTTCACCTGTATTTTTCAATACAGATGAAAGCTTATAATTTATTCATGGCTGATCTACGAGATCGCGGCTCAAAATGCTAATTAACTAACTTCGGAAGCAGAAAAAGCGGTTTTTAATTTGCACCGCCGATCGCGAGGAGCTTTCATTTTCAGTTTTCACTAATGCTGTTGAAACTCGGTGCCTAAGTGTCAATATCACTTAGCAGTACTTTGTCTCAATCTGATTACGAATTGCAGCCATCAACTGCGGCTTCGCGAGTTTTGAAAAAGTAGAGAGTCTTATATACGCTTTCCGAGCTGTCTTTTATTTTGCCAAATCATTCCAAATAAGAAATTTTCAAACAATCTTGAAGGCAACCAATGGCTTAAGATGTGCGTCAGTGTGTTTAAATTAAAAAAATCTACGTTAAAACCTAGACAATGTCAAACAAAAGATCTAGAAGAACAGTTTGTCACAAACAATTTCCTTCAGTCATAAACTAGAAGAAAGATCTTATTTTGCATGCCTACATTAAAGACATTTTCAAATCAAATATTTATCAGCATATACTGATCTGATGGGAAAGTTACCGTTGTCTAAATGTCTCGTACAAGTACATCGTTATTGATCCCGGCGAGTAAGTGCGATGTACGAAACCAAAACGTGAAATTTAACCATTTGTGATCATTCTACGTAAAGCAATTTTGATTGTCCTGAGTATGGGAACTTAGCTGTAACAGTCACATTGAAAGAGTCTGCAAAATTGAGCTCTCCAATGAAATAAACCTTTGCCTTCGGAATCGATTACATAAATCTAAGAGGTTTACACTTGAACGATAAAAGTGTACTGATTAAAGATTCCATAAGTGGCACAGAGAAAACTAAACCCTTTTACATGTAATGTGTATCGAACGTTCTAATGGCTTCCCTGAACCACAGCAGTGCAACGATTTTCTCTCCAAAGCCAATGATCACAACAATGTTCGGTTCTCGTGGCTTATCTTCGTGGTTTTAAACTTCTCTTTTCACAGTTCTTGTTTCAGACCCTCTGTTACGTCAAGTAATTGGGAAGATGACAAAAAGAGTTGAAAGAAGAAAAGGTTATTATACACAGATTTATAATATTGACAATGGGCTCGACATCTGCGCTTTGTTTTCTTGCATGGTTTTTGCCTCGACCTGCCTCTAATCACGAGGATACCTTTTCTTTGAGAGAAAAAAAAATACATCGTGCGTTTCAGTTCATATGGGTCATTGATAGCGTTAAGGTCATTTAAGATCAACCTTACTGTTAAAATAGAAGGCTTTATTTGCCATTTCTCGCATATTTCTTCCTTAAATAACTGAATTGTCTAAGAAAATTGCTTTCGATTTTCAAAAAGTGAAAAAAAATTAAATGAATTTTGTTCCTTGAATTAATAAGAGCTGAGTGCGTGATTGTTAAAAAATCACAAATAAAGCCAAATTGACTGAAGAACGAAGTTTACAATTTTTATCATGTATTTAACTAGAGCAAAAGTATTTTCTCTGTATAAACTGTTAAAGGGAAACACGCCCAGCGAATTCTCGAGGATATGCCTTACTCATCGATTTCGTTCAGCAGAAATGATTAATGTTTACGTTTCTGTTCTCTGATGTTGAATTATTTAGGAACACACCTTTCGTGTTGAGAGTTTATGAAGTAATAACTTTGTTTATATTAATACTCTACGTGCATTATTGTCAATCGCAATGTGTAGAATGAATTGAAACGATAAAGTACACGATATGGTTTGTAATGCCTAACGACTGTAGCTTCATTACTTTATTGCTAAACGAATCTTCCAAGAAAATCTTCATCCGAATTTAATGCCATCTCGAAAATCCACATTGTGTACAGTTTTATATTCAAGAGCAATTTAAAATTGAAATTACCTGAAGTGTGTCTGTCTGTTTGGAACCGTGATATGCATAAGATAGGGCAACTGTATATATCGCCCACCTACCTCACGGAATAAAGATATAGATAAAATGATAAAAGAGGCGCAACCTCTTAAAAGTATTTTATGATATTTTCAGAGAGGTGTGTATATCATTTACTTATATCAATGGGGAAAAAAGCCTCTCAGACTTAGAGTTTAGATAAAATATTTGAAGAGCTTAGCTCCATATAATCTGATAAAAAAAAATGAACGATACTTTATAGGGAAAGTAGATGCCAGCTAAGTAAGATTTGCTTGGAGAGTATCTCAGATCATTTACTTATCTCGTCAGAAAAGAAAAGTCTCCCAGGCTAAAGTTATAGATAACGACAAATGAGCCAACATCTTTAAAACCCATCAATTCAAAATTACCGACTTTTCTAGCAACGTTTTTCACGATCAAGAAAGTTTTCAATTGAAAAACTTTGCACGCACCACGCAAATTAATCAAGTGGCAGAATCCCCTTTTTATATTTGTATTTTTCTTCAAAAAAGTAATATCCGCGTATCTGCTGTTGTCTTTTCAATGCTTATCGACTGGGAAGGTAACTAAGAAAATATCTTTCGAGTTAATCTGATGCTGTTTTTATGAACCCTGTTCCCACGCTATTTTTTCTTTCTATCTCTTTATTCTTTCTTTTCTTTCGAGGAAGGGAGAGACTGGGAACAAGAATAAACGCTCGAACAAGGTCAGTAAATGAGAAGTAGTTTTACATATATTTCGCCGCTCACTTAAAAAATGTATGTTCAACACTATTTTCCTTGAGCTCATCTTCTTTAAGTATAGTTTAGTTTTCAAAAGGATCTGGGAGGCTAATCCTATTGAAATTAACTAATGTCTGGACATGAAATACGTTACATCTGATATCACTTAGTATTACCGAGGACGAAATAATGCAAAATATATAATCTTTCTGAATAAGATAATTCTATGGAAAATTGCAGGGCTGATGTATTTCAGCTTTTATCCGCTTATCACTGAAAAAATCATCCTGAAGTGTTCTTTAGGTCACCCAGCTGTTAGAAACAGAAATGCGCTCAGGCCCAAAGCACACTATGCTGGATGAATTTGAAAACAGAGCGTTCACTCTGAAAACGCATCAAATGTTTTCCGTTCACACTATTCTGGAGGAATTTAAAAAAGCAACAATCAACGGCCATTTTGGATTTTGGTTTGAGGAAAACTCGGTCAAAGAGATCACGTGATTATCATGACGTCTGATACAAAGCTCTGATATAACGGGATGAATTCTAAATTCTCGAAAATAGCAAACGACGAAAAAAAAAACTCGAAGATAGAAGGATCATTTTTACGGATACCCTTTTTTGCTGTGCTGTTATTTGACTCTTTTTCTCACAACCTAGGATACCGAAACTGACAAGCAGTCAAGACTTTGGAGTTAACTTGGGCTGGTTTAGAGCTAATATGAAAGATCAGTACCTTCTCGCCCAAGTCCTCAACCAAACTTTCTCCTTCTCCACACAAGTGCACTCTAATAAGAAATAAGCCCAAGCTCGAATTCTAGTCGTTTTGGCTAAAATGCAGTAATACTTACCACAAAACCCATCGTGTTTTTTCTGAATCCATGTCTGAAGGAGACAGGATTCCAGTCTGAGGACACACATGGTAAGATAGGATTTGTCGTTGTTCCCACACACGTAGGCCTCTCGTGCTGGGCCGTTTTCAGGGTGACACCGAGGGCACCTACATTCAGCGTACCCGTTTGTAGTTTGGAAACACTTTGCATGGTACTGGCACTCAAGGACCTCGCAAGATTCTCCTGCCGGGAAATGAAACGAAGAGATCATTTTACAAATTTTTACTTGTATTGAACGCGGGATATCTGCAATAGCGGATATGTTTTTCTCCCACCGTATCTCTTTCTACCCCAGGGATAACAGTTAGGAAGTGGGTGAAGGGAAAACAGTCCTGTTTAGTGGAAAATAAATAAAACAGGCTAAGACTTGTATGAATATTTTGGAAATCAATGGAGACTCGGTCAGAATAGTAGGAGGTAGAGATTTTCAAAAATCGAGTCCGATTACGAACCACTATTTCTGAAGGCTCGTAAACGTTACAGTGGGCAAGTTGACGCACTTCGAAACAGAATTTACTGAAACTATAACTGAAACTCACTCAGACATAGTATTTCTGATCTTGCTTTTTACACAAACTATTAGGTTCTAAAGACCCACCACGTGGCAATCGTCGTCGCGTTGGGGTTCGAGGCCATAAGGTTGGATCACTTGTTACTCCGCTTCTCGCGGGACGGGAGTTTGTCGGGACGAGTGGGGTTGGCTTCTTGGATTCTCGCGAGACTCTGGACATGGATGAAGACGCGGTCCTTAAAGTTGGTTTCAGTGTTGAGGAAAGATGCTCGGGTGCTGGGAACCAAGACATTACAGAATTAGTTAAGAAATACTTTCAAATTGCAGCTTAATTGTTAACTACAAAACCTTGTAATGGCAGTTGTGAAATGAAAACAAAAACTTACCGCAGTAATCACACGATCTCGGGCAAATCTCGCGCATTTTTCGATGTTTGCAGTAATGAGACTGCGCGGCAAAATCTCTACATCCCGTGCTTTTGTCCTCGCATTCACCGGATATCTTCTCTGCAAAAAACAAAAACTAAGTTATTTACACTTTGACGAGAAATAGGAACTACCAAAGTTTTAAAACCCACTGTAATGAGATAAATAACTTGACTCGTTAAAATTGGTTCCTAGCATTTGCGCCAGAGGATTTTATAGCGTTCCGGCTTTCCATGGTCTTTAAGGGTGTGCTCTATGGAAAATGGTAAGGATTTGTTAATTATGCTTACCTTCGCACGTTTTCAGTCGTAGGTTTACACTTGGACAGATGCATTTTTCTTCTGCAGGACTGGTGTCTCTTGGTTTCCGACACTGGTCAGCATTGACGCATGGATTTGTGACACAAGATTTCACTGAAAATACACACTAATAATGATAAATGTTAAGTAAATGTATCAAACACGAAAGATTATGTTTGAGTGTAGATGAATGGAGACTTTAACTAAGAAGAAAACGGAAAACTAAAATCGTAAAAATCCGCTATACCAATTACGGATTAGATACCCATACACCATCACGGTCTTGATTTTGTTGAATTATTAATGAGTTTCAGACGCGTAAATCCCGTCTATAGTCTCAGTACACATCTCCAATTTAGAAATGTATATAATTTTATACAGACTGGTTTTTATCTGAGAGTCGAAAGCATTCCTAAATTGCTTTGGTTTTGCATTACTGTGTAAAAAACGCGCCCCACCTTACCCTTAACTCTTAACCAATTGGATGCAAAACGAAAACTAACCAATCACAACTTGGTCACGTGCGTTTACCCGAGAATTACGTGTATTTTCTGTTCTCGTTAGTTCGATATAGGTTTCTTTTAATTGGCCTTTGGAATGCTTGGCTCTAGCACACTAAGTTGAAAAGTCTAATTCAGAATCCGCTTCAAAAAATGCACTTAGCATCAGTTCAACAACATGCACTGCAGATGTGTTGGAAGATGTAGAAAGGAGTCGGTGTTCTTTTGTAACGTGCACTGTGTTGTCTGCACCAAGAAGGAGCAGATTTTTTTTGCCACCCAGCAGTACAATCTTCTGTAAATTTTACCGGCCTTTTTTGACAGAAAAATCTTGTTCAAGACATACAGTTGACGACAAAATGAAGAAAGAAATTTACTCTACCTGATTTGAAATGACAACAAAGAACAAAGTTCTGATGGAGAAAAGCGTGTCCATCTTGATATATCCCTGCTATGTCGTCTGCAGAGAGCTCCTTGAGCCAAATGGCAAACTGAGAAATCTCAAATTTTCCAAACTCTTTGAAACTCATGAGGTTGCTAGGCCTGGCTAACGTAATAACAGGTGTATAATTCTGTTGTCTCAGAGCATTCAGTGACACGGGTTTATCTGTAAATGTACTCAAATTTCCATCCTCGTAGTACGTGAGCCCGTTTTGCGCGCGCCACGTGAAAGCCATGTGAGTCCAAAGTCCTACCTCCTCATGTAAGAGCAGTGTCCACCTTTTGTCTCTTGTTTCGAGGAGAAATTTAAAACGTTTTAAACTCTGTTGGTAATACAGCTGATAACCAGGTCCATTTCTATGATTTGTAAAAGAACCAGATGACATGACATATCCAGTGCTGTATACTTTCAGCCAGAAAGTCATGGTAAATCCCTCCTTACAGGTCGATGGTTCTGTCACGCAATCCGCGTTAAAACCACCTGCAAAAACGACAGTATATATTTCTCCAGGAAAAGGTACTTAGAGAAATCGACTTTTTTTCACCGTTCCGTTTTCACCGTTGATGTGGATCTAAATTAATTTTAGTGTAGCGAGTGAGACCTTAGAGTGTGATCGTTCAATGAAAGCTGTTGAGCAGTACTTTCATGTGGTACTGTTTATTTAGAGGTTTAAAATGATTCTAGCCTTTCAAGTTTTTGCCGATAAAACTTCAGCGTGTGACCATTCAAATGAGAGCTACTAAGCAGCACTTTCATGTGGTACTATTTATTATGATGTACAAGGTGGTTCTAACTTTTGAGTCTGTGGATGAAACTCTAGTGTGTGACCATTCAAATCAGTGGAAGTTATTGAGTGGTATATTTATGCAGAGTACTTTGTTTGAAGATAGTTTGGAAAATAAAATTTACATTTTTTTCAGGTTGGAGCATTTTTCGCTTTGGGAGTGAAACGAAACTATGAAATGACTATGAGAAGAACTAAACTAGCATTACATTGGAAATCGGTGCGAGTGTTTTTTAGTTACAGTGCAGGCAGAGGAAGGAGAGAAATTAGGAAATGAACAGCGTGCTTGTGTTTAAAGGAACACTGTCTGTTTCCAAGATTTTCTTAAAACTGCAAAAATAATTTCTAATTTCCGAAGACTCCTCACCATACAAGCTTCCAGCCGGTTTGCGCTATCAAATTTAACGTGACTACGAAAGTCAATACCATGCTCGCCCAACCTCGTTCCCAGAGTTTTTCCCTTGAAGAGGAAAAACCCAGGAACGATGTTGATCCTCGCCAGCATTTTCCTGGTTCAATACTTAGCGAAATGGGTCTAGGTCAAGAGAGGATCACGGTGCTTACCCGGCTTGACTTTCTTTTGGTCTGAATGTAATGAATTTCTTTATATTTGTAAAGCAATGATTCTACTAAACCACTATTCTTTGGTGAAAGTCTTGCTGGATCAAGGTATCAGTGTTTTTGATCTGAGTTTTTGAGTTAGTTCATTGGATGTCATGTAATAACATCTAATGAGATGACAGTGTTCCTTTGGAAGATACTTGTTGAAGTCACGTGCGGGTAGCGAAACCGTACTTACAACCAAACTTGGCTGAGGGGAGCGAGCTGCATTCCCGACTCCTCCCTAGGGGAGAGTTGTCATTCATCACCAAAATAAAAACAAAACAAAGTACGAAGAATAAACAGCAAATAAAAATACAATGTGGGAGAGAAAAGTCATTGTTATGTCTAATGATGAAATGAGTTCTTGGCATCTATTGTCAGTTCAATTCCCTTTTTCTCTTGTCCAATCAGAATTAGCACTTGTTGCCACGTCAGTGTGACACATCATGTTGCTAAACAAAAAGATTGTCAAAAATCGTAGGCCAGTGGATGCTACGATGCAAAATGTCAGCTTGCATAAAGAACTAGAATACGAAAGATCTCTGTCACTGTTTGATAAATGCTTAGTATCGTACGCATGCGTGATGGCGTATTTAAGAGATAACATCGATCATATCATAACTGTGCTGCTGGTACTGACCTGTGTCCACCCAGTCGTCCTTGCCATCCAATGACAGCGCGTGACCCAGCTGGGGGTCTTGTACTATCTTTGCACCATTATACACGACAGTGTGAGCGGCGCCTTGCAC
>Ga0126337_10003043_pt1 | contig 10861 bp, 9 predicted proteins | sample DipCmetagenome_FD_92527 | JGI IMG/M metagenome (GOLD analysis project Ga0126337, IMG submission 92527) | Coral microbial communities from La Bocana,Puerto Morelos, Mexico - Diploria C A metagenome | ecosystem: Host-associated > Invertebrates > Cnidaria > Coral | place: La Bocana,Puerto Morelos... | reverse complement strand
TTTACCTTGTTGTCTGTTGTTGTTGTTGTTGTTGTTGTTGTTGTTGTTGTTGTTGTTGTTGTTGTTGTTGTTGTTGTTGTTGTTGTTGTTGCTGTTGCTGTTGCTGTTGCTGTTGCTGTTGTGCTGCTTCTGTCCGATGTGCAGATTATATGTGTGTCTATATAAATATATGTACATATATATCCCGAAACTTAGTTGTTGCAGTTGTTCTTTCATTTCTCATGTAAGCTTCTCCAGAACGAGCTTTTATGTGCAAGACAGGGGTGATCCTGGGTTCAAGGTACGCACACATGATGATATAACATATGTATATGTGCTATATATGCGCTACCATTGCTCTCTCATTCTCTTTCTTCCCACCTTCCTTTCTTTCTTGCTTCCTTTCTTTGTTCCTTCATTCTTTTCTTTCTTGCTTTCTTCCTTTCTTCCTTTCTTCCTTTCTTCCTTGCTTCCTGTCTTCCTTTCTTCCTTCCTTCCTTCCTTCCTTGCTTGCTTGCTTGCTTGCTTGCTTTCTGTCTTTCTTTCTTTCTTTCTTTCTTTAGTTCCCACAAATTCCAGTAGAGGTGGCTAAACCTATCTTTATATACACATTTGTCATTGAGTTTCATGTCATGAATTCGATTATTCTTGTAGTTGTCAGAATTAATGATCAGAGCCATTGTTTTAAAGGTGTTGAAATATTCGCCAGCTCCTCGGCGGCGAAGACACAAGACTTGCCACACCAAAGCTTCGGATTGACAGAAAGTTCCAGAGGACATCTGAATTTCAAAGATGATATAACTGCAGAGTTGCAGGAATACAGAGTTTTTTGGGCCAACATGCATTTTTGTCATTTTGCAGCCGTCAATTTTGCTTCCCCTTACAAAGTTAAATGCATTGTCCATTCAAGAGATCTTCAAATCACTGAAAGACAACGTGTTTTTGGACATGTCGGTTCCATTTTTTTTGGGAGCTCCTCCTTGGTAGCCGTTTTCCCCGGTTGCCTTTTTCACCCTTCCCAGACCTTGGCCTCACCTCAAGACAGATTTTCCATGTAAACAAAATGCTCATAAAAACATCTCAAGTGGTTTGTTGTCATTCTGGGCATTTGGGATTTTGAGTATCGGCCTTCACTTTCAACTTGTTGGTTCCTAACCAGGCAGAATATAGGCTTTTTGCCAACTTATACAAGGCTCCCACACATAAGAGTGACTCATTCCCTCGTTAATGAGGGGCCGTTTTGGTCCCCTTGAACTTTGGAACAGTGATAGCCCTGCGAATCGGCCTTGTTTTTTTACAGGGGCAGATTGCCTTGCAGATGCCATCCCAGAGCCTCGGGACGCATGTTGTTGTAATGGAATTCAAGTTTGTTTCTGTCTTCTGAGATTGGATTTTGTATAGTTTTTTGCCAAAAGTCGCTGAATTGAATATGATTTTGGACACATCAAAGTCTTCCAGCTTTCTGTAATTTTTCAAGTCACTACTGAAACCAGAACTACAAACCCCAAGTTGGTCTTTGCAATGAGGAAAGCAATAGAAAGTACATCCGCGACGATGCCGGCAGCTTCTCCAAATAGAAAATTCTGCTATGGTGGGGGATGTTGGCTTCGTGAACTCTTCGATGTATGATGGTCCAGTTGAAACTGTAGGCATATTGTTGATGGACAACTTGACTTTTTACTTGGTATTCTTAACATAGAGCGAACATCACACGTTAAAAGCAGGCTTTGTTCCCGCTCTTATTGATGGCAAAATCTCGAGCTTTGTGTTCAGAATGAGCATCATTTTCTAAACAAATAATGACTGGGTTTTGCAGTTGGTGGGCAAGTCTGTCACTAGATACCGCAAACATTTCAGAATGGTCGGATGTGGGGCCCACCAAGCTGAAAATGGAAACAATAGTGATCATCTTGTCGATTCTAGGATGGGTTCCCTCTTGGAGGTGGTTCCAGCCAAAGTGCTCCTCACATTTGTTTGTTCTTGTTTGGACGTCACGAGGCAACTCACTTCCCATTGGAGTCGTTGTTTGCAACTGGCAAAGCTCGGACGCTGGGCTCAAAGAATGAAAATTCAAGGTTTGAAACTGTTGAAACTGAGTACTTTTGGGGGTCAAACATTTCTAGCTGTACGGCTCAACACTTATATGCACAGACTTTGTTTGGTTCTTCACTTTATTTCCAAGAGTTGGGTTTTAGGAGCTTGGTTTCTGCATGTTTAGCCAACAATCTAGTGATCAAATATGAGCCTTTGGGGAGTGTGATGTTGGGTGAAGCCTTGGGTTGACTCCCATTTTTACGGGAGTTACGGGAGACTGGTTAAAAATTGGCCTGCAAAAGTAGGAAAATGCAACTAAGACATCGACTTCATAAAGATCCATCGGTTTTGAGATTGGACCAAAAGTGGGCCTTGTGAAGGTCAAGCAATCTGGTGCCAACTTGTTCAGTAAGACTTGCATTTGTTTGGGTGAGAAAGACTTTGATTTTGCCAGATGTTCATGATCGTTTTAGATTGTCTTACTGTTTCTACCCGTTCAAAACGGTCATGTTTGACCATGTTCTTTTGAAAGGATTTCGGGGAAGCTCCGGTGCCTTCCAGCCCCGTTTGACGTGCTGAGTTTCTTCTTGGTGATATGATCAAGATTTTTCTGGAAGAAGTCTTGGGCTCCTTGACGTGGGAAGCCTTTGCAAGGGAAGGTAGATCAACATCCAGCTCGTGCGGAGTAGCGCATCCATATTTTACTTTCTATGAGGGCAGTTGGATTGTTATTGTCTCCACCTGTTCTAACACCACCTGCCGGTGTTCTGTTTAGATTGCCAAGCATGCACCCAGTACTATCCAAGTAATTACGGACAATTGGTCGAAAAGACTTCGTTCGACAGCATGCCACTTTAGCAACTGCGGAGTCTTGGGGTTATTGAATTGCTTCAATTTATGACCATTTTTGCAATGCACACATCCAGAGACCCTTTGGCCAACAACACCCTGGGCTTTGACTCTTAGTGAATGTTCCATAAACATTGAAAGATATTGGAAGCATCAAGCATAGCCATAGACCCATGGTGAGCCTTGACGGCCACAAGAAGCGCAATTGATGGGGTATTCTAAGCAGATTTCTAGCAGAGATTTGCCACTTTTTTTAAAACCAATTTCCAAGGCATTGAGTAGTTATAACACGTCACTGCTTGTGTCACCTCATTTCGGATAAATTTGGGTCCTTTCAATCCCGAGCGGGGTCCAAGTCCCCTGTGAGCAGCAGGCTATCACGCCCAAATCGATCCTACCCTGTGTCAAGTTGGAGCTTCTTGGTAAAGCCCAGAGGGTCAAATCGTTGCAAAAGTAAATTGCACGCAGCAGAACTGATTTGGAAAAGCAAATCCCACAGCAAACATCATGAGTTGAAGAGTGAAATGATCGGAATTGATGCTGAGAAGAGTGCTTATCTTTATCATTGCTATATATGATCCAGGTTTGGCAGCCCCCCCCCCCCCTGAAGAGTGGCACTAGCGTTCTACTACACTACGGTAGGGATAACTAGCACGTCTTTTTGACTGTCTGCAATCGGTCAAGTAACCAATACTCCCTTGAGCCTTGATACACCAGACACATGTAGATATTAGACTCTTCACTATACTGTACGGCCCACAAATAAAAACACAGGCACAAATTCATAATGAAGAGTCATCTACTGCGTAAGGGGCACCATAGGCAAAGCAGCGGAGGCACTAAAAGTTATTCCTAAGTCGGCTCTAATTTATCGCCGCGAGACAGCTAATGTGGTGTTCACAACTGCGTCAAGGAAACACCGTAAGAAAAATATTACCTTGGCCAAGACAGTATCAGTCCACAAGCTCAACTGTGCCCTACAAAGAAAATTTCTAACTGATAGGCTCATGCTTCACACAAGAAAAGTCCAAAATTGGGTCACCATGAATTTCATCATGGGTGCTCAGATTGCCTCACAACATTGGCATTTTGAATTCTCGCCGGGAAGCAACAAAATGTCACATTCCAAAAGTTTGGGAACATCATAAGAAACTTACAAGGAAACAACAACAAAACCAGTTCATTTGGTGAGTCGCAGCTGAAATATACGGAACTTGACATCAGTGGGAGAAATAAGAACACATTGCACATTTCAAGCAACAAAGAAAAACAATTTAGATCAGATAAACCACCATCTTTCTTGATAGAAAGTACATGGTCAATTCTTCTCATCACGAAAAAGGCGTCACAATGGTCAACGAAGGAGAAATGGAATCAGAACAACTATCATCTTACCTGATGGTAAGTACATAGTCATTCATCATTCTCAGGCACACATGGCACAGTACTCAGCCCTAGCTTAAGAAGTGATCTTTTCTGATGAAAAGAATACCTCAAGTGCTAGCACGGGCTTTTCCTCGATGCACTCCTCTGCTTCTTGGCTTCATCAGTAAGAAAAGCCTTCTCTTGATTGGTCGCATAATTTGCTTCACCTTTCCCATCACCTTGTCCTTTTCCTTGATCTTGAGGTCCATGACCTTTCTTCTTTTTCCTTTTCCTTTCTTTCCTTTCTTTCCTTATCCTTGGAGATATCCATACTCATCATAGTAGTCTCCTTGCCATTCATCCCAGCCTTGGAATTGCCATGCTGTCTCATCTTCATAGGCCCATTAGCCTTCATTCCAATTCTCATTCCCGTTTCCTTGCCATTCATTCTGAGTCCAATAACTTTCATCTTCAGCAAGATGACATTTTCCTTTTCTCTTTCCTTTTCCTTTTCCTTTATTTCGTGGTCTGAAAAATCTTCGACCTGATCTTCCTTTTCCTTTTCCTTTTCTGGTCCTTCTTCCTTGAAATCTTCTTTGAAACCAGGAGTAGTCAGTGTCATCCCAGATCCAAAACACGTCTTCGAAACTGCCCTCTAGGGCTCCTTCATCAAATACTAAAAATGTTCTTCTTCCACCAGATCCTAATGGATTCATCATAGGATTGTCGACTGCTGTCTTCACCGTGCAAGACATTTCAATGAATGTTTCTCGAAGTTCATTTACTCGATATTGATCCATTGTTTCGATGTGGCATGATACTTGTCAAACTCTGTCTTTGATCTTGAGATAGATCTGACGTTGAGATGAAAATCAAAGGAATCAGATTTGGAGAAAGTGGGAGAAAAGATCACGATGTGCTTGTCTGTGAAGCCTCAGAGCCTCATCATAATAGACAGCTTGTTGCATTTCATCTGTCCATGGTTGGACAACATATGTGTCATCTGCTGCTACAAGAGCAGCTTGTGCATTGTTGTGTGCAGTTCGTCATAGATCCATGATTCTTCAAGTCTTCTTCCATCAATCTGAAATCTTGTCATCCATTTCAACAAGTCTCCATTTCCATGATTGCTCTTCATGAATCTCATGAACCTGTAGAGGAAGACTGTCTGAGCTCCTTTCACAAAATGTGGCCTCAGTGTTCTCTTGAAGTACTCTACGCCTCTTCCGTTTTGTTGTCTCAGTTCCTCTCTGTCAAGCAATCTCTTGAAAACAGAGGCCTCGCCTTCAAGGCGATCTCTAAGTGCGGGTCCCCACTTTTCAGATTCCAATTCTGTTATGTCACACCTGATACCGTCGAATCCAGGTGGGACTTTCGTCGTCGCCTGAGTTGTCATCATTAGCTGGCCTCCATGACGCTGCATCCTTTGTCTCATCGCATATGACTCATAGTCATCATTGGGCTCATCTTCGTAAAGGTCCATGGAGCAAACAGCTCCGCTACCGCTGAAGAGCCGCGCTGGCGTTCTACACTACGGTAGGGATAACTAGCATGTCTTTTTGACTGTCTGCAATCGGTCAAGTAACCAATACTCCCTTGAGCCTTGATACACCAGACACATGTAGATATTAGATTCTTCACTATACTGTACGGCCCACAAATAAAACCCCCCCACACCCCCCCAATGTAATGTACCCATCTTGACCCCCTTCCCCCGGGGATGATACTGGAAAACAAATTTACGTTCCCTGGAAAAAAAATCACGTTCCCTGGAAAAAATATTTACAGTGTGGTCCTCTGGTCCTGTGGTCCTCTGGTCCTCTGGTCCTGTGTCGTGTAGTGCTCTGGCCCTCTGGTCCTGTGGTCCTCTGGCAAAGGCGTGAAAAGAAATATGTAGGGACCGACCAAAAAAGCTTGGAAGGAGTGCAAAAGGAAGTAAGGAAAAAGAAGAAGCGGGACAATTAACAAATACAGTTTCAACAACAACTAGGACAAAAAACACAAAGATAGGCTTTAAAAAGCAAATGGCGAAAAAGAAGCAGGACAATAGGAAAATACAAGCGTTGATCAAATGCAAACAAAAACGCAAATCATGGCCACATATAATCAGTATCGTTTTCAGACATAGTCTCAGACTATCAAAGTATCATGTCTCATAGAATCATATCATAAGAGCGGCAAAATCTCACAGTATCATAGGATCATGGTACCATATAGTGTCTTCCCTCATACTCTCATGCTCTCATACTCCTCATTTTCTCGAATCATACCTTTTGAGGGCACGCACAGAAACGAAGAGCAACAAGTAGCAACAACACTGTCTATTCGGGAAAGGCTTCAGAAACGGGATGATACTGGAAAAAAATACGTTCCCTGGAAAGGTTCAGGTGATCTGGAAAAAAATTACAACCCCTGGAAGAACAATAGGCTGGTAGTAGTAGTAGTAGTAGTAGTAGTACTACTACTACTGGTCCTACAGCCCCAAAAATTTTATGAACTGCGAGCGAATCACGTAGCATGTTTTGCGAATGCATCTGGGGGGGAGGCGCTGCGCCTTCCCCCCCAACCCCCCTCCAGCCAGGTTCAGGTTGAGTGCTTAAATTTCTTTTCCAGGTATTATTTTTTTTCCAGGGGTTAGTGGGGGTGAAACCGTTAAATTGTTTTTCCAGGGGTTGGAATTTTTTTTCCAGGGCCTACCCCTTCCCCCGCTCCCCCTGTGGATGTGGATTGTGGCCTTTCATGTGGGTGGGAAATGTGGCCCTTGTCCTTGTATTGCCTCATAATGATAGATGGGCTCTCAGCGTGGTGGAACATGCATGGGTCAGACCAAATGATCATCGTAAGTCATATATGGTTTCAATGGAAAGTAAGCTTAAGGTATTCCCCCCGTCATAGCATGGTGGAACATGGATGGGTAAGACCCTAATGATCATCATACTTCCTATCAGGTTAGATGGAGTAGGCTTTTTGTTACGGCATGAAAGCTTTCCCAAACTCCAAATGTGCCCGCTTGTAATTCTATACCCTTTTTCTACCAACTCACCTTCAAAGCAACAAGGCGGCCGCCATATAGTCATTCGAGCAATGGATAGTGTGGACAGGGTCATCACATTGGGGGGGGTGCGGGGCTGGTAGGAAACCGGAGACCGGGATCATATATATGGGGAGTTGCTGTCTTGGTATTTCTGCTGCTGTGTGTGGAGGACCCGCGCACACAAAACGTGTGGACCATGAACATGTTTTTTTGTTTTTGAACAGAGGAGGAACTGTCAGACAGCCTGTTGTGGAGGTTTGATGATTTTTTGCAGTTTTACGACCATTTTTCAGATGCTTTTCAGAAGCAATTGTCATTCATGTCATTTGCAACGTCTTGATGTTGACTGAGTCCCACCCGATCTTTGCTTTGGGTGGATGCACCAATTTTGACAACGATGAGCTTCGGAGTTGCTGGGTGGCCATCGCAGACCGGGCCCGACTTTATTAAAAATTGGCCACCTCTTCGTCAGTTGATTGATTCCATTGAAACGCATGAATGAAGGGACATCCCGTTTCAAGCTTTTGCCTTATGTTTGATCCTGCACAGGGTGGGAGGATTTTTGGATCTTTGATTTGACTCAGGTTGTGGACAGGAGAGCAAGATCCACGTTGGTCTCGACGCTTGGGTTGGCAGCTACGCCAACGAACAAGAAACCTTTGCGAAGGACGCGAGGGCGAGTGTTTTGCGTTTCAGTGAAAGTGAACCCTGGCATAGGTGCAAGAAATCCCCTTTTTTGAGATATGAGCTGTACGGTTTTGGGTGGAAAGATGATCTTAGTCATCTTTGAAGTATTTGAAAAATAGATCAGTTGTCAAGTGGCCATGTGCTTGCTCAAGCATTTTTGTAGGGCTTTTCCTGGTGAGGACTATCCTGATTTGGCAGCAGTGGACTTGGGCAGCATGGGTGACTTGGAAGCTGCAAGTAACTGGTAGAGTCAAACTAGAGAAAATGGTATCAGAATTGAAACAGCTAAAGCCGTTTCTTTTTCCATGGGAGCTTATGAAGCTTTCCGTGGCCTGGAATACGTGTTCATTCAAAATTTGGATACTTCTGCCCAAACCTGAAGTTCTGAAGGAGTCCCCAGAGACTCTCAAATCTAAATTGCTGTTGCGAGAATGGTCACCTGGAAATCACCCAAGCGGCAGTCTAAACCTTGAGTAATCTAGGATTTCTTCGACAGAGAAGGATATTTTTTGGAAGGGGCTTTTCAAACATCTGTTCTGAAACATCCGTTCCAAAAAACACGTTTTAAAAAGTTTCTTGCTGTTTCTTCCGTTGAACCTGGAGGTTATGATGGAGAGGAATCCATATATGTGTCCAAGGCCGCGATTGACAGCGCGCAACTTTCCCGAACATTTGGGGATTGATAGGATGTTACTCCTTTGCCAACAATCCTGGAAGTGAAAAATGGCCCTTTGGAGACTAAACTCATCTTGCAGGGAACCATTTTCCATTTCCATCATCATGGGAGGAAGACGAAAGCATGTCTATCCAATGATTCGGAGTCCATACATCCCTGATTGCCAGGTTAGACAACAAAAAAGAAAGCGAAACCATCTGGAAGGTTTTTCATTTCGGCAATTGGCTGCTTTAACTGCTTGAAAAGAATCCATCAACAGAATGGATTTAGATATGCTTTGAACGTTCAATAATATTGAATGATTTCCCCATGTTTCCGAAGATGTCCTGGTGTTAGAATTCCTTTCATTACAGGAAAAAGTAGTTGAAAGACAATTGACAAACTGCCGTCATGCTGTGCTGAGCGTCATTTTTGAAGCTCATCTTTCCATCACGAGTTGGGCCCGATGGGTCCCCAAGGTACGCAGATGTTGGTCTGGCCTTGGACTTTTACAAGAGCTGCTTGGACAGATTTTCAGGAAAAGTGTGCAGCCAAATGCTGAGTACGACAACTGCTATAGACACAGATGGTGTCCTTTTTAGGAGGTCAAGGGATCCTGGATCCTGGGATGCTCAAAGGTGATTAGTCTGCTTGAAATCCTAAAAGAGGGTTCAAACCCTTGGGTTTGCCGCACTGATTTTTAGTTTTCTTTAACAAAGGCCTACCCCTCTTACATACCACCGGGAGAAGATTCCACTTTGGATCCAGATGGAGCTGATTCCTTGCGAATCTGTAGAATTGGTGCTACAAACCTTCAGAACCACGTTCGAGGGGAGCGGAGGATGGGATGATCACTCCTTGTGGACTTTTTGGCTTTCATATCTTTCATCTCCAATACATATATTATATAGTAGTCAAGCATCACGCCCCATAGGGGTAAGATACTCCCCAAAACATCATATGATAAAATCAACCCCAACAAAAATCAAATCAATCAATCAAAACCCAAAAATGAAACAACCTAAGGGGGATTAACCATTCTTTGGGGATATAGTGTGGTATGGGGCGTGATGCTTCTTGTAGAAAAATATTATTATTCCATGCTAATGTGTTCAAAGCGTGTGTCTGCTTGAAACTCTCTGATTTCCTCAAGATAAATGTCCCAAGCTCCCATGCTAATGTATTCAAAGCGTGTTCTTGCTTGAAACACTCTAATTTCCTCAAGATAAATCTCCCCTAAGCCCCCGCAACTCCATCATCTCGTCATCAACCTGCCGTGGCAGAGAGAGAATGTGGCTGTTCTTTTCATCTGTATTTTGATGAGCGATACGAGATGTAAAAAAAGCGAAAATGTCTCAAAAAAGCCATTTTTCCTATCCCAATCGGACAGTAGCAGTCTCTGTGAGTTTCTCGCCCATCCACACTACAAAAGCGGATGAGCCAGTCCCCAACAAGTGGCGATGTGGTGTTTTGACACCATTTTTAGAAGCAAAGCCAAGCTGTAAAATAGACTACGGTTTCCGTATTATAGACTACGGTTTTCGTATTACAGACTACGGTTTCCGTATTACATATTACAGTGCCTTATGGTGTCATCCCACTACCCAAATTGGCTGGATTTTTCAGCCCTCTGCCATTGGTGCGTATCCAACGCTCCCAGCACTCTGTGCTCCAATCTTCTTGTTCTTCTCCGCTTCCAGCAAAGCAACCAAATCGGGCATCTGAAATTTCTGTGCCTCTCCAACCTTGTTGAAGCAAAACTTCAAAAGCAAAGACAAGCCATCCAAGGTCTCTTCGTAGGCATTCTTACGCTTCAAAAGCGTAGTGGCATTTGTCCCAAAAAAGGATGTGGAAATTGATTGAAGTTTGGCATCGCTGTTCCCACCATCCTTCTTCTTCTCCAATGTCTCAAGGATGGCCTCAATCTCTGGCAAGGGAAGCAAACCAATCTGAACCTTCATCGCATTCAAGGGATTGCTGTCGGAAGCAACGACAAAATTCTGGATGTGCTGGTTCAACTGGTTGTGTGAGACATCATCAACGTGAGCACCAGCACCAGTCTTCTTCTCCAAAAGGCTTTTGAGTTCAACAGCCTTCTGTGCCTTGACAACCTTGCTGTCTTTCTTGACAGAACGACCACCGCCACGAACTCTTAAGGTGAAGAGGAGGTCAAGACGAGAACTGCCACTGCCCAAAAAGTCAAACATCACATCATTCGATTTCAAGACCGTGCCTGTGAGCAAGTCCTTCAAGTAGAA
>Ga0126337_10003042_pt1 | contig 10861 bp, 6 predicted proteins | sample DipCmetagenome_FD_92527 | JGI IMG/M metagenome (GOLD analysis project Ga0126337, IMG submission 92527) | Coral microbial communities from La Bocana,Puerto Morelos, Mexico - Diploria C A metagenome | ecosystem: Host-associated > Invertebrates > Cnidaria > Coral | place: La Bocana,Puerto Morelos... | reverse complement strand
TTCAAAGATGTATGGTAGCATTAGTCCACCAGAGTGGTGCCGAAAAGTTATGTTTGAGGGTTCTGGCCCATGGAATAATTTAGGTATTTTACTTTGTTAGTAGCGTAAAACGTCGAGTTTCTTTTTAGGGAATGTTAAAGTCAGCTGTGTAGCTTTCGCTTTGGTTGTCTTAGTTTTTCGTTCAACTTGCGTGCAGCTGATGTCGCCACTGACAACATATGGGTCACAGCAAACAAAGTGTATTCGGTTACTGTCCAGGTATTTAGACTAAAATTAGACTTGTGCCAGGCCTACTATGTTCATTTCAAAGATGAAAATCAAAAGATGTAGCTTGATCTTTGTGTGTTAATTAACCCATATGCCGTTCTGATTAAAAGCGTTGTCTGCTTTTTCAGTTTCATCTTTTCGCAGCGATAGCCGAAATCCATTCGAATAGAATTTAAAGTCGATATCATTTTATTTTAAGAGAACTTTGAAGACTATGCATGCCACTAAATGCGAAACACAAAATTATAAGCTTATAAGAATTAGTTTTAAAAGCTCATCTCCCTTCTTTTGTTCAAATCATATCTGAAATCGCTGTTGATTGCATAAGCGTGAGATAAATTTAAGCATACCCATCAACTTTGTATGTATATTATACAAATTCGTAATTATATTCGTATTCTACAAATTCTTAACTGCCTCTTCATCACTTACAACAGAAACAAAGCCTTCCCCAGGAGCCACAACAAGAAATTTTACGCAAGGTCAGACATCAACGCTACCACGAATGCCATCTTTAACCTCAGCTACAGTCATAAGAAGTATGAGTGAATCGCCAACAATGACGCAGACGGTGGGAGGATTTGTGTCAACGAGCAGTGCAGCTGGCCAGACAGTAACAGTGACTCGTACAGGTTAGTGACTAAAGCAATATAAATGTCTGGAAAGAAATCTAAAGTTGCCGGACAGACGCTTGAAAAACTGCCGTTAATTTGCTAAATGTCGGACATTTAGCAAACTGACGGCAGCTTTTCAAGCGTCTGTCAGGTTATTGATAATGACAATTAGCCAATGAACGCGCGAGGATTTCTGCAGTTATCGTAAAAAAAAACTTATTGCAGGCAGAACGACCAAGTTTGGATATCAGTTATACGTACAAGTTTAAAGCCCACATGGGTACTTTTATGGGTACTTTAATTTTACCCCCATCTTTCGCCCCAGGCCTCCAGTCTAAGTTCTAAGGAGCGCGTGTTTACATGACTAATCAGTACACCTTACCAACAGACCTTATCTTTCTTAGCAGCTACTTCAAAGCCCTCCACAAGAGTAGCTTCGAGCTATTTTCAGAAAGGTCAGACATCGTCACTACCACGAACGGCGCCTTTAACCTCAGCTGCAGCCACAAACAGCACGAGTAAATCAACAGGTATCATATCCACAACTCATTTGTCCAGCAGCAGCACATAGTCCGGGGGACCGTTACCGACTATGGCCGTCCCGTTTCTTTGGAAAGATGGAAAATTTTAACTTTACTAGTAAGAATTATTCCTTGGACCTTGGCAGTTAATGCTAGGGTGGTAGTGGAAACTCTTTAGTAGGCAGTTTTCCGCAGTGCTAGTGCGGGATCACCACTAGTTGTGTAGCGACTATGCTAACAAACAAACATATTCGTAAATAGACTCTTGTCTTGGTTTGTGAGAGTTGTCTAAGAGGTGCGAGAGGTGTAAAATTGAAATATACACGTGAAAACTAATAGCGGAGCCCCATACTCAATAGCAAATCAAGGGAAACTGAATATTGTGGAGTATGCAAGTAAAATAACAATAGTTGTTATGATCGAGTTTACAGGAAATAAAAGTGAAAGATTCTTTTTTTTTTGAAAATACATTCTTTATTGATACACATAAACCTATATATAGTACAATCCAATAAACTACAATTTTAACAGTTGCAAAATTAATACATTTATAGCTATTGTAAATATAATAAAGAGAGATTAAATAAAAATCGTAATGACTTAATCAGCGTACACCAAAAGCCAGAGAATCATTGCATGTAAATTTTAATCTAAATGTTCTAGCCTGTAATTTGAGGAGATTTTGCTGACAAAATCTGTGATGAGAAGAGAATTATTGTGTAACTTATTTGTATAGATAAAATAGCGAGCAAAAAGCATGGTGTAGTTAAATTTTTTGAGTAGTTTTTTATTGGCAGGATTAGAAAAAATCCCAAATAAATATTCTTGATTATAAAAGTAAAAGATAGTTAGAGGAAATTGATTGTGCTAATCTCACAAGCATTGCGGTAATTTCTCAAAAAAACTGCAGATATGTCTCTTCTAATAGAAGGTTGCAATGATTACAGAACATACTTATGTTGACAAGTATCGAGCATTCTCTTCTCCATAATTATTTTAAGTTTTGATTTCAATTTATTTAAACAATCTCTCATTTCTAGAATCAAAAACAAACTCTACATCACCAGTCACTATGTGTCCATCTTATGTTTGACACAATTGTACGGTATATCTCTCCCGCAAAAAGTCTCCACAGTCTCTTAAACTTAATTTGTCCATCCGTCTCTAAAATATTTCAGAGTATATTTAAGTTACTTGATCGCACATGTAGGTTGACTTGCATACCATCTGTGAAGAAATTTTCACTCAAGTGGAACTGCATAGAATACAAAAGAAAAGTACTGTGAACGACAAAAATTAAAGATAAGGCAATTTGAATTTTGTGTATTTTAAAATAAGCTCACAAAAAATTAAATCACGAGTTTGGAATCGAACTTCCCATTATTTATCACTACGCTCTTTCTTTTTCATACGAATATTTTTTAATGAATTTATAATGATCATCGCAGTTGTACACACAACTAAGGCAGCTGTGAAATTAAAGCCTGAAAAAAAATTCAGGCCTGAACTGGATTCGAACCCATGACCTTTGCGATGAGGTGCAGTGCTCTGCCAACTGAACAATCAAGTCATTTGGGAGCTGGTCACTTTGCGAGTTCGTAATATACCCGTAAAATGTAAAGGATGCAAGTGAATATATGAAAGATCATATATTTGAACTGCGGAGAAAGGTATGAATTCATGATTGATCATCGCAGTTATACACACAACATAAGCAGTTCCGAAAAAGCTTCAGGTCTAAACGGGATTCGAACCCATGACCTCTGCGACACCGGTGCAGTGCTCTACCAACTGAGCCATCAAGCCATCTGGGAGCAGGTCACTTTGTGAGTTCTTAATATACCCGTAGAAGGCGAAAGGTGCAAATGAATACATGAAATATCATATATTTGAACTGTGGAGCCGAAGATATGAATTTATGATTGATTATCGCAGTTATACACACAACTTAAGCAGTTGTGAAAAAAATTCAGGCCTGAACGGGATTCGAACCCATGGCCTCCGCGACCAACTCCCATATTCTTATTTTTCTGTAGTTCTAACCTTTATTATAAGGAAGGAGCACGGGGCAGGTTGACAGTGAGGATGTTGACCAAATTTGTGTGACTCAAGAACCTAACTACCTTCTATGATGGTTGAGGGGAAATGATTTCAGGAGTCATCTAAAAGTTGAGATAAAATTCACCTTGGCGAATGAACGGATTCCACTGTAGCTGCACACATTAATGGAACACAATGTGAAACAGGTAATTGCTTCAGATAACATCATAATGGGCCGGGGTAGAAATGACGACAGTGGATCGACAACATGGCAGAATTGTGTGGTTAATATCCATTAAAACAACTATAAAATATTTCTTTTTCTTTCATATATTAGAGAACTTGAATCTCTTTCTAAGTTGTTTACAGTGTTTTAACCTTCTTGAAAAGACATATTTCTGTTGTTGCAGTTGTTGAGGCTAAATCGAATATAACCGTCTTTAACTTCTAACTTGTCCTCTTAAAACAGATATCCGTAATGACTGCGCAAGTCATCCCTGTAAGAACAACGGAACCTGTAAAGATCGAGTGAACGGATTCAACTGCAGCTGCGCAGCAGGCTTTAATGGAACACAATGTGACACAGGTAACTTTATCCAATAGTCAACTTCCTTCATATTTTAGGAGCTTTTTATCTCTTCCTATGTCGCTCGCAGTTCTTTTTTGTTTATTTTGCAGCACTGCTGCTCCCATTCTATCAAACATAAACCATTTTAACTCAGCTTATTCCATCAAAAACAAACAGATATCGATGACTGCGCAAGTCATCCCTGTAAGAACAACGGCACCTGTGCAGATCGAGTGAACGGATTCAACTGCAGCTGCGCACCAGGCTTTAATGGAACACAATGTGACACAGGTAACCGTAACAGAAAACTTCTCCAACCTTAAAAATTTGTGTAAATAATAAAACAGCAAAGTTCAAAAACGATTGAGAGCCAATTGAAAGGTATATTTGCTAGCAATTGACAGCCGACTGGAAAAGGGCAAACAACTAGAAATTCGTCTTTGACTATTATGGCCACGACAAAACCAAAAAATTCTTTTCTTTTCCAGAATAAATGTTTAAAGTCCTTCTTTCCAGCACATTTCCTAGTAAACGTTTACCGGTAAGCGTACAAATGACTCAAATTTGGGGGTGTAGTTTCAGGCTCATAATCTTCAATTAACCTAGGGAAGGGGGACCAAGAGAGGGGCATTGACCGGATGGGTATGTGGACAGGTAAGGGGGAAATGATGTGAAGAGTTAGTTGATAGTTGAGATCGAACTGAGTTGAGTTAGACTATGGAAGGAATTCAACTGCAGCTGCGCACTAGACTTAAATGGAATACAATGTGAAACAGGTAATCACTGTAGATAACACCAAGTTATATCACGTGCAAGAAATAGACTAGAAATCAATCGACATACGACAGTATAGTGAAGTTATTTAATTTCCGTCGTAGCAAGGTTCTCCTGGTGTTTTTCTGATTTTTTGTCTTTTTTTAATTTGTCATTTCCAATTGTTAAGTAATTTATTTTCAACTCAATTTTTTTCCCAGTTCTTTTTATGCTCGTTCTGGGAAACTCAACCTTCCGTGATGACATAGAAATATATCCCAGCACTTACATCCCTTTGTTTTTAGATATCGACGAGTGCGCTGCACAAATCAACCCATGCGATGCTGTTCCTAACTCTGAGTGCAATAATACAGATGGATCTTACAACTGCCAGTGCAGAGATGGATTTGTAAGAAACGGTCCTAATTGTGAAGGTGCTTATCATTATTATGGATATCTTTTATTCTATTTTGATTAGCCGCAGTTATTAAATTTATTCTTCGTTATGTAAGTACAGTACTGTTTGCCACATTTAAGAGTCTTCTTTAGCAAGTAGGGGAAAATATTTAATGAATCACCCACATGAGGTTAGAATCTACCGCGTCGTTGGCTAAAATACCGCTCTAATGGTTTATCCAAAACCGGAGAGTTAAAAAATCTTGAGCGAGAAACGCTAGCGCTGATTGCGGTTTTCTCGCACTTAGAACCAATACGTATCATCGCCTGAAGGACAAATTTATTCCCGAATAGACTACCTACAAGAGTTCCCAATGACAACTTTAACTGGAAACATCAAGATTTTCTGAAACTTTTGGCGGAAGCCTTTTTGGGTGGCGAAGTACTTTTACAACCTTATTTACAGGAAAGATGGAAACGAAGACCAAATCATCCAGAAAAGTTTGTACATAGCCTAAAGTAATAACTAATATAAAATTGAGCCAAATTTATGAAGTAACCGTATTCAAACTACATGTAACATCCAACAACACAGCACGAGGGAGACTCCTTTTGAGAGAGAGAGAGTTATTTATGTATTTCTCTGTTCATTTTTTAGCTGACATATGTAAGAACTACCAAAATCTGACAGATGCAGAAAGAAAATATGACTACGTAACAGTAAACCCCAAATGCGACGACTCACTCAATGGCTGGTATCGCTTCCAAGGAGCTGCAGGAACAAAAGTGGTGACCACATGTCCACCGCAGTACAGATGTGATGCAGACTTCCCTGCCTGGTTGAGTGGAGATCATCCTACGGTGGCTGAAGGTACAGTGACAAGAAAAGTCTGTATTCACATGTTCGGAGCCTGTTGCGACCAATCAGTCTTCATTCAAGTAAAGAACTGCGGGTCCTACTATATCTACAAGTTGGACTCCCCAGGGACTTGTAACACCCGATATTGCAGTACTGACTAATCCGGTCATAGCATATAAGATTAGTGTTTCAGTTAACTTCAGTTGAAAAGTAGTGGCAAGAGACTTAAATCATTGTTTCTTGTAGTACCAAGTGGGACATGATTAATTGCAGTAAAACTAACAGTAAAACTTAAAACAGGGCCTGGTTGTTTAAAGCTCAACCAAATCAGTGTTACTTTCTCCAGTATTGACGACAACTTACAAGCTCTAAGTCCTTCATAAATTAGAAACGAAAACACTATTACCCATGAACGAAAACTAGCTAAAACTTGAACCTCGATCACCTCTTAATACTTGACATAGTAGTGGATCACGAACAACGTGACCCCCATAAACAAACATAATGCAAATCGAGTTTCCGGCGTTTCTTGGGAGGGCGGGACAAAAGACGCCTGTTTTGTGAGGGAGACACTATTACGCCGTAAGGAAAGCCAGTGAATGAATAGCAATCATATCAATGCCGATAGCACTTAGTCTAGCAATGTAACTCGAATTCACTTGAACGCCTATTCTTGTCGGTGATTTGAGGAGTCCAATTTGTTCTTGCGATTAGACAAAAAAAACGACTTAAAATTTGATAATTTTTTCAATATTCGGTCGTTTCTATAATTTCTAAAACTTTCATCACTTCCGCTCCTCAAGACAAGAGACTTCACAAAAAAAAAATGACTAGAAAGCGGGAGCAGCATTTTTCTTGATTGCGCGGAACAACCATGAAGTTATATTCTGTTGAGAACAGTTATTCCTATCGGTTTTGGTTGATTTATTTAAAAGTTATTGATATGATACCCACAGCACAGGCCTTTCTTTAGAATCTTATATTTCTCGAGATATATTCGTATACTAGAAGAATTATGGCCCTTTCAAACCTGCTGAAATTTGGATTGTAAATCAAATTCTGATAGTTATATTTTTCAAACGGCCAAAGAGTAGACAAAACGCATTTACTTTAAGATCATTTTTAGATCAGGGTAATGATCGAAGTTGAATTACAAATTATTTTAAAACGAAATCAAGGCCAGTTCCCTTCTTTCTGTACTGGCCTGTTGAAAAAGCTAAGTTTGTATAAGTCCGATCAGCCATCTTGGTTGATCAAGCGGTATTTCGAACTTTCCTAGATCTCATCAAAATGTGAACTTGTTGGAATATTTGAAGTATATTTCTGAAAAAAAAGTCACCAAAAGAGTCTTTTTGACGCATTAACAAAGGGTTGCGCATCCAGCGTTGATTGGCTCAGCAAAGCACTCCAATTGCACTGGGAAGTTTCAACGGAGGAGAGAGTGATACGAATTAACGTTATCGAGTCAGCCCGTGATTTACAAAGATTTCCCTACTCCCCACTTCCCCTAAAAATAATAAAACTCAGTGTAAAAGAAAGAGCTATTTTTTGGGAAAGAAGTTAAACTTTATCGTTATGCCGAATTGACAACTTCTGTTTGCAAAGAAAACATTATAAAACAGATGGCCCTGGGTTTTCTGTTTGCAATGAGTTGATTGGATAGTTCCTGAGCACTTAAGTTCCTCTGTTGCTAATCAAATTTCAATCACTGGACTCGGTTACTAACAGTGTACCATTAGTATCTTCGTACGCTACGAGATGGCGGCGTCCGAAAAGCAAATGATCCCTTTGGAAGCTATCCCTCAAACAAATGAAAGCATTCAAGAGCAGCCCTCTGCTAAAGATTTAGTGGATGTTAAGATTCCCTCAAGACCCCGTCGGAAAGTTGTGATCATTCTTGGTGTTATTGCTGTACTGATCGTTGTTGTTATCGCAGCTTCCCTGATTGGAAAATACGTTCCAAGCTACCTAAGTGATGCTAACAGTAATTGTAAGTCAGTGTTTCGCTTTATTTAGTATCTCCTTACCATAGAGCATATGGTTTGCCATGCAGTGCAGTTCAAGTCAAATTTTCATCGGTGCACACAATCTCTTTTCCTAATAGCCCGGCGGAAGCTACTAAGGTTCATTTAACAAGATTACATCTGCAAGCGCTTTTCAACGAAAGTTAGCTTCACAATATCAGCGTTCAATTCTGTCAGGCTGTTGAATAATACACGTGAGTTAAATATCCATATTGTTCTCGGCGGTTGGTAGTATAATTATCTTTGAGATCTGTACTGAATAGCTAAAAAACTGGGAAATGTTGCCGTCACTAAAAAGAGAATGATAACTTGAACTCTCAAATTGGTTTTTCCTGATACATGAAAAAAAAAGGAATCGAATTTGTTAAATCGGGATTTCTATCACCTAGCTTGCATGATTTACAGTTCCATCTGAACTATCCGACGGTCATCACGTTTGAATCCAGCTACTCTCAGACCTCTTTAATTATTAAGGAATTTTATTCATGCAAGTTCAACTCTTTCTTTTATCCTGTATAGCTGAAAAAGGTTTAAAACACAAAGGAATTGGAAGGCCAGAAGAAACCACTCTCCCACCTTCGTCTGGTAAGAAATTGTCAGTTTGATTCTTAAGCGAACGGAATGCCAGTGTAATGGGAAATACTTCCACCTTTTTGCTGGCTTCGCTGAAGGGATAGTTTTTTTTATTTACTCTTCGAAAGAACGCGGAAACTCCACATAGCACACGTTTCAATTCTGGGATCTTATCGAATACTCCGTGATAATTGGGTATAATTAAACCGAGGACTCGATGTCTACGGGATCGATATTAAAGTCTTTAAAGTCTTTCCCCTAGCTGTGATGGATAAAGAGTGAATAATTAAGAAAACTTAGAATATGGCCGCACAAAATTGTGTTTTCAAGGTTCTTAAAGCCAAGTCACAGCAGATAGAAATGAATGCGGAAGACTGTTTCGCCGTATTGAAGAAATTTCCGCGTCAAAATTATCTACAAACAGGGCAGCTTGTCTTTGTCCTCTACGCGGCCTCCTTTTCTCTCAGTTCTAGTTATGATTAATTAACACACCAAAGATTTTGCACAGATTTTACACGTCGACGTATCCGATCCGTACGTATAGAAATGAATGGTGACCTTGAAAGGCCTTGGATCATTTGGGCCACTCTTGGAAACTGCTTCTTCTACCCCGCACCGAATGGTTTGCATCACTTGGAAGTCATGTAAAACGCAGACTTTGCTTCGCTGATTAGTTTTTACTCGGGCTACCTGTAAGTTAGGCCAAGTCTAGGTTTGGGTTTTCTAACAATCTATCTATCTATCCATCTATCTATAGTCGTGTCACGATTATATATCTGCCGTAATGCATGTAATCGATACATTCACGAAAACGAGGCGACGTACGACTTGAAACGCATAGTTAGCAATGGCCACCTTCGTGGACAATTCCTCGTTTGATGTAAGCGAAAGAAATTCGATGGCTATTACGCTCAATATGTATACAAAGTCACACACCGTTCGTGGTAGACCCACACTAAAACTTGTGGAGCCTTTTGGGAACGGGTCGATCCGCGAACTTTACGAGAGATCAATTTACGAGCGATCCTTTACGAGTGAACATATCAAGCCGAACCTGCACATGTAAACACAACGGTGTATTTAGACGTGATCGAGAATCCAGTAGAATACCAGAAGCTACTCTGAAACGTCTCAGAAGAGAGGAAGGAAACTAAAGGAATTTGTTCATGAGCGTATTCGTCTAACCATACACGGCGAAGTCCTCTTGGCCACGTCGTTATGTGAAGGTTAGAAGAGTTACAAAGAAAGTTTATAACGGCCTCATACGAAGAGGGTAAGATTAAGTAAAGTTGCCCAACATGAGAAGAAGTATTTGTTGAATTGTTCTGTGAGGGTATATCAAAGGATAATTAAATTGAAGTATAGAGCAAGTCGGTATTTATCAATGTTTTCTTGTAATAAACCTATGTGTCTTTATAAGCGTCAGACACACGTATCAAACTATTGTAAATTTCACCTGAGTTCATATATAGAGAAAAACCCGGGTCCTACTCAAGTGTGCATTGACCCTAGCAAAACAATAACGGCAACAATGAATTACCCACAGAATTACCCACACTTTTAAATGTGTTCGAGACTGACTATGAACTTCTATACAGTGAAAGCTACACTGCCAGCTGACAAAAATACACGCAAGTAGAATTATTCATGACCGGCAATTACGAAATTGCGTGACGTGTCGCGGTTGTTTTTCGGCCGTTTGTAACTCTACCTGTTTCAGTAGTACTTTTTACACAAATTACTACGCTATATCATTACGAGTAGCCCGAGTAAACGCCTGTAGGCGTCTAGTTGATCTTACAAATTAGCTGATTGACATTGAATTTAGCCGGCATCACTGATAGTCGATGGCGCAATCATTTTAGTAAGTTAACCTTGAGATCAGATCACACGCTTAATGACACGTTTTACAGTTGCTGAAGAGAAAGTACCGTTCCTCGCTAGCTAACCTGTAGTTTTTGTGCTGACCCATTTCTTTCCCGTTTCGCTGACATGTTCTGTAGTAATTTCTGACTGGATAATGCCACTAAGTAAGTAATTTGTTTTGTAACCAATTTGATTTGAGTAGACGGTAATTTCGTATCTTCCGCTTGTAATAGGACAATAACATGACTTTTGAAGGACATATTGCTTATTTGCGGCCCGAGTAGCATCATTTGCGCCCGAGCGTAGCGAGGGTGCAAATGATGCTACAAGGGCCGCAAATAAGCAATATGCCCTTCAAAAGTCATGTTATTCTCATTATC
>Ga0126337_10003041_pt1 | contig 10862 bp, 10 predicted proteins | sample DipCmetagenome_FD_92527 | JGI IMG/M metagenome (GOLD analysis project Ga0126337, IMG submission 92527) | Coral microbial communities from La Bocana,Puerto Morelos, Mexico - Diploria C A metagenome | ecosystem: Host-associated > Invertebrates > Cnidaria > Coral | place: La Bocana,Puerto Morelos... | reverse complement strand
TCAGAGCTTCCAATCAGCAACAGGGCTGATGCGATATGATTTGCGGCCCGCCAAAATTCATTTTCGCCCGCTAGGCGCGCGTTTTTATGAGGGCAGTTTGTTATTTGGCCTTGTATATTGATGCTAATAGTGAATAGTACGAATAGTGCGAATAGTCGTCAATAGTCAAGGCTTTAGTTCAGCACTGATCTGGATTCGTTGAAATTGATCAATTGGAGCAATAGTGTTTATCCGTGGACGCTGATAGATCGAACAAGTTGGAGGAATTGTATTTTGCAGATATATTGTTTCCAAGGCAAGTAATCGTTTGAATTTCATCATCTATGCAGAGGGGAGAGGGAGGGGAAGGAAGGAAGGAAGGAAGGAACCCTTCCCCTCCTCAAATAAACCAAAGAGGGGGAGAGGGAGGGGAAGGAAGGAAGAAACCCTTCCCCTCCCCTCCCCCTCTTTCCTCTCACCATTTTTCGCGCGGGCAAAACACCCAAAATCCCGTTCCTCTGACTTTCGTTGCTCCCCAACCCCACGGAAACGCTGCTACGCAGGCTAGCATGATGGTGGTTCTGGTAAAGTTTTGCTGCATAACAAATATCGACTCCCTTTAGTCGCCGAGATTCGGTAAAAAACTATGCCCAGAACCCCCATCATAAATGAGTAAAATAACGCAAACAGCAAAAAAACGAAGCGCGTGACTTCGCAGTCCAGTGAGGCCGTAATCTTCCTGCGCGGATGTGTCAGAAAATATTGAAGAAATGTCTGCACTGTTAATATACATTTAAGTGTGCCAGATATTTTTTCCTATTGAAGAAATATCTGCAAGCCGAGGTGGAAGCCGTATTATATTCGTCCGATGTTCTGCAAATGTTTTACGGCCCATTATTATATGGCTTGTGTTTGTAGGCGATATAACGCGCGCCCTAATTGGCTAATTGTCACTAAGTTGTAGGGCATTATTACTGTCGCAGCGAGGCCGCCTGAAGGGACCGAGCGGAGACAGCAGCTCTAATCAATGAAAAGCGGGCTTCCAAGCACAAACTAGACGCACGAGGGATCCTGGTCACACTTTGCAATGTGGCCAGCCTGCTTTGCGCGCATCGTCAGTCATCACATGGTCTTGGCATGCGAGACATTACCTCTGCGAGGGGTAAGTCGATCTCTCTGATCTTCTTTGCAATTTTACATTGCTTTTTCGCGGAATTCTGCAGTCCTTTTCAAGTTAACCTTCAAAATAATGTCAGCTAACTCATGATTTCTTCTTCCAGACAACTTGTTGGCATATCAAAAGCGCAAAAGTCAACCTCGTGTCCAGGGACGTTTCCCTGGTTTGGGGGGCAGACGTTGGGCAAAATTGAGTAAATTTGCTTGCCTCTAGTAAAACATTTTAGTCAAGTGATTCCGAGCTCGTGTGTTTTGCATCTCCACTCAGGTTTTGTTTTACATCGTTGTCCGTCTAATAGCGAATCTGATGGCAAGTTATTTGACCTTAGTAACTTTTGAATCTCTCCTTGTTTTATTATTATATTCAAATGGACCAATATTCATGTTTTCCTCCGAAAATATAGCCGTGAGTGAGTGTTCAAACACTAACAGTTTCTAATTCTTTAATCAACCTCCACAGTCGCGCCAAACGCCCAGGGGCAATCGGCTTTTAACTTGCCTGAATCTGTGCCATCGAACATTTTCTTTGTCATTGTATATTTCTACAACGAGCAATGAAGCCTAGCGTTACCCTGACTGTATTTAATACCAAGTTGAAGGTGCTTTACAACATCTATAAAACCCAACAGAGTGATGCGGTCAAGGTGTTTGATAACCTCACGGACGAAGAAATAATTTGCTTCCTTCTTACAGTTCAGGCTTCTGTGACATACAACAAAAAGAACGATACTGTAGGTATGAATGCAGCTCCATCCCAATGTTGAGAAGCAGCTAACAATGGTTGCGTAGAACCTATTTGAGAACATAACTTGTTCATTGCCGTTCCGCCTAGAAACGACAAAATTCTAGACAATCGCATAAAGTAGGATGATTTTTGTTGTTCATTCAAAAATTACGTAAGATGAAGAATAACAGCAAAGTTTCGCCAGTTTCCTTGTTCAGGTGTCCTTAGATCTCCCACAATGTCTTCAGGCCTGTTATAAAATGAGGTTAGCAAACATTTAAGACGAAAGGTCAAAAATACTTGGTAGGTTGGTACAGCCGCAGAGTACTGTAAATGTATCAACTAAACAAATGACAACTTACTTTGTTACTATGTAATATTAACACTAACATTTCTCTTTCTTTCCCAGCTTTATTAAACATGTTTATAGAATGCGTATAGTCCCTTTATCATAGATGTCTTTAGAACATGTATAATCTCTTGTGCTTAAGTATAGTCTAGTCAGGGTTTTCATAACCGACTGTCGCTTTTTGAGATTAAGCCATAATTTTAACTTGCCAGTGTGGCTATTGATTCCCTTTTGAGCCATACATAATTCAACCTGCATAATAAAGATTTTTGATGCAAGACCCTGTCTCAGTATTATTAACTTTTCAGGTGGTATTGTCAAAATATTTCTTCTGTACAGCGATAGCAACAACTCACTCCTTTTTTTTGTACTTTTTCAAAATAGCTCACGCAACAGGAAGTTAATGCATGAAAGGGAACCTTACAAGCTTGTCAATTGGTACGAGGTATGCCTCCACACAAAACTGTCTCTCAATAGCTACTGTGTAATGGCAACTGAACAGCTTGGATATCACACCTCAACTCAGTCGAAATGGATAGCTGGTTATCAGAGTAGGTTTTGCATTAATGATTACAGCATTTCGTGCATTGCATCACATAATAATAGATGACTGAGCATCCCTTTACTCTGTAACAAAATCATTTCTACTCTATTTATTTCCAAGATTTTAAAGGTTTTTGCTAGGGTTATCTGGGAAAACATCCAGGAAACATTCTTTTATTGATTCTCATTTCTTTTTAATTCTCTCCCATGAGGACACGAGTGGATAAATTTCTAGTGCTTAGCAGACTCAGTGTTCTGGACTCATTAGAAGTTGAAAGCCCAGTAAATCATCCTACTATTAAGGGTTTCTTTTGCTCTTGAAAATGCTCTTGAAAATGCAATAACATGCAACTATCAATTTGCTCAGAGTAATACTGGCACATTTACTCTAAAAACAGCAAAACATATCAAAAGTCATGAATTCAGTCTTTATTGTTCACTGTAATTTCTCAATTAGAATTGTAAATTTCTTTCAGCAGTGATTTTATCTCAAATACATAGCTTCACAAAATCACAGTTACCAAGCGTACTCACGACTCCGTAGGAAAGCAAGATGTATTTTATGTTAAGTTAAAAAGCACGGCAGTAGTTCGTATCAGGAATTAAAGATAAGATTGGAGTATCCTCAAGTTTGAGGTTAAAGATTTGCCCTTATTACAGAATACAATGCAGTTCTTTCCTACTCTTTCAAAAAATTTTCGTCTCAAAATTTAAAGTGCACCTAACCCCTTTTTTTTTCGCTAAAAAAATTCTGCATGCTTTGTTGATTATTTATTCGAAAAAAATTTTTGATTTTGTCAAATCCTCAATTTTTTTATGCCCCGTTGATGTACGGAAATCGTACTGAAATCGCCGCCATTTTGGCTCACGACCGTGTTTCAAGGGTCAAGGGTCTGGTGACTGCTGTGACGTCACTTTGAGAACTTCGTGCCATTTCCTACAGTTTACTTGTTTATGTTTGGAAGGTTATATCGATATTGGTCGCAAATAGCAGAAATATGCCGCACAGATATATCGTTGGAGGTTGCAGTATTGTAAGAAGCTCAGAGAGTGGAATAGCGCTTCATACGATACCGTTCTACGACGATTAAGAAACGAAGGAAAAGATGGATACATTTTGTAAGACAGAAACGTGCTGGATGGGACCCATCGAAGAGCTCGGTTATATGCTCAAAGCATTTTAAGGCAGATGATTTTGTTCGAAACTACGCCTTGATAACTGACAAACTAGCCCAATTAGTTCCCTATTTAGTTCGAGACAGTTTCGGGTTTACCGCTTACCCGACTGTTCACGCGGGGGAACTCAGGGGAACTAGAAGACTTGAGCGATCGATACAAAAGAATGATAAGACTTTTAGGCTTCGTTCGAGCTCTTGGTTGGCCTTCATTTCTTCTTGGTATCTTTCTAACCATTCTGCAACAGCCAGTGGCTTGTCAGCATAAGCAGTATTGTCGTCACTTGAATCGCTCGAGGTTTTTAGCGATCGAGGCGAGATGCGAAATGAATGCACTTCGTCTTCAAGTTCGTATCCTGCGATAAATTTTCGCTGTGTCTACACGTGTCTAAATCTAGAGGAGCTGTGTAGATCGCAGGTCTAATGCGTGGTTGACGCTCGGCCAAGGGAGCGAGACCGTGGTTTGTGACACTTAGAAATTTTTAGGTCGACTGCCGGTCACGGTTTTCAAAGCAGTACGATAGTTTTGACAAATTTAGGAAATCGAACCGGTCACATCCAAGCTATTATATGTCTAATAAGAAGTACAAATACACAGATTTTTATAGAACACAAGTCTAACTCATGTCACAAGATAATATATTACATGAAAATATGAAGTGCCGGCCATTTAGTGATTGAAAACCGTGACCGGTTGCCGTGTCACAAACCACGTTATCGCTGAGCCGAGCGTCAACCACGCGTTAGCCCTGCGATCTATACAGGTCTTATCGATCACTTGGCGGTTGTTAATCGACATATGATAGTTTGAATTGGATGGGTCCCTTCCCTGAAAATTTGAGAAAAATATCAGACTGCCGGTCATTAAGTGATTTTAAAACCTTGACCGGCTGCCAGTCATTTCGACACAGCGATAAAATTTATTTCCGAGTCGTCTGAATGGAAGCTCGTCTCCAACCCCGATGATTCGGAAGACACTGTAAATTTCACTTGAATTTCAAGAGCTATAAATACCAAATAGAATGAATTTTCGTGCAAGAAAGCCCTGAAAACGTCGCAACAAATTCAAGGAATTGGCTGAGAATTGCTTGAGCGTCTTCTCAAAGTGACGTCACAACTGTATTCTGCCCAGATCCCTATTTACACGGTTGAGGTCCACTCAGAAATCGACTTCAACGGAGCATAAAAAATCGAGGATTTGACCAAATCAAAAAAATTTTTTGAAGAAATGATCACCAAAGCATGAAGATTTTTTAGCGAAAAAAAATTTTTGGGTTAGGTGCACTTTAAGCTTATCTGTAAATGTTTACCGCAATTTTGGATTTCCAATTAAACAGCTTTTTATTCTTCTTTTTTTTTTTTAGTAAAAGAAAATGATGTTGTCATTAAAGAGACATGTTTAACTAGGGTGCTTACCATTTAGCCAGAAAATCTGGAAATTTTGCAAGTCAAATTTTTCAAGTCAAATGGTACAGTAATTTTCTGTAAAACACGCTCAAAAAGTTTGGACTTTGTCTAGAGGTACTCCTTGTTTTCCGTTCGGAACGGAATGGCGGAATTTCCTTACCATTGGAACGATTCTTCCATTTCCAGGTCCCTTTTAGGAGCCTTTGCGCGGTTTTAACTGTTTTTCAATATGGTGTCTGGATACAAATGTGGAACATGTATGTTTACTTCAAACCACTATAGAAGAAATGTTGAGCAATGCGTGTGACAACGCGACAGCAAACAGTAAGAATTTCAAACGTTTGTTGTGTAGATAATTTCTCTGCACAAGAACTCAGATCTGCCTTTTGTCTTTAGAAAAGGACTGCGATATTTACTCGGTGCGTTTGCGGGAACAGTTACCTCTAAATAATTCTTAATTCTGTTTAAATCGCGTCTCATGAAACTGCTGACCCCCCTTAACACTATCAGGTTATCTTCTTCTTCAAAAAGTTCCTTTTTTTCTACTAAATCTTCTGATTGCTCTTAAACTTCAGTTCATTAAAAGCTGTCGTCCGCCATTTTGACAAAAGAGCAAGTAGTATTGAATTTCGCGCGACACGGTCCAGATTGCGTGAACGAGATGGGAACACCTGGTTGTTTCCGTTATCTCGGGAAAATCGCTTACCATTATACAACGGTCACACCAACCGGTTTTTTATACAAATGGTAAGCACCCCTAGATACTGATTGGTTGTATTTTGAGTATATGATAAGTCAATACGGGAATCTTGTTGAACATGCAATCTACAGCATTTTTCATGGGTGAAAATACGAAATAAAGAATGTCAGTTTACTGCGTGTAATTCTCACTAAATCTAATAACATTAAAAGATACCAACCTCAGCTCCTTTTTATTATGAAGAATATGAAAGTTAACTGCTGGTATCAACAGTCGTAAGGCCATTCTCATTTTGAGAGAATCTACTGTTTCCATTTCACCAAGGACAATTCTGTTGATATGCAAAATACACTAAACTGAGACAACATGACGACACCTGAACACATAAGCGTACAAGCTAGGGGGCAAGGGAGGTTGCAGCCCCCCAGCTACGGAAATTATGTGATTTTCGGGCAAAACGCTCATGATTTGGGCAGCGACACCGAGAGAAAGCATTTAACATTTAATGACTAGCCCCAAGGGTAACAGCGAATTTTGTTTCCCAAGAATTCCAATGTTTCCCGAGACAGAGTCAGGTATAAAACAATACAAATTATTGCTAAATTAAATTAATTACTGAAACCGGGACACTCAGACAATTAACTTATCAGATGGCAGAACTGAAACAATACACATTTTCATTTTTCAAATCCAGCAAATCAAATGCCCTATATTAAAATCCAGCCAATCAAATTTCTGGTACAAAACAATGAAATCTCTAAGGCTGGTTTGCATATGATCACAGACGATCGCAGACAATCATAGATGATTGTAATGAGTGTTGTTTCCGCATAATCGCAGACAGTCTCAAATGATCGCAAAGCTGACTGTTGTAAACATTTCAGTCAGCAGAAGTATCAAAATTACACATGTGCAGTGCACAGCAATCGCAGCAAACAATATGGCGGACGTCAAGGAGGAAATTTTGCTGCAGGCAAATGTTTTTCTTCTGTTAGTCCTTAAGGCGACGTCATCGTCAGCTTTAAAACCGTCTTCAAAACCTCCGCCTGTGCTACCAAAAAAATAAATTTCTCCCCGATTTTTTCTCCAGCAGTTAGCCTTTTTGTTTTTGTCTTTGAAATCTTTACTGCGGTGGTAGACGCACTCATATTGCGTAATCTCCTCCATTAATTCCTCGTTGCTAATGTTACCTTGTTCAACGCCAGCCATGTTTACAACAAATAAACGGTTGTTACAAGCGAATATAGGGGAATCTTTGTTTACAATATTTGCCTCATAAGCATAAGCAATTCAGTTTCTGATATAGCTAGAAAAAAATCAGTTCTGAATATTGAAAGCTCATAGCATGATTTACTCTGCCAATGACTATGATGAGCCTGATATATTGAATACTTTTTGCGCAACACGAGTTTAAAAACTCAAAATTTTACAAAGAATGCATGAGCTCATTAGCACTTTTGCCCCCAGAGATTTTGCAGCATTTGAAAGACAATTTCTCCTTGAATATTGCACAGAAGATATTTTAGCATGACTTTTTGTATTAAATTTCAATAGCTCTTTAACTTCCTGGAGTCAATTTATATTTACAGTAACATGTTTCCTTCTGCAAGTAAAGCCATATACAAATGAGCTTTGTTGCTAAGAAGCGCTGAATCATGGGTCGGAATCATGGGTCGGAATCATGGTTCTATCTTCTGTGATCTTCTGCGATCACGATCGCAGGATCCCAGACGATCGCAGAAGTGTGTTTCCATAAGATCCCAGAACTTTTGGTGATCTGCGATCCGTGATCGTCTTCGATCATATGGAAACCAGCCTTTATCAATAAATTTTCAGGCTTAAACTGTTAGTGCTTTTGCGTGCTTGAATTGAATTATATGTTGCACTTTCTATGGGGTAGTTGGTTAGCTTAAAAAATACATGACAAGAAAAGCTGCGTCAGAGTGTCACTTGTAAATGTATGTGCTTTGAAAGAAACCCTTCGAACGGTCTCTAAGTAGGGAAAGGTTCTTATGGCGCTGTTTTTTTTGTTTTTGCCCAAGTGATTTTACATGCCGAGGCTTTGCTAGTACAATGTGGAAAAAAGATGTTATTTCAATACACTGGAAAAGGAGACCAAACTCCAAATTGCACAGTGATAGTGAACGCAATAGTTTTTCCAAAAACTGCGTGGCGGATTTCACGGTCGGCTGCATTAATGACAACCTAAAGCTGTGAAAATGAAAAACATGCACAGACAACACGAGCGACATTTATTTTGTAAAAAAAGTGTGGAAAACTATCAGTCTAATGACTCAAGAGTAAACATTTTTTAACGAAAGTTCTAACGGTTTGAGCTTGACAGTTTACTAACAGACACCGTAGTTGATAGTTTGTTTTGTACTCACTGGACATTTGAGTGGCTGGATTTTGAAATGCTGGAATCTATTGTTTCAGTTCTACCATGTGATTGTTTTTAATTGTCTCGGTGGCCCCGGTTTCACTAAACGCACTGCAAAAAGGGAACAGAGTGTGTTGAATCTGCACCGCATGGTAGCCAAAATCAATAGCATAAGCTAATGCAATGTTTTATGCTTCTTTTTTGTAAACAAAATTGATTAAACCACGGGTTAAATTCAAAACTGCCATTTACAGGAATCTTACATTAGGAATAGAAAGAATGGTAACACAGGAATACAGCAAGGAGTCACAAATACCTTGTGTCCACATGAACAAAGTTACCTGGACAGGAGGTGTATGTGGCCCTTGCTGCATTCAAACAAGAGGACTAACACATGGCTAAATTCTTTCTAAATCCAAAACCGCACATCTTGAGGAAGACAAATAAGATAAATTTAACAGAAATTACTTAGAGTGAGACAAACGTTTGAAGTACTGTCATAAGTAGAGAGGTGGCTGGCCACTGATTAAAGTTTGACTGTAGAACTTTTCATAACAGCTGCCCCACAAACCATGACATTAGGCTAGTATGGTTTACCTATTACTTCAAAGTGTCTATCCAGCCCATAGGATTTGTATAGAATTGGTATCTCTATAACCCATAAATAACTATTCCAAAAAGAATTTTGGGATTCCGCTTCGTTTCCCCCCCGAAATCGAGCTTTAAAGTTCCTGCTTCGGCCACGCCCAATGAGCTTGACCGAGAGTCAACACATGAAAGAGTCTTGGTCCAAGAGCGGGCTGTGACGTCATGTCAGGAAGCGCCAAATCTTCCCGCTCGTTCTGTCATATATTTTGCGGTAATTGTGAGGGGATTTTGTGCTCGGAAAGATTCTGGAAATATGCCCGATAGATGCGTTGTTGCGGGGTGTTCGGGTACTCCTAATGCGGAGAAAGAAATTGCTTTGCACAAGATTCCATTTTTTGGAGATCATCGAAGTGAAGCGAAAGCTAGAAGGAAAAACTGGGCTGACTTCCTGAAGTTAAAGCGAGCGAAGTTGACAGCAACTGCATCCTCAGCTCTCTGCTCATGTCACTTTGCTCCAGAAGACTTTGCCCCACGGCATTGTTTTGGCGGCCTCAAACAGCAGTGAACACTCATCAAAGATGAGATTGGTATCCTTACGATACCGAGATTGCAACGAAATACGTTCGAAGAAGAAGAGTTCACTCTTCGAACTCGTCGCCAGGTGAGCGTGCATGCTTGTTGTTTTGGTCTTGTAAGCTTATATCAGTGTGAAATGCCGACGAATTTGGACTTAATTACTTATTTTGCAACCAGGTCAAACTGAATCACGGATTCCTGGTGAACCTGTTGTGCTGTCTTGCGATGCGTCAAGCCAAACGAAGGGCTGTGTGGGTTGTGCAAGACTAAAAGATGAAGTCAGGCGGTGGAGGAACAAATGACACCGAACGCTCGAGCCTGCCGTGGCGACATGGCAGAGAATGTAAACAACTTACCATGTGTTTTTTTTCCACAACTCTGTCGAGTCGACTCTGCAACTGCCGTTCATTTTCTTCGATAATTTCTCTTTCTCGATAATATTCCCTCTGCTTTTCAAGCAAATGATCACGCACTAGCTTGACGACGATCCTGAAGTGACGTCACTCGTCACCAAACCTCGACTATGCGGTCAAGTTCATTGGGAATGGCCGAAGCGGGAACTTTAAAGCTCGATTTCTGGGAGAAAACGAGGCGGAAACCAAAAATCTTTTTGGAGTAATTTATGGGTTATAGAGACAACAAAACTATAAAAATCCTATGGGCTGGATAGACACTTTAAGTAAACAAGGTGATGAAGCCTTCGATCCTAGTGGATCATAGCTGCCGGAGCTTATCCCCGGTTTCTGTAACATGAAGCGGCTAGGAGTATTTCTACCCCCTGCACAGGATGCTAGTCCATCGCAGGTCATTCCCCCGCAATTTGTTAGGTTTTCCCCAACAATTTACCGCTACCCATGGGTGGAGAGAGGCACTTGTGAGAGTTGAGTGTCTTGCCCAAGAACACAACACAATGTAACAGGGCCCAGGGCTCGAAGCCGGACCACTCGCTCCGGGACGTGCGCACAAACCATGAGGCCACGTGCCTCCCGAACAAGGTGATACGGTGAACTAATGAGTTACAGCAGAGTTTTTGGGAATTTTATTCACAGGAGGTTTTTGATAATCTTGGGCTAAATTCGAGGCCTTAGGTGACACTTTTTCCACAATGTAGTCACGAAAGAGATAGGTAACAGATAACCGTTTAATGATGTGAAGTTTATATGAAATAATTCATATATGAACTGCGGTTGTAGATGAAAGTGAAGAATGATCATCGCAGTTAATTTTCCAATTTAAGCAATTGGAAAGAAGAAGCCTGAAAAAAT
>Ga0126337_10003039_pt1 | contig 10862 bp, 8 predicted proteins | sample DipCmetagenome_FD_92527 | JGI IMG/M metagenome (GOLD analysis project Ga0126337, IMG submission 92527) | Coral microbial communities from La Bocana,Puerto Morelos, Mexico - Diploria C A metagenome | ecosystem: Host-associated > Invertebrates > Cnidaria > Coral | place: La Bocana,Puerto Morelos... | reverse complement strand
TCAGACATAAACTTCATTGTTTCAATACTTATTTCCGGCTTTGAAAACCCACTATTTTATTTATTTATTTATTTATTTTCCTCCAAATCCTAGCTAGTACATAGATATGTAAATATAACGCATGAAAAAAAAGAACAGAAATTACATCACTAAAATTGAGTTACATTGTATATTGGAAGGAGAGGAGAGGGGCACATCTAGGTAAACTAAAGAGTTCTCGTAACCGATGACATCGCCATAATCGTGATATACCTCTGCCCGAGTTTTACTCTTGCACAAATGCAAAATAACCGGTGAGTGTTGCGTTTTTAAATCCCTCCAGTCTAGTGTGGATGGAAGACATTAAATGCGTTTTCAGAATGACACCTCCATTCTCCTCAGGCGTATTGGGGAACTTAAGCTTAAGTTCACATTGCGTACCTTCCGTGTGACCTCTGAGAGTCAAGAGACACGTGCCTGACGCCACGCTCCACATACGTATGGTCTCATCCCATGACGTAGTAATCACGAGGTCATCACGTCTTACCAACACCTGAAAAGAAACACTGTGGTTTAGCCAAGTTTAACGTAGTAGAACCATCAATTAAAGGAGTTCCTCTGTGAGGGAATTCAAAGCTTAACTCATTTAACTTTTATTACATGTAGATTTCCCCATGATACCTTGCCAAATAACTGGTCAAACCGGAATAGGACAATATAATACGCTCCCATGTTCTGAGTTTTTTGTCTTGTCCCGGAAAAGAATGAAGAGTATGTTATAGTTAATCCTCTGTAAAGTAGGCCTCATTCTTCAACTCAATCTCTATCAAATGATTTTTTAGATCACTCTTAACTTCAGAAATTCAAGGAGGCCCAGATATCCTGTGAAGCGAATTTTACCTCCGAAGACAGCCCAAGCGCAAGCAATTTCATTGTCCACGACAAACATCGAGGTCTGCGGAAGGACTGGGTACCTTATCTAAAACTAACTTAAGAGGAATAACCTCGAGAATAGGGCCTACATCGGGAATTGAATCTCCAGATTATATTATATCTTTCATATATTGATTTGCAAAACAAATGAAAATTTGAATAACTGAAACCATATTTAAATTTAACGTTACCTATTAAATACATTTTTTTGGATTACCTGTATTTCATCTGAATGGCCAGTCATTGTGTGGATCAGCTTACCATTGTCTGAGTTCCACACACGAACAGTCCTGGATTAAAATAAGATGTATCAGTTAGTAGGGGGCAATATTTGTTCAAAAAATTCAAAAAAACTACCATTGTTAAAGGAGCTAGGTGCAGTGGTCTGATGGTTGATGCATTCGACTCCAGATCAAGTGATCAGGGTTTGGGCTATGACCAGGAAAATTGTGTTGTGTTCTTGGGAAAGACATACACTTTACTCACACAGTGCCTTTCTCTATCCAGGTGATTATTAAGTGGGTACTGTGAATTTAATGCTTGGGGTACCTCTGCAATGGACTAGCATCCCATCCAGGGAGAAGATGAAATATTCCTAGCCACTTCATGCTTCAGACACTGGTATTATAAGCTCAAGCCTGATGGGCCACTTGGCTCATATGCAGACTATAAATATTTTTGTCTTTGTTATAAGTCATTTCTCAACAAATTCCACTAGTTTATTTGCTAACCAGAGGAAAATTCATATTTAGTAATTCCTATTACAGGTGATTATCTCACCAGTAGCCTGAAGAGCACTTGCACACGACTCTTATCTAATAACTCATGTCTCATAAGCATTTTATTTAAACTTTGTACAGTACAGAGTATTTAACTCATCATGGGACAGCTTACAGGTCAGTGGAAGCACTAATAACTGCATTGCCATCAAAAGATACATGCTCGACACCACCAGTGTGACCTTGAAATGACCTGGCAAACAAAAAATACACTGCATTATAGACTGTATAATGAACTTGTACATTTATAAATAATTTAACCATAAAGTTAATCTGTCTCATTCAGCCTGATCATACGTGTACTGCCTCTGCTTCAACTTCAAATGGGGCCCATTCTAAAACAAATGAGATCCAAAGTGCCTATTGTGTTGTGTTGAGAAAATAGGTAAAGATCTCAACTGTAGACAGTCAAAAACTTAGTTCTTATATGCATGCTACCGTCATCTTAGCCTAGTACCTGTCTCCAAGTACACATAAGGGTCTGCAAGGCCTCTAGAGGGTGACAAACATACCCTCTGTATGCATTATCCATCTGTATATATATAATTATATTAATTAATATTTGTCCATACGTTACTTTTGAAGGAGAGATTCACTAAAAACTGGTTTACCAGTACATTATAATATGTCAAAAGCAAATAAAAACACAGATAATCAGTCAAACCTTAGGCATCGTCCAGATTTAAGATCAAATAGTCTGATAACTCCATCTGCACATCCAGTGACACAAAGTGATCCCTGTAGCAGATGGATGCAATTTGTTATCCACATTTTGCCAAAAATACCTTTCCCAATATTCATTTGTCATTCCAGAGACATTTATCGACTACAGCTACGACTTTTCACTCTATCAATTAGAAGCTTTTTATATACTGTGCAGCTCCAGAAAATTTCCATACTGACCCCACACAGAAGGGTTTGAAGTTGTCTGTTGGTGGTGGATTCTGTAAGACCAAAACATTTAAAGAAATGTACAAAGTTAAATTTGTACTTCCAGAGGCGTTGTTTTCCCTTCCATGGGGAAGGAATGGATATTTTCTGGAACTACATATTAAAAAAAAACCTACATTAAACTGCATGTATAGTTTAAATTTGGTTGCATTTAATGATCTCTTTATGTCCTATTTCGTTTATTTTTAAGATTACGATTCTTGAAATACATGATTGTATAATATATATGTTCATATATATTCTCGGACACATTATTAGAGAGGATTTAAATTAATTTATTTACATTTAATTTCTTCACAACATGTAGTTGTTTTTGATCTTTTAATACTACTTTATAGAAAATTATTTTCCTCAGAGTTGAGATATTTGCTACAATTGTACTTAACAGTACATGTTGCATAATAATACTTTTAAACTATCTGGACTGAATACATGTACTTTGATGCTATAAAAATAAGAAGTTTGATGTATGGTTAACTCTTCATTTCTTTAAAATCACCTTTAGGTCCACACATCTCACAGTATCAGTATGCGGAGAGTCCAATACCAGAACACACTTGGTAGCTTTAATATCCCACACACGCACAGTGTTATCTGATGAGCCAGACACAATGGTACTACCTGGGAAAAATAACAAACTTAGCTGTGTGGTAACTACAATTCAATAACAATTTATATGGTCTTTAGTAAGTAATTACAACTTGGAAGTTTCAAGTATGACAGTTGTTATAAAGATCACTGGCAGGTTAAATCATGGATAGCAATAGAGTGCTTTAATTTAGAAAAATTATGAGGATCAGGTTGTCCTGGATCTAGCTTAACATGTATATAGTAGCGAGGATAAAATTTTGAATCACAAGTCCTGCAGAGATCTCAAGATAGTATTTCTACTTAACAATGTACACATAGACACAGGGCGACCCAGTAATCGAAAGGTAAAAAAAGTATTTTTATAACTAATTAATATTGACTTGATTACTACAGGACATGATATAATTTTTCACAGGGAGGACAATGTATCACTTATTAGTTATACCTGGATCTCAGACACCGGAAGTCCTGCCGAAATGAGGTTTAAATAGCTTCAACTGATTAATTCAAAAGGCTTTTAATTAATTACCATCACAAGCCATGCAGGTTATAGGATCTTTGTGTCCTCTAAGAAGTGGAGCCACGGAGTATCGCCCTTGTGCCCAGTTCCTGTCAAGTGACAGAGCCTTCATATAGATGTTTTTCCATCTGCAAGTAGCAGGGCTTAATGCAGAGGAGTCTTCTCGTGAAGGTATATTAGAGCCTTGAGAGACTGGTATGTGAGAGGTTTGTAAAAGATCTTCACCAAACCTGTCCCATCCCTGTTGCACACAAAGACGATACCTGAAAAATGACAGTATCAGGGAGCAAGCACTGAAAATATCACAGATGAAGAGTTAAGACAATGAGAGTTAATGTAGTTAGGTTATTTAACAATAATGTTATTCCACAAGCGAACATTGGATAAAAATTAATAGCTGATAGATAGCCAATGAGAGTTATCTCATACCCAACAAGTACAAGTGGAATACTGTAGTTGTTTTATTACCCCTACCCGAAAAAAGAATATACTAAACCAAACTCAAATAGTAAAAACATCCTAGGTAAAACTATCATGCATACGCTTGCTTACTGCTTACTTTGTAGGGCATGGTATAATGGCTCATAACCCATGATGGCTATTAGCCAATGAAAACTCTCAAATTGCATTATCCAATAATCCAACTTTTAATAATTTGTTATATATTTGGTTGCAATGTTAGAGTCAAGTAAGAAGTGCATACATGTACAAATTAATACATGTAGCAATAAGATAGAACCATACCAAATTGCATTATGATTTGACCTTTCCCTCCACAACTTATTACACTGTGCAACACGGCAAAGTGACTTGACAGGAAGATACGAGAGGATTCGCTCTGCCAATTCCTTTGGGAGTGATGCCACAAAATCTACGGCCAGTAAGGGTCTTAGCTCATTGTAAAGCAACCGTAACTGAAGTGGCTGAAAAAGAGGTCAAAAGCCAAAACAAATTACAGACTTATTCCACTAATTAGTGCTTAATTACATATAGAGGATCATTATTGACTAAACGTGAGGTGAAGATGGCTGGATAGTGACCAAGTTCTTTTGTGTGTTAATGGACCAAGATGGAGTCAAGGTCTATAAATGTGCAAATTTAAAAGAAGAATGAGGCCAACATCCAGCCATCATGACTGAATGAGCTTGGTTAATAAAGAATTTATAAAATTAATGGTTTCAGAGGAAGTGTTCCTGCAAGACAGTCAGCAAGTAGTACCAAGTGTGCAAGATGATACTATCTTGCCTGTCTGGGTAGGCAATCACAGAACAGGATTTGGTTGATCACCTGACACACTGATGGAGCTTGCCATGTATACCAGGGCCGGCTTGTCCAAAAGGTTGATGACGCTATCCACCGGATAAATCACTATCAAGCGGATAGCGCGGTTTGTTTTGTTAACACTTATCCACTGGATAGTGATTTATCCGGTGGATAACATTATCCAGCCTTTGAACAACCAGGCCCAGTCTACACCTATTCAGGTGAACATCTCCCCCAGGCCACCACAGTTGGCTATGAACCTTCCCCCTACCCCACATCCAAGTAAGAGACAATTTTCTCCACTCTACCCCCTAAATTCAAAAGACAGAGAAAACCAGGTTACTCACATGAGTTTCTATACGTATATTAGTTGATTAATAGATCTTTCTGTATGTTAAGCCTACATACAGAATGATCTATCAATCAACATGACCCATCATGAGTGTATTATATATCTATCATATTTTTAAGCAGCTGCTACTTCATTTGTACATGTGAAGGCCTGGTTGATCAAGAACGAGGTATATAACAACAGTTGCTGTCTTATAATTTATTATTCAATGAGATGCAAGTGACTGGGCAGGGTATTCTGTAATTAATCCTAGCTACATAATCCTCAAAAGTTAAGCCTACCCTTTATTTGATCGAATAAAAGCAGTAATAAAAGGTACCGATTGCAAACCTGGCACTTGAGTAGGATTTCTTTCAGCACCACATCTTGCTGATCTCGAGTGAAATCTTGGAAAGTGTTGACAAACACTTTTGCCTTCTCCTCAAAGCTCATTCCCTTTTAGTACCGCCGGTAACAGATCAGACAAGATCTTGCATTGTAGATTAGGGATACGAGCAGGGAAATTTTTTAACGTAAACAAATCGGAATCCCGCCATTGTTATTGAGCCCGCGGTATCCAAAGCTCAAAGTTGGATGAAATTAATGGTCAGCAGTTTCTCAAGACAATTCGAAATGGCGGACGAATTCCAGTGACGGCTGTTTACAAACAACTTGAAAACAACAGTACAGTACTAGCTCATTAACTATTCTGCAAGCAAAGAGACTGAAACACCTTGCAGCTGTTTTGAATCTCAAGGAATATGGGAATTTTTGTCTTCTTTATTCCACCAGAGTCATACCTACAAAAGTCCTGGCTAATCTAGGAAGATATTCCTCGGATTTTAATTGCTGTTTCTCAAGGCAATTAATTGTAGAGAATCTTTGGCATAATCGTTGGCGAGGTTCGAAAACAGAACTTGGTGATTATAGGACTGGATTTCATGAAGTTCTTGTTCAAAGGAAATGTGAAAATCACAAGGCTCATAATTCGGGCAGTCAACCATAGGCGATCAAAGTTAACACCGATGCTCGAATCCTTATTAAATTCAAGCATTAATATTTGCCATGCAGCGGGGACTGACGGAGAAGGACAGGCGTCGAAACGCCTCTAATGAGTGTCAAGCTCTCAGAGATTTAGCGAACAAATTGAGGCTGGAGCTTTTGCAGAGCCAAATGGAAACTCAAAAAGTTAAAGATCAACTCCAGTGTGTTATTTATCTGGTTCGTAGGTAAGTGGTACCTTCGTAGGTAAGTGCTGATCCCTAGTCCTACATGTAGTTGCAATTTTTTTTTGATGAATTAGACGTCGAATAAATGAATGCTTGCTGGAAAACCTCAGAAGAAATGTATATTATTGTAGTGTGATGTTTCGATGTTCCTAAAATCATTTTCAAGACAATCAGTAAAAAACACTCAAGTTGGCCTGAAAACGTGATTGACAATTTTTGGGCACATGTTATATGAATAATTTTGCTCGGATTAGCCTCCTACGCAGACGTTCTTAGACTTGTCATGCATAAGAACGTCTGCGTGGGAGGCTATCCATAGATCCATGGATAGAATCTTCTTGGCTTGTGCAGTCAAGGAAGGTTGGTATTCTTCAATATCAGCCTTTCATTAATGAGACACTTGGTTTCAGCACTTTCTAAAAGTTGTTAATCAAATTTGGTTTTAACATTGTGTTCCTCATGCATTTTTCCCAGTTGAAGAGTTTAAAGAGCTATGCTCTGACATGTCGGGTATAGATATAGAGGTCAGTAGTAAAATCTTAGTCAGTTTAAAATGTCATTGCTCCACGCACATTCCTGTCCCTCCATATCTCTAAGGGAAAAGCTCTTGGATCGACCAGGTTGTTTCTTATATTCTATTTTTTCTTTATAATAACTATTGTCATTTTTTACACTCAAGAGCGTGGCAGGGAGATGAAACAGCATCACTACATGTTGCAAACATTGTTGGTAAGTTTTCAAAAGAAGGTTTTACTGGGTTACATATATTATAGAACACTATGAATTTATAAATGTAGATGATCATCGCAGTTATACACACAACTTAATAAATTAAAGCCTGAAAAAAAATCAGGCCTGAGGGGGGGATTCAAACTCATGAACTCTGCGATAGTGGTGCAGTGCTCTACCAACTGAGCTATCAAGCCAACTGGGAGCTGGTTACATTGTGAGTTTGTAATATACCCGTAGAAGCTGAAGAGCACTGTTTAACATGAACAATAATAATAATAATCAAACTTATCAGAATTACAAATTCATCTATATGGTCCTTCCCCAAGATGATAATGTGAGACATTGTTTGAATCAATACATTATTACATCTACAGAGATAACTATATATAATTTCAGTGTCATCTTAGGTTATCTAGATATTATGCCATCCTCTCCATTAGCCACCATCCCCTCCCTCATCTACCTCTAGATGACCTTGTTCAAAGAAAGACGCCTCAATGAGGTTTTGTGTAACTTATCTAGTACCCATTTCTCTTGTACACATGTGTTTCATCTGATAATTATAATTTTTAGAATAATACAGTTTCAACTACTATTTTCCACGCAATTGTTTGTTAAAGAATACAATTATGCAAATTACGTAAATGTGTTAAATCTGATAATCTACAGGGGTAACACCACCCAAAATTCAGAGGTCAGATTTGAATGAGTTAACAGCCACACCCAAGGTATGCCTATACACCATATATGTCTAGTCTTCAGTGTCATGTAGTAAATTACTTTTTCTGGAGTATAATGTTTGCCCTGACGTTTAAACTTTTATTTCTGCCAGTCAAGAGCACTAAATGGATGGGCCAGACTGGTTATTGGTGTTTTAAATCGCATGTACCACGAGGAGGAACTAGATCTGCGAGCTCAGCAGCTTTTGTACATGCGTGACAGGGAGGAACTCCTTGACGAACAGCTAATGTCACACAAGGATGTCATGCAACATCAAACAAGTGTTTCTCTTCTACAAACCAACACTTTGCAGTTACTTCAGGTAGGTAAAGGTAAAGTCTGCATACGAGCCTAGCTAAGTGGCCCATCAGGCCAGAGCTTATCCCGGTTTCTGTAGCATTAAGCAACTAGGAATATTTCTACTCCCCCCTGGATGGGATGCCAGTCCATCGCAGGGTTACCCCCAGCATTAAATTCGCTGGTACCCATTTATACACCTGGGTGGAGAGAGGCGCTGTGAGAGTAAAGTGTCTTGCCCAAGAACACAACACGATGTCCCCGGCCAGGGCTCGAGTCCGGACCACTCGATCCGGAGTCAAGCTCACTAACCAGGAGGCCACGGCACCTCCTACACTTCAGGTAGAATAAAAGGAAAATCATGAGGCCATTAGTATTATCTGTGATACATTACTGCAATGCATGTTTCCCATATACTAGCTTTTATAACTTTTGCAATGTTGTATACAGCTTTGTATGCATGTCTAAAAGTGACGAAGGACTTAACATGATATCATTTTATTTACAGGCTAGAGAGGAGGAAAATGCTTGTAAGAGAGCCGAGGAAAGAGAGCGACTTGAGCAGCAGAAACAAGAGCTTCATGCAAAGTTCAGAAGAGTTCCGCCAAAGTTTCACTCACACAACCTTGGACGAAAGGACAGTGTTCAGAGAGAGGCAGACTTGGATGTCTCAGAAAACTTGCTTGTCAGTCCAGTCAGGAGCAGACATAAACAACTTGTCTCTACAGAAGTGGATAATATTGTAAGTTTACTTAATAATACGTGTACATTTAATTAAAGAAATTTTTTTTATCTCTTCCTGTTCTATAGGAACGTTTTTGTTTTCTATCCTTAGTTCGTAATTCCATTATATTATTTCCAGGCAAATTTGTACATTGTGATATGACACCTTAAACCAAGTACGCAGAAGTAGTACAGTAATAATTTTATGATCTTGCTTACCCAAATCTACAACTGCAACAACACGTCTTTTGTCCACAGCAATCATATCTTAATCATGGAAATATAGCATGTTATCTTGTGCATGTAATACCCGGGAGGTACTCCCTTATATGGGCTATATAGGTATGTGCGGCCCCAAAGGGTATGGTTTTTCAGCCGTTTTCGTCATAAATTGGGTATTGATTTTAGCCATTTTGCCGCCATTTTGGTCATAAATAGGCTATCGATTTTTGCACTCTAGTCTTCAATTCGGTTTTTTTTTTTTAGAAGAAGCTACTTTTTCATCACTCCTTCCTTCTCCAATCCGCGTTTTGCCTTCCTCTACGCCGTTTAACGCCTGCTACGCAGGCTAGATAAAGCCAGCAACAAAAGCCCTTCTCGTAATGATCTAAGAGTCAAGTCATAAATAGGGTAGGGAAAATCGCAAATTTTGGTTATAAATAGGGTAAGGGTTTTGGGAAGCGGGCTGCACACCCCTACCCAATTTTTCTAGGAGTACCCCCTCGGGATGTAATACTCTGTTTTATTATTCCACCTTTGCGTCATTTTACCGTATTAGGGCAAATGAACGCGCAAAATATGCCACGTTATTACACTGTAGAACAGGGCAAAAATACGGACTGAAGAGGAGCGAGAAAATGGCTGCACAAAACGAACCGAACTTTGCCTTGTTTAGGCGCAAAGCTCGAAAATTTAGCATGTCATCACTTGTCACACCAATCAAATAAACGATACTTTTATGGTTCCGCTTGTGTTGTTTATGTCTTTCGCGCGGGTATTATTTCGAAAACTAAAAGCTAAAATACTAGAAAATGGAGGAATGGTGGAATAATGAATCCCTTATTTGATGGTTTAACATATAATACGAACGGACATTTTACTCATTGCTCGTATTGTATGTTTAACCATCGAATAAGGTGTATGTATATTTGTACATTTTGCTTATTTTGTTTTAACGTTGTCCTATGTATAGAGACTTGCAAATGCATGTAGCCTTGAAGATCTTGAGGATGAAAAAGTCAGGGAAGGTTAGAATCGGCTGACATTTTTTCCTGGAGAGAATTTCTTTTAAATAACTTAAGTATCACTACACTTGAACAAAGACGAAGGACTGTCCTTACTATTTGACAATAAGAATATGAGCTCGAGATTTCTATTGCGGGACAGTTGACAAACGCGTCATTTAGCACAGAAATCTAGAGCGAATAGGTTTGGCATAATTTTCTAGTCGTTCAAAAGTATTAAACTTCATCTTAATCCTCCTCAAAGTCAGTTTGAAAACGCCAAGAAGCAGCCGTTAGACAAGCACTCACGGCTACCCTACTCACTAAATACAACAGCAACACGGTACAAATTTACTTTTTCTTAAATATTGTGCGATCATTCAGATTGCCTTATTTGCATTGGTGTTAGAATTCTATCAATAAAATAAATGCTATTTCTCATTTCCTTCCATTGCTACTCACCAGTTTATTGTAAACGTCTCTTTTTATACGTGCAATTTAGAAGCACCCCCCTTGGATAGTCAAGTTATAAACGGTGACAAGGTTAGGTGCTGTTTTCCATAATCGTTATTTTGTTGCTTCTGCTGTAGT
>Ga0126337_10003036_pt1 | contig 10866 bp, 12 predicted proteins | sample DipCmetagenome_FD_92527 | JGI IMG/M metagenome (GOLD analysis project Ga0126337, IMG submission 92527) | Coral microbial communities from La Bocana,Puerto Morelos, Mexico - Diploria C A metagenome | ecosystem: Host-associated > Invertebrates > Cnidaria > Coral | place: La Bocana,Puerto Morelos... | reverse complement strand
CCCAGTAGGAATTGTCATTTAATTCGAGCTGAAATTTGAGTCCTTAATCCACAACATCAACTCCTACTATGAAATACCAAAAGTACCCGGCGCAAACGATCAAAGTAGCCGGTGACTTGCGTCAGGCGCCGGCTACTTTTGAAAACCTTGAATTCAATTCTTGTCAAGTCTCCTCGGCCGAGAATTACCCCGGTTCTCATTCTTCTTTTGGTGTAGGCATCAACAACAAACTGGTTTAACTTGAACAGTGATTCTTTGTAGTAGGGGAATCTTATGGAGCCTTGATAAAACTTTGCTCTGCTTTCTCTTTAACAGCCTTGATGTCCTTTTTCAAATTTTTCCAAGTGTTCAAAGTGTTCATTTAGTTTCCTGATGGTAATTTCTGTCTTTTAGCTTCCATTGTTCGAAGTGCTCGGCTGGCCTTCTGTTTACTGTTTGGTTTTGTTTTGGTTGGCATCCTTTCTCTGAGGTGGCTAGTAGCTGGGGTTCTTTTCTTTGTCTGTTTATGCTGTATTCATCAGACTGGTTGTAAGGACACTTTGAGAGAGGTCATCTTTATAGTGATCCTCCATTCAGGCCTTCTGACATGGTGCAGGGAAAAAAAAAGAAAATTGTGCGGGTTTTGGGAGGCAAATTGTGCAGTAAAAAAACAGCGATTGTGCGGGATTGTGCAATTGTCTAAACAAACAAATATACGATCACCGGGCCTAAAAAAAAAACCGACATGGAGGAATTTCAGGATAAATGAAAAGTGCAACAATTGTCCTCTTAGTTTGGCAATTAAACATGAACCAAATTTATTTTTTGCTACAACTTTGGCCAAAGTTTGTATCAACAAACTCATGTTGCGTGACACGATCGATGAAGTTTATTCAAAACCATAATTCCTCGGGCATAATTCCACTTCGAAATAACACGTTTTTGACCTGAACAAGTTACTTTATGAAAAATCCCGACATTTTTGTACTTTCTTTGATGTGTAAAGCGAATATTTTCTCGTTAAAGTTTAAGACTCTTCATGCTTAAAATTGCTGCAAAAACAACACCACCAAGACAAATGCAAATTCAATTGACAAACAATTCAAAATAAAAATAAGCGATAATAATTTTGAATGATGTTTCGATGAATCGTTCATCATTTTCAAATTCTAAAAGCCAGATTCTTATGAGTTCTTTATATGTGGAATGTAGAGAGTGTTAACCCTTTCACTACTATATGCAAATGAGGCCCAACCTCCACTGTTCCTGTTAAACCTAAATCGAAACATATATATGCTCAGTAAATTTGGGGGCCAATTGAAGCAAAACAAAGAACACAGAAATAAGGCTGAATACTTGTTTTACTTGATTCATTAATAAATATATACACATATCACTTTAATACAAAAAAAGCAATTTACATCAAAAGTGAAGAGACCTGAAAAAATTCGAATTTGCCGCCATTGCTATACACAATGCGATTGGTTGTATTGCTTAAATTGTAATCCAACTGTTCTCGGGCAGTAGCTTTCCACTATAAATTTAAATGTGAAATACAATGTAATCAATAGAAACGAAATTTATCGCAAGAATGAGTCAAAAGTGAGTCACTCAGCCTGATTGTGAAACTCGTTGTGGTAAGTCGTTCGGCAAATCGCAACCTTACACAGACTGCACTCGAAGCGCATCTTCACCTTGTAACCTTTTGGTGTCCTTTGGCCGACTTTACTGCATTGGACACACTTTTGCTTCCTTCCTTCCACATGGACTGAAATATGGGCTTCTCTGGGGACAGAATGTTGTTGAGGCTCATGGGACCTTTCTTTTCTTTGCCTCTGCGATAAACCATTGATCAGTTGCTTCGAAAGATCAAGCCTGAAGTTGATCATTGCTCGCTTTCTTTGACCATGAGTAGCATGATGAAATGACTCCAAAACAAACACGTTCCAGATGGATAGGTTAAATAAAAACCAAAAAATGTAATGACACCACTTACGGGAAGAATAACCCGTAAAATAAAAAGAACGAAGTTGATTGGCTCAGTCAACACCTCCCTTGTGAGACGTGTAAACATCTGCCACACGAGGCTTCTCGATATTGAAGTGACGGCCATTCCTTTGTCACGGAACAACAGGGGCTGGCTCACTTGGCAATACATTTGTCGATAAGAACGAAATCTCTCTCTTATCATGCCATTTTGTAAATACGCATTTGTCTCGCTGAGCAATGACTTTCTCGCCTTGGCGAAGCTTGTTCTTTGAACATGGTGGCAAGTCTTTCCGGTTGGACCGAACAGTTCCACAAGCATATGTGTTTTGTGCCAGAAAATGTTCCATCAAAGTAGTGCTGGTAAAAAAATTATTGAAAAAAACATGTCTGTTTTTGTTAAGAAACAGCCTTGCCATTTTCATAACCACATCGTAGCCAAGGTCATGTAGACGAGCTTGATTACCTTCCTGCCCGAGGTAAACAGCAAAGTTGGTGACGTGGCCATTTTGGGAATTGGCTCCATCCAAATTTTTATGCTGTATTTCCTTTGCTTTGCAGGCATATCTTGATAGAATGACAGCCAGCCTTTAAAAGTAATCATCGCCTCATCCACGGACAGGTTTTTGGAGGGTCTCGTACGCATTTTGAATATTATCCAAAACGATGGAAAGGATCGGGTGAATCTTGAACAGCCGATCATAATTTGCGTTGCCATGCAGTGGCTCCGTGTCACTTCCCTTTGATTTTTATTTTGAGTTTTTCTCACAACCAACAAGAAACTGTTTGTAATCAAGTCTGTGAAAGCCTGATAGTACTACCTTCAGAAGTGCTTCAGGCAAAGTGTCTTTGATGGGTGAGTGGGTTTTCAAGTGAGTCGCTTTGCCCTGGTTGTAGCTACACTTGGAGTCTCTTCCTCTTAGGCAGTCTTCTTGGTGTGGTTGTGCTGCTGTGCTTAAATAGTGCTCTAGAATAGCTTGGGTTGTCTTTGACATGGCTTTGGCATCACCTTTGTTTTCCCTGATTGCCTTGCCATAAAAAAATTGCAAGGCATCAATTCCAACTGTTGTCAACCTGCCTTTTCCTCCAATACCATGGTCATCAATTGTCTTTCCTGAAACATAGATATGGAGATTATAAGGACCAAAAATGTTAAGCAGAACTACTTGGATCAGCTACACAAGGTACAGAGTTGGTTACTACAGATACAAATCTTACGCTAAGATACAATGCATATTAATTAGTTTCTGATGAAGTTCCTTTTCTTTTCCAAGTATTGAAAGCTGGACATATGCAGGCCAGTCTTCAGCTTATGAATCATCTTTGCAGAACTCAAATTAGAAATAACAAATACACCAGAACCTCAAGAAACACGAGTTAAAGTTTGGCAGCACAAGAGTTCGAGTTCTTGCGGTTTTAAAAACACATTTGATTCATTTTTCATGGTAAAAAATTTTTTCTAGAAAAATATGTAAAGCGATAGTTAAAAATAATAATAATAATAATGATTTTATTACAGCATTTCCAACGTACATCTTCATCTGTAATTATCAACTAGCTACACTATCTACGCTAAAAAACAAAACAAAAAAAAAAAAAAAGAATATAATATTTACATATATATAACTTCCATATACAATTAAAAGCTCCTAGTGATAATAAGTATCTCTTCGCACTACGACAGAAAGAACTGTAATCACTATTATTTTGGATAGCTGCAGGGAGCTTATTAAAAATAGTTGCTGCAGAATGTTGAAATGTAGCTGTTTCTCTTGGAATTATCTGGTTGGGCTGCCTGTGATGAGTAGTGACAATTTCTTTGATGATAACATGTCATGTTGTAAAGTAAAGGGACTATTCATATTCATTCACACTGATTTGGATGTACTGTAACAGTTTGTTTCAGGTTTTAACCAAATATTTCCAAATTTTTCCTGTTTATCCTCAATCCTTTGTTACTACTATTTTATTTAGTAATTATTTCACAGGTTTTTGACAACGACGCTATCATAATTATACCACTGTGAATAAAAATACATTAAAAGGCATAAATATTCTTGGTTGAGAATGATATTAAGACACAACTATCCAAACAATTTTATTATAACACAGCATACCTCACAACAATAATCAAGTCATTGTTACATATATAGCATATTGTTTAAATGTGAACAGTGTTGAAAACAGAGCAAACAAAGTTCTAACAGTTTTTATAACATATCCTATAAACAGTATATTCCAACAAAATAGTCAAGTGAGTTAAGTCTTGACATGATATCATAATTAAACCCTGATATCTAAAACATTAAAGTTTTCAATATTATACACAAGAGTATGATCCACAAGACCATAAAGCAACTCTCTTCCTAAGACTGAGTGATCCATAGAGATTACACCAGGATACATCTGATCTGATCCATCTTAATGACTATCTACTCAACAACTTTTGTCTGACAGGACTCTGTCTTCATCATGTCGCCACAGTGTTCGCAAATGATCATATCTGCATGTTCCTTGGTTTATACCTTTGCTACAATGGGCGCACTCTAAATACTTAGTTCTCTTCTGTATAGAGTCAACCTTGGTTATCTTGAGGGTTTGTTGTGGCTCCAGGTCTTTGCTATTTGTTGGTAGATCACGTAACAGTTGATTGTGAATACCTTGAATGGCTGTACACATAGTGGTTGCAAGCTTCTTTCTTCCACCCCAGACTTTGACTTGAACATTGGCGAAATTATAAACTTGGAAATGAAAAGAAATTGTGTTAACACAGCATTGTTTTTAACATGTTTAAACAATGTAATACTTGCCAGTTTTGATGTTCTCAATGTGAAATTCCCAAATATCTATGGGAATCCACCCAGATCCATCATCAAGAAACACTTCCATAAGCCTAAGTTTTTTGAGGGGACTTCCAACTAAACGCTGGTCTTTCAAACGAAAAATCTTGCCTTGAACAGTAACAACTTCTCATGCTTCAGAAGTATTGAGCACATTTAACACTTTGATATTTGCCACTTAAGGTTCTGTAGGGGTTGATGTTGAAATGAATATTTACTCTTGTGGAGAACTAATGTTAGTCATGTCATTGACTAACATTTGCTTGAGTGTAGGTAAAGTAAGTGAGCTTAATAGGAGTGTGTCTTTCTTGACTTTGAAGAAGTAGAGATCTTTTATGGGGGCTATAGAGCAGGGCCTCGATGTTCTTTGTCCCTGTTTGGAGCAGAATGGTGCAGTAATCCAGAGTATTTCCCCAGTTTCTTCTGGGTTGGGACAACCTCGTTCCCAGGGACTTTCCCTGGCTTGGGGGCGGGGAGGGGAAAAGGCCCTGGGATCGGCCAATGAATCCTTCATTTTGATTGGTTGCTTGGTTTAAATAATTAATTCAACAGTAGGCCAAATAATGATAAATTATGCATTATGCCAAAATCAAAATGGCGGAAAGTATGTCAACTCCGACAAAGATTTCTCCTCGAAATCCAGTTTGCAGACTCTGTGGTGATTCCTTTGAGAGTTGTTATGTGCTTCGAACATTCAGCAAAGCTGGTTCATCAAAAGATCAGTGCGTCAAAGTTTATAAAACCTGTGGCATAAAGATCTCAGAGGATGATACGAGGTCAAAGGTTGTATGTAGGGGTTGTGTTTCATTCGTAACCAAGATGGAACAGTTTATTCAGAAAGCCCAATTCATAGAGAATGCGCTGTCCGATCAAAGTGCCGAATATGCTGTAAAGCGATGCATCCAGCTTTCACCTTCTCCGCTTCAGCCTTTGAAGCGTTTATCAATGCTTTCATCTGAACACCCTGAAACCCTATCTTCTGTACACACGGTACCACCAACAAGAAAGCAGCTTTCTTTCTCAACTCCACAAGCAATATCAATAGTTAACAGTACCAGTATTTAGAATAAGGTCTTGGTGCAAAACTATGCTAAGTGATAATTTGGAGGGACATTGTTTTCTCATTAAGAAAGTGCCTGACTTTGATTGCAGTCATCAGTGTAAGAGTAAAATGTAGTCCTGAATTTTTTTTTGACTGAAGTCTGTTTTGTTTCCGAGATCTTACAGTGTTGGGTCCACATGCAACCACAAAGATGTTGATATCACTTAATATACAGTATAATGTCAATTTCATGTAACAGGTAAGCTCAAAAACAATGATGTCATGTCAAAACAGTTAGAATGTTTATTTCATGTTGATTTTAATAAGATGCGTGACTGCAGAGATGTTGATTTCACTTGGCAATCAGCAAAATGCTGATTAATGCTGATTTCGGGTAACAAGTAAGCTCAACATTTCACTATTTGTCAAGTGAAATCAACATCTTTGCGATCCATTGTTCTAGTGAAATCAACATTCTGTATTTTAACTGAAATCAATATCTTTGTGGTCATGTGCTGACACAACAATATTTCGTTTTTGCATACAGAGTATCTCGAAAACAAAGCAAATTTCAGGGGGAAAAAATACAGGGCCTTGTTTCTGTATTAAAATCGAAGACCACATGCAAAAATTCCAGCACTTTTGAGAAAACAAATTTCACACAAAATTGTCAATTTTACAAGGTTTTGTATCAAGGCCTTCAATTTATGATGATGTTCTTATCATCAGAGTTCATTTCAGTTCCAGACATTGCATTCTGTTCAAATATATGCATGACAAGAACAAATATAGACACATAGACAATCTGATCAGTTTCATGGTATCAACACAAAACTATTATATATCAATAGAAGTGTATTTAAGAGAGAGAATCCAGATAATCTACAGCAGTTCACAGTATTTACAATTTATGATGATGTTATCATCATCAGAGTTAAACTCATCATCAAGAGATAGCTTGGGCGTTGGTGCCTCAGGGTTGGTGGAGCCGGGCGATGCACAGCAGGGAAGGAGGTATCCATGGTAAGCCTGGAGCGGCCACCATCCACCTGGGCACCGTCACACTGAAGGACTCAGTGGAATACTTACCAACCCACCACAAGACTCTTCGACCTATCCAAGGGAGGGTGGGCCAAGGCAAAAAGCGAAGCTTGCAAGCAAATGTGCTGGCGAAATGAACTTGCGAAAGATAGTGAGCAGCACGTTGCGTGTAAAGGTCATGAGAGGCCCTTGCGTGGATCTTGGGCCACCCCAAGCTTTGTGTGGCCAGCGGTAGCGGCCCACTGCGAATGGGCGTCACAAAGTGTCCCAGCGAACCGCCAAGGTTGCAAGCAAGCTTCCTGCATCCGTAGGCAGCTGGAGAGCATTGCTTCGAGGTTAACTTTGCCTAAATTGCATTTAGCCACATTTCATTTCAGTTCTACAGAGTGTATTGTGCTCAAATAAATTGGTGATAAAAACAAATATACACAAACTGATCAGTGTCATGGTAACAGCAGGAGTAATTAAATACCAATAATATATTTTTAGAGAATAAATCAAGATACATAGAGTATCTCGAAAAGAAAGCAAATTTCAGAAAAAGAAACATACAGGGACTTGTTTCTCTTTTACACTGAAGACCACATCTAAAAATTCCAGCACTTTTGAGAAAAGACATTTCACACAAAATTGTCACTTTACATGGTTTTGTGCCAAGGTCTTCAATTTGTGATGATGTTCTTATCATCAGAGTTCACTTCAGTTCTACACAGTGTATTGTGCTCAAATAAATAGGTGATAAGAACAAATGTACACCAACTGATCAGTACCATGGTAACAACAGGAGTAATTAAATACCAATAATGTTTTTAGAGAATAAATCAAGATATATCTACTGTAGTTCACAGTCTTTCAACTTATATCGATGTTCAAATCGTCAGAGTTCAATTGAATTCAACACGTAACTAGTAGTGGGCTCAGATATAAGCAAAAAGAACAATATGTTGATGCTCTAATCATCAACAGAGTCCATTTCACATAGTAGTGTGCTCAGATATAAGTGAAAAGATCTGAGAAGAACAGGTTTCATTCCATATGCCAAACAATTTCAACAAGTCTGCTTCTGACTCTATGAATTCCACTTCCTCCATAACCTTTGCAGCCAGATTCTTATCTACAGAAATGTTAAATAGTATTGAACACTCTGATGTTGCTTGGGATGCATGGTCAGAAATTGCCCTCTTGATTGACATTTCAAGGATGGCACGGTTATTGTCAGATAGAAATCTGACCTTGCTTTTAATTTTTTGGGGTAGATCCTCTTCAGTTGTTTTGAACTTTTCATCGCATATGCAGAAACAATTCTCTTGTTGAACGCAAGAGAATCCAAAGTAGTCCAGAAGGAGTTTCCTTTGACAGGTGTCCTCTGATCTGCAATATGATTTCATTGCTTCTTCTACACGTGCTGTATTATTTCCAATATCTGAGTTATTGTAATAAAGTGTCGTACATGATGAAAGTCCTGTACGACCAGCACGACCAATTTCTTGCATGTACACTTCAAGGCTACTTGGTGGTGGTATGTGAATGACGTTGGTCACATAAGGAGCATCAACCCTGATACCAAGTGCTGATGTGGCAAATAGCACCCTCACCCTTTAATGTTCTTTCTTTGTTTCTGATATGATGTCTTTCTTCATGCGACTTGTTTGCGGGGCATGAAACTGTGCAAACAGTCTTGCAGCGGGTTCTGAGGTGTCTCCAACACACTGTTTGTCTTTTAATATTCTTTCAAATAAGCCATATGCATATCCACAGTATTTCAGTTTCAAGTAGATGATTGTCATTTGGAACCCTTACCAAAGCTGTTGATATGGGTCATATGTGGCCCAAGTATGGAAAGCTTTGCACTTCAAAATTTCTGCCACCGCACTGTTCCACAGTGGTGCAAATCATGAAAACCTCGTAAGACTGAATCGCTTGGGAGTCACGCAGCAAGTAAATCTCCTTCTGTGAAGAGCTGTTTTACGGAAGACTTTGTCAGTCAACCCTTGTTTGGTGAGGAAAAATTAAAGCTTTTTGTAAACAACCTTCGAACACCTCAGAAGTTTAAGTTCTTTGATCGACATGTCAATAAAATTCGACTATCCCAGCCAATTGCGAGCTCCGTTTGCTGGTGAACGGAGGTTTTCAAAATCCAGGGGTTTGTCTGCAAGTGGTTCCTTCGTTCCCCTCCCCCACCCCCCTCTTTCGTTTTTTTGACTCTCACCCCATTTTTCGCACAGGAAAAACACCGAAAATCCTGTTCCTCTGTTCCTGTCTTTCTTTGCTCCCAAACCCCCTTTCCGTGATTATTGAACTTGGTATTTGATAAGTCATTGTACCAACATGCTTCGGTGTAAAGAAGCATTTCCTCCGCCGCTTCATTTTATACAAAAACATAAAGCAATAAACAAATTCCTGTAGCATGGTTTATGGCAAAGATTCAAAACAGTTTGCACTTTGTCAATTTGTGACCGAATACACACCAATTAGTTTTATTGTGCCCTAAACGTAACAATGTTGGCTAAACCAGTGTCAAATTCAGAACCAACACAACCAACTGATGTAAAGTGAACAAAGTTCCTAGTTTGTAGTGGGATTGGAGGGGCAACAAAATCCTCTGTTCCATCCTGGCAAAATTCTCTTATTTCTTTGTGCAAATATTCAGCTTGTTCCCGGCTAATTCCACCAGGAGGGATCAAGGCAGCTGAGAAATTATTGCAGGGCAGTAGTAAATGCATCAGTGGTCAGGGCGTTGGCTGTTTTGAGATGTATCACATGCAAGACCAAGCAAATGAAAACCATGTTTCGTAGCGTTCTTAGTGAAAAATTCATGATCTTTCTTGAAAATTTGACAAATTTTCGAGGTAGCCAAAGTAAAATTCCAGATAGCAAAAATCAAAGCAACAATTTTTTTGTGACATGAGCTGCTGTGAACGATGTTGCTGAACAAGAGTATGTAAATAAACTAGACTAATGTCGAAAATAGACTCAATGAAATGATGCAAATTGCTTCAAAAAGAAGTCTTTTAATAACTTAAGAGCGATAATAGATATCACTGAATTCTATGTTGAAAAACCTTCTTAGCCATCCAGTCAAAGATCTACCTACAGTCAATACAAGTCTTCAAACACCTTAAAGTTGCTTATTTCAATGTCTCCTATTTTTGCATTTTAACTTTGTGTCAAAATTATACAGTGGAAGTATCAGTGACAAGGAGATTGTAAATGTTAGTGGCTTTCTACAAAAATTACAGCCAGGTGATGCTGTAATGGCTGATAAAAGCCTTAAAAATACAAGATTATCAAGCATTGCATGAAACTGTACTAATTGCACCGCCAATCATGTGGAAAAATAATGTTTCTGCACGAGCATCAACTGCTACAAGACCAGTTGCAACTGCAAGGGTTCATATTGAAGGTATCATAAAACATCTGAAATCTTTTAATTTTTTAGGGGAGTTATTCCACTTACACGTAAGCCATATATTGGCTCTACTGAAGCTGTCTGTGCAATACTAGTAAATTTGTAGCCATCAATAATAAAATCATGTTAAACAAAAGAAAAGTACATGTAGATCACTACGGCACTGCCTGTGCATCAACTATATACTACTGTTGCTAAGCGCCACAACACGTTTCTTATTTATTTACAAATAAAGCTTCTAAAAAGCCCTGGTCAACATTCTCTTGGTTTCAGCATCTTCGGGATCAAACCACTGATGTTCTGCATTGACATATCCATTTGGATCACTTTCATACTCCTTTAGATCCTATGGAATGATACAACATGCATGAATGCCATTACTTCATTCTGTATAAACATTATCAAAAGAACTGGGATTTCTAAAAAACAGGATTTTAATCATTTTTTAATATTATTTTCTAACTCTGTTGTGTAATTTAAGTGCATGTTATAACCATGTTATCCACATTTACCTTTAAAAAATGGTCAATAAACATGAACATGTGAAATCCACAGTTGTTGCTTCCTCT
>Ga0126337_10003035_pt1 | contig 10866 bp, 6 predicted proteins | sample DipCmetagenome_FD_92527 | JGI IMG/M metagenome (GOLD analysis project Ga0126337, IMG submission 92527) | Coral microbial communities from La Bocana,Puerto Morelos, Mexico - Diploria C A metagenome | ecosystem: Host-associated > Invertebrates > Cnidaria > Coral | place: La Bocana,Puerto Morelos... | reverse complement strand
TAACACACGAACACATATTGTTATTTAGTCACGCGCAGTTGATTGGCTTTACAACAACATGTGGCTGGCTGTAATTTTTACATGTAAGTATTTCAAATTTGGCTTAAATACTACTGGTCTTAGCCAATCACATTTCAGAAATTTCTTAGTCTGTAGTATAATAAATATTATACAATATTTCAGCCACAGCGTTGAGCCATGAATTACATGCGTGCCGTGCTGTTTGTATTTACTGTTCTTTCATTGGTCATTGGTATAAGCGGGAGTCCGAGGACGAAGCTGGCTGGGTGAAGAGACATGAACATGAAAGGCAACTCTGGGGCACGTTTAAGATCACTCCCTCTTTACCCGTTGGTCCTGACGGCTGGATGTTGACGGTGAAATTCTCAGAGCCAATCAGAAGGGTAGAGGTTTGGCAGGCTAGAATCGTATCCAGTGACAAAACAGAATCTGTGCTCGAAAACCGGCATTGGAATGCCGAGTTAGCTGGAGGAGAAACACTTTCATTCCCCTTTACTGTGACGAAGAGAAGCAGAAGGCGTTTGAAGGGTATTGAAGTATCTTTTGAACGTTTAAGCGGGGGTAGTGGCTTGTGTGAGGACTAAGGCTCAAGTTTTGTAACATGGCGTTTATGAGACACAATAAAATTATATTGTCAAGGACCAAACACTTCTTTCCCTACCTTATAATTTCATGTTGTTCAGCATTGAAAATTGCGGCTTTGTGAATGGAGTAGAAGGCATCTATAGCTGTCACTTGGCCTGCGAGAGATTAAATATGGATGTCGTTCGAGATTTCTTTGAGCCTAGGAAGCCAGCGAACCTCCTGTAAATGTATTTTTGCATAACACATACAGCGCGTGCAGATACTTGCCGTTCGGCGATCACATGAAAATGAGCTCGAGCAAAATGTTCTCCCGACACGCTTTACGAGTCTGCTCCATGGTTTTCTCAAATTCATCAATAATTCATCAGTTTTAAACAAAGAAAAATATGACCGTGACAGTGTTTAGATATCTGGTCGTAAGCAGATTATGGCGATTTTGTCTCCTTATTTCTCCTTTCTCAAGACTGTGACCGCATTTCCAAACAACTCGAAGCTCGTCAAAAATACTCCGCTGCGCCTCGTATTTTCAACTCTCTTCTCGGTGTTTGGATATCCCGATGAAACACTGTCACTCGTGTTTGATATAGAACTTTACACTGAGTGAAAAGATCAGATCTTCTCCAACTTGTTCTTATTCGCTTAAACGTACAATTTAGTACCATATCAGAAGAAAAGCAAAAGCAAGCCGATAGCCGATTTTACTTGACCCCTTGTCAACAAGGTATGTGACAACATAATGCTAAAACATTTTCATGGGGTATTAACTTGTCGTTAGAAGTATTTTGCACGTCGATTCAGTGGTGCTGTGAATGTTCCATCTCCATAAGCTGTTTAAACAACTGTGTATATAACAATTTATATTGAAGGAAAAAAAGTGTTTCATTTGATTTCCAGGCTCAGTGGTATCGACAGAAGATTGCATGCATCTAAAATAATATTGTTGCGAGAGAGAAAATAGTCTTCACTCGGCACGTTTTAATAAATAGATTCTAACAAATTCAGGACATGTATATCTGCACAGGAAAAAATGAAAAATCAAAAGCTATTTACTTAGCTGCTATATCACAAGAAAAGAAACAAATTGGAATTTGTGTTTCAAACAAGTTCAATTTCCACTATGTGCTCCTCATTTCTTTGTTGTATCAAATGGTTTACATAACACTTCAAAATCTGATAGCTTCAATGACCAGCTAATCAAAGACGTTTTTTATAAGTCATACAACAGAGCTTGGAAAATATAAACGGACCGACTTTACATTATATTATCCATTCACAACTGTTCACTAAACTGAAATTTCTTGGAGCTGGCATCAACAAGGTGAGAGCGAATCGGTTGTGTTTTGGAACTGGTAGTAGAATAGAGACATATTCCCCCAATACTATACAAGCTTTTAGGGCCCTGTTGATATGTTGTAATTATCCATTCGTAGAAAACTCTACTGACCTTGTGCGACAAGGGTGAAGGAAGCAGGATGTCTTCATTCTTGAAGACTTTGAAGTAGTCTGCCTAAGAAAAGCTAAAAGAACTCAAAACTTAAACTATGGAAAAAAGGAGGAATAAAACTGTAAAAAAATCTATGCTAAAAAACTCAGTTTGATCGCTGCTATTATGGTGCTTTCAAACAATGAAACTTTCTCGAACTCCATGAAAACGAATTCTTTTCTAGTCAAAATATCTCTAGGAGACAGCAAGTATGGACGCGTAAATTAGATACGATCTGTTTTGCCACCTAAATAATTTGTAGATGGTTCGTTCGGTCATGTAGGTTAATATGAAGAATACGTTCACCGCATTAATTGCCTCGCTATTGGTTCTTCACATACACCGAGTGCTATCCTAGGATGCCGAAGTTAAAGTCTTACACCAATGGCCTCGAGGGTTCTACGGAGAAATATCGATTTATATTGAAGAAACTGTGGAAGATGGCTGGCAATTGACTCTGACTTTCTCCAAGCCTTTGAAACGACTGCTAGTGTGGAACGCGAAAGTGGATTCAGTGTCTGATGACAATACGGTACACGTTCTTAAGAACAGGTTTTGGAATCAAAGATTAAAGCCTGGGCGTCTTTTCAAGTTTCGTTTCTTGGGGCGCAAAAAATTTGGCCAACGTACGCCTAGCGTATCAGCAGAGTTTTCTCGTCTTGGTGAGGGAAGTGGCTTCTAAGCAACGTCAGAACACTGCCAAACTAAAAGCTGTCTATCAAACACGAGAAGATATGATGAATAAAGCATTCTGATATTGCAACGTACTTCCTTGTCGTGCTGTTGATTTTGCTACAACATTCAATTGGCTGAGATCAAGGGATTTGTGTATCTAAGAGTGACTCTTTCGACAAAGACAATTATAAGAGTTCGGCAAAAGGCAGACCACTCTTTATCGTAAAAAAAACGTTTTCCTGTAAAGATGTGGTCATATTTGACAGCTACCTTCACTGGATGTAAAAAGTTGCCCAATTTAGGGGGTGCTCGTCTCCCCCAGTCTTTTTCTTAATTTTTCTCAGTGCAAAGGGCGATTAGGAAACTGCGAGGGAGCAAAAAAGCGCGAGCGGGAGCTGGTAGCTAGTTAGGAACCTGAGCTCCTCCACACTAGTTAACGTTGACAACTTTTTCTTACTTTCTCGCGGGCGACTGGGGACGATACAGAAAATTTGTAATAAGTAACGCTACAAAATCATTTCTACCGAAACAAAAGAGGATTTCTTGCCTCCATTGATTCGTCTAAAAACCCTGGAGACCACATGCATGCTGACTTTCCAGCGCAAAGCACGATTTTTCTTCCATTCGTCATCTCTCAGTCAGTGACCGGCATCTTTCTTGTACTGCAAACACCAAAAACTCGCTCTCTGTAAAAGTCATAGGATGCATGAGTCTTGCGAGTTTTCTTTAACATACATGTATACGCTTAACTGTAAATAGCCTTAAGGAGACTGACGATAAACGAATGAAGATGTCTAAGGACCCTGGGGAATAATTGGCTGTATGTTATTACTGCTGTCATAATACGAGGAGGTCCCTTATTTTGATCCCAAGCAAAACAGGACATTGATATGCTCAAGTTATCTTCTCTGATTATCCACGACTTAAGGAGGCTACTTTTGGTAAGAATTTACTCATGAGTACGCCTGCGTGCTGTGAGTTACAGATATGTCGCATCTTCTCCAATTGCCTGAGGTCTCTCTTAGCCTGATTGCCCTTAAGTAGGCTCATAGCATCTCTATTTTGGCAAATGTAACAATTTGCAACTATTCGTTGTTCGCTATTTGCTATTAGGGTTTTCCAGGGACCCTAAACTGAGAGCTAAGATATTTTTCATTAATACTGAAAGGGGTTGAGGATAAGGAACCGTCGTAATTCCCTCAAATCTTTATTCACGAATCCCTGCTAACTCTACAACCAATGCAAAAGAGAATTCCCCGTCACCGTGCGTTTTCATGAAAACTCTTCTTAGTCCCACAAGTAAGTCTAAGAGTTGGCAAGCTGCTCGAGCCCGGCTACAGCAGACTGAAAACCAGCGTTGTAATCTGTCGTGACCTCGTTCATTTCGTAATTTGTCCTGTCGTCTTCATAGTTGTCATTTTCATCAGGACCGCCGACTAACGCACCTTCTAACACGTGTGCATTAGGTTTAGGATCGTGGAAGTTGCTCCAGTCACACTTCTTGGGAGCTGATGGGCAGGAACTTGAACTGTGATGGGGCCTTTGAGGTGGGTTGTGACCAAATCCAACCACAAAGCTTCTCCCGCTGTCGCCCAGCATGTAATGAATCTGTTTCTTAGCAAAGTTGCGGTAGACCGACGGCGTTATGTCGTAGTCAGCGGCAACGAGAGCCAAGAATGCCATATTGGCTGCATAGCGGTTTGAGCCCCATTTATCACGCCAGGCAAGGCCTTTTGGAGTGTAAGCAACAGTCCCTCCAGGAAGCCATTTGTCCAGTGAAGACTTGATGTCTTCCAAGTAGGATTTCTTTTTTGTTAATCCGGCAAGTAGGAGCTGTACTCCTGCCGTTTTGTCGTCCCATGAAAAGGCCCAGGCCTGTGCAAAGTGAAATAAAATAATTTTCAGCAAATAAAAGATTTCATTTATTTTATCACCACCCACATTTTCCGGAACCTACATGAAAGAAGACTAAGATTAGAAAATAATTATTTGTGAGAGAACATTTCAATTGGATTGCCTGCGATGTAAAACAATATATTAGTTATTGTTAAGTACCAGCAACTGACGGTCAAATACAGAACGCCTTACTTGTCTTTGTATAAAAACCGATTTTCTCCTTCTCAGTGTATAGTCATGCCATGCAAATGGTGCCGGTTGAAAGTTCGTCCGAAGGCCGCGCGCCTAGCCGTTTACGAAGCAACTCAGTTCAGAACTGGCGTCAAAACGACAGCCATTAAAAACATTATACGGACAACCGATGTGCTAAATTGTGGAAGCCAGGAATATTTTGTTCACGTGTGAAAGTGGCCTGAAGAAAAGGGATGACGCGATAGTCTCAAGTTGTAGGAGAAATAGCTCGAATATTTATACAAGCCTGGTCCGAATTCGTAATTTTCCTTTCATAAGCAAGATACCTACGAGCAATTCTAAAGAGAGAAAACAATTTCTTAGTTCCCTTCGTCTGAACGCTTGTAAATCAGTTTTAGAAATTCCAAGACTTTCCAACCATGGCGTTTCGTTTCGTTTAACAGAAAAAAAAACACCCTCTCGTTTCTGTCAAACATCCAAACCTCTTTATTCATTCGGAAATTCCTGTAGTACTTCTCGGCCTTTTTTAGATATTTTTCACTCTTTGTTGCTCCATACAACCAAGCTGCTCCCCAAACCAATTCGTCTTCGTCATTGCTTGAAGGGTAGAAGTTATTCGCATCAGTTATGGAATCACTGTATTTTCCGCGGTGTTTCTCTGCAAATGCATAGAGTTGCATTGCGTGTCCCAGAAGCTTCTCAGCATATATCTTACTTGATCTGCAACATCAAACACGAATGGTGAACTTTTGCAAACTTCTTAACTTCTACTCGTGTAAACCTTTTTTCTTTTACAGGAATGATAGTGTCAACAGTGTATGTGAATTCTTTTAAAAAATTTTGAGCCACACGGAAATAAATTTGAGTCCAATTACTTGGGACAATTAACCGTGTCATGCAGTTTCAATATTATGGATAAATGTTTTTTAGATCTTATCATTTCACTTACTTTTCTTTCTTAGCTTTAAAGGCAATTGAAGATGCAGCCAGAGCTGCCGCAGTTTCAGCGGCCAGATCTGATCCCGGTTTCTGTGGTGTGATTTTCCAGGCGGGACGTTTCATATCATTAGGCATGTCCTCTGGTCGGCCCCAGTAGGCGTGATCAATACCTCCGTCGCCAACCTGCACATATAGATCAGACACTGGTAAAAAAAAAATGTTTTTTTGAAGTGGAAAATATCACTGTTTTTTTTTATGGTGTTACATACATATTCAGCTCGTTTTCTTACTAAGAGGTGCACAGAAAACGAGTTGGTTATTAACTTGAGTTAAAAATAAGCGTGCAAGACTTAGTGTCATCCCAATGAAGAGTGACCACTCAATGGAGGTGGCCGCTGAGGTGGGGCTCGTTAGAAACTAATTAAGATAGCGAAGAGGAACCAATCAAAAAAATCGAACTTGAATGCCATAGTGAGTGACAACTCGGTCGAATTGGCTAGCGTGAAGTGCTTGCAATATAAAAGATCTGGAAATTAGGTTAATACACTAACCTGGCCATAAAATTCATCTTTTTTTGTGTGGGCCTTCATGAAGTAGTCGGTAGCCCACTTGATACTCTTTAACATGTGATCGTACTGACCAGCGGCTATGTACGCCTTCTTGTATTCCAGTAGACCCCAGGCTAGCACGGTGACGGAGGAAGCCATCGGAAAGCCAAACTTGACGTAATCGCCTGCGTCATACCATCCTCCAGTTAAATCGATACCATTCGGTTTCCCGTCTTTTAGTGCCGAATCCTTTCTCCACGGGACACGGTTGTTTTTTGGAAGCTTCCCCGACCTCTGAGCTTCATAAAACAATATGGACAACCTCAGCACTTCACCATAGTCGTACTTACCGGGCTTTGGCGTTACCCTCATTCTGGGTTTTGAAGTCGGGCGTTTAGTGCTGGTGGTCTTCGCGGGTTGAGTAGAAACTGGGCGATTGGTGCCTGGGCTAGGGCTAGGAGAAGAGTTGCGACGCTTTGTCGTGGGTTTAGGAGAACTGGGGCTAGGGGAAGGTGGTTGCCCCGAGGGAGGCGTTGCGCGCTCAAAATTCACTTTTCCTTTGGGGGCAGGTCCATCCTTAGACTTGTCTGCTATAAAATCCATCTCTAAAACGTGCCCCGCTGACAATTCCTTGTTCCAGGGCTTATTTACCATAGTGTAGACTTTGTCGTTTTGCTGCTGAATGATATCCGCTCGCCAAATTCTCAAGTTTGGAGTGCGAACTGGAAACAACAGCGTCATAGTCCACCCTGCGTCACTGACGTCTTTGATGATCTTCAGCTTAATCTTTCCATTAAAGCTACTTTTCCAATCCCTAGTAACAGTGGTGTAGCCTTGCTCACCGATTGTTGCAGAAAGACACTGGAGTAAAAGGATCAGTGGGAAAGCTGACAGGGCCCACATCATGTTGAATATATCAATCTGAAGAAAAAATAAACGATTTGCTGGGAAATTTATTCAATTGACTTACACATGTTCTTATTACAGGGTCAAAAAAAGAAAATCAATTCATGGGTTTTATTTGCTTTCTTATGGGTATGGCTCTCCGCTAAAAAAAATAAAAACAGTAATAATAATAATAATAATAATAATAACAATAATAATAATTAATAATTAAGAAAAGTGCATTGTTGGGGTCAGCAAAAATTCTCAGAAAGGTGCTAGAGATGTAGAAAGAAGAGAAAAAGCAAACAAGGGGTGTTTCTTGGTTTCCCTAGGCAACTTGTTGCCCGGAGCCAATGACGAAACCAGCTTCAATATCATCAATAGCTGTGCGAATCTTTAATAATAATAGTTAATAATAATAATAATAATCACACAATACCATATAGCAAAACATATTATGAAAATCTTAATATGAACCTTTTGAAAAGAAAAATTAAGAAAAAAACTCGAATAAAAGAAGACATGGCTGGTTTGTACACGGGCTTTGCTGTAAAGAACGCGAAGTACCATTTCGCTTCTTTTATCTTTATTCTTTTTATTTATTTATTTTTTTTATTTTCGGTTTGTTGGAACCAGGCTTTTCTGTTGTCTTCTTACATTATATATTTTGCGAGTACATCATACATCATACCGAATATTATGTAGTAGATTTTCCTGAACATCACCATCTCTAATGGCTATACCTTGAAGTAAAAAAAAAAGGTGAAAGCTGCTTGTGCTTTGGACGCAAGAAAACATTTACAAGATTCACGGAAGAAAGGTTTAAGCTTGACTGACTGGCACAGTGCAGTAACTCGCCTTTTGGAAGGATTATCAAAACGCAAAATGTCGTTTATGAATCAGAATCCCTTCATTCTTGATAGTCGTCTTCGGCCTCCAAAATAGCCGCGCGGATTACATGCATTATACACAAGCAAACCGAATACAGCTGTAAGAGTACAATGAGGGGGCCGATCGGTGGTGATTTCCACGGGTTTTTTTCTGACACTTCGTTTCTTCTGTCCTCAATGCATTGGAAGTCAGTGAAAAGTCAACTTTTCCTTTATGATATTATTATTTTCGTTTTGGACCAGAGGTACCGTGTAGAAATGTCTTATAATAATAAAAAAATTGCCGAACTTCCCTAAGCCTTAGTTTCTCTGAAAATTGTGCGAATTATATTTTTGAAGAACTGATCAATTGAACTGACCCCTAAACAGGCACCTCTTACAGATGCATGCGATTTATGCGATTCACCGCTACGTTGTGTATTTAAATTAATTCCACAAAGAAACGTTTTCTTCGTGGCAAAAACGTGTTTTCAACGAAAAGTTTCAAGTAATAAAAAATCACGTAAATATAGTAACATACCTTAAATAATTATTAAAGAAAATAAAATAGATCACTTTACTTAAAGAGGAAGCCATATTAACCTTAGCTGGTTTTCATGCGGGTCCTTTATACTGGTCGAATTGGAATTTACAGTGTTGGTTTTTGTGGAGGGATTAAAACTGGAGAACCCGCAGAAAAACCCTTGACGCAAGGTGAGAACCAACAGCAAACTTAACCAAGATATCCACATATGGCACCGAGATGGAATGGAACCCGGGACAATTGGTAGGAAGCAAGCACTCTTCCGGTTGGCCAACCCTGCTCCTCAGTAAGACAGCAAGTTTAATTTTAAATCGTAGCTGAGCTAAGCTATCAAACATTTTCTACCATGCGACATTAAAATTTGCGGCGCAAAATTTTATAACAACATATAACACTACATGTAACCATGGTCGATCAAATAAAATTGAATAAAACAAGGAAAAAAGTCATTTTTTTGTGTTTGGCTTAACAATAAAACATTTACACCAATTTGATCCCACTGACCAGGTTGAATTTAAAAAGCTGATCCTGGTTATATAGCCGCTTTTGTTGGGATTAAATTCTGCCTTTCATCAACTTAACAAATATAAAATACATTCCCTGAATGGATTTGTGAGCTCTTTTTATATCATTTCATCCCAGCTTACATAATCTTTGCTCATTTATAATACTGCTCGCTATCTAAAAGACTTACCTTCAAACAGAATGATATCTTCGTTTGGTTAGTTGCAGTACTGAATTTCAATCTCCATCTATGTACTCAATTGCAGGTATCGTTCAGCCTGATATCTCCCAGACAACCCTGCACCTTTGCAAACAAATACCAAACTTCATCTAAACGATGTTTATCCAACTGCGACTAACATGTTCTAACTGAATAACTTTGTGTCCGTTTCAGATGACTTTGTTTTATTTTTTTTTTTCATTTTTTGAGCTGAGCAGGGCTATAAAAACAAAACTAGATTGCGTTTTGTTTCCACGCTATATGTTTAACTATCGCGTTATTTGTGTCGTTTTCAATTTTGGTGCAAAGATTTTGCTCACTTGTTACTCGAATTTCTGGTGGATTCCCACTTAATATTGTTTTTATTCTTAGCAGGTACTATCAATTTTTGGTACTTTCTTTATTCTACGATTTTATTTTCACTTTTTTGAGTATTTGCAAGTATGCGTCTTATCGAATTTCTCTCGAGAAGTATTCAATGTTTGAACACAATTTACTTTGCGCTGAAGCAATTTACTTTGCGCAGCCAGCACTCAAAACCACAGCTCAGAGGCCTGGGACTGTTTTATTTGCTGCAGGTTTAATCGCTTTCCGTAAGTCCAGTCCTGCGTATTCCAATGCAGTTACTGACATACGAAAAAGGACTACACGAATTTGCTCGCTTCGGCAAATAAAGTGACTCTATTCCAAGGGCAGAAAAATTTTATTATAGTTTAGTGGCTACAAGGATAGAATGGTATGGGGCTCCGCTTGGTTGTACAGCTAACGGCATTCGCCCCTGGAAAGTTCACACATACGGACCGGAATGGAAAAGCTAAGGGGCCAGTAATAAACAAGTAAAAGATACAAAAGGAAATACTATTCAATGCGATGTCATGGATCGATTTCTGATTTAGCGACTAGTGAATTAATTACGAGAGGCTCAGTTATATATAAAAAAATTATAACATAAAAAAAACAAACAAACAAATGGAAATGAATTTTTACTATTTCTTAACACAAAATAGCAGCGGCCAGCTTACACGGGTAACGCTATTTAAGAAAGGCAGCTCAGACGTTAATGGAATGCTCGTGTACCTGGCAGAGTCTCTGTACAAGAGATAATTTCTCAGTTCTTCCTTAGCTTTCTAGTGAAATGGTGCATTTGCTGCTCTATGGGCGTACCAAAAAGAGTCCTACGGTCAGGCTATTTAGCGATACCTATCCAGCTGACTGCCAGATGAACCAGTTGCACATAGTAAGATATCTACTTTTTCTTTATGGTACATACTTTTCTCAAGATTTGGCTGACTTTTATGACTCCAATTCTGTAGGTGGCTTCATCAAACGTACCCCAAAGGGCCTAGCGTTCCGCAATGCCTGGGGTGCCAATCGCTTTGCTGCCAATAGGACAATAACATGACTTTTGAAGGGCATATTGCTTATTTGCGGCCCGAGTAGCATCATTTGCGCCCGAGCGTAGCGAGGGTGCAAATGATGCTACAAGGGCCGCAAATAAGCAATAT
>Ga0126337_10003034_pt1 | contig 10867 bp, 4 predicted proteins | sample DipCmetagenome_FD_92527 | JGI IMG/M metagenome (GOLD analysis project Ga0126337, IMG submission 92527) | Coral microbial communities from La Bocana,Puerto Morelos, Mexico - Diploria C A metagenome | ecosystem: Host-associated > Invertebrates > Cnidaria > Coral | place: La Bocana,Puerto Morelos... | reverse complement strand
GGCTATCGCCTCGTGCGACTCTTACGCTTCTTTTGTGCTTAGCAACCTCCCGCGTGCATCCATAACTCGATAGTTGCACGCTGCACGCTCACCATTTCTTAATTGACACAACTTGTTTATCTCGCAGAACTCTTACAGTCGTTCTCCAAAATAAGGAACATTTCAAGAAAATTCTCTAGTATAGAACGTCATGCCGTGGGCTATCTAACTCATGAAGACAGTTCCAATAGAACGGTTCCATCCAGCCCCTTGCCTTCAACCAAGGTCGTGATAAGTTTGCTCGTACGATCACATGTCGAAAAGCTCTGAAGCCTAGGATATTTTAATAAAAGGTACAGACGTTCAGTAACGTCAGCTGATAGAAGAGTTTACTTGAGACCTTTGTTTTGTAACTGACATCGTTTTATTTAATACATGTAGATTTTTTTTGTTCATTTAGGGCTGGTTGGCTTTCTTACGAAGAACTATTTCGACAGTCTTCTAATGATCACCAGGCGAGTTTTCACAATTTTACTCACATAGATATCTTACGGCTTCGCGGGATTAAATGTTAAAAGTTAAGAGCACAATCGTACGCGACATTCTTGTCGTACAGCTAGAATGTTTGGGCCCAATCATGGGGTGTAGACTGATTTAGGTGTCTCATCTTGCCGCGACTTATCCTAAAGAGAACCGTTGTTTTAGCTTGCCTGAGGGACCTGTTTGTAGCGACAACAATACATAAGCTGTTAAATGACATCCAAAATTCTGCCTATTAGACGAAACACACGAGGTGCTGATCTTACAATATTACCTACTAGATATGACAGAACCAAGACGAAGGTCGCACATTTTCTGGAAAAGCTCCAAGTAATGAAACTACGTCTCTCGTACGTTACGCACCTTTTAACCTGTAGGGACCGACCGACCGATTGAATGATTTAATGATTGATTGTTTCATTGATTGATTGATTTCCCACTTCGGAACACCACTCCAACCCCCAAAAAATACATGCCAACACTCTTGGCCTCGTTTCCTTTATTTCTTAGTCGGTCCAGTCGCTCAGTTCTGCGCCTATTACTATTGTCTTCACCAGTGGAACAACGGGGAAATCAAAAATGGTCGAGAGTACACAAGGAAGCTGGGGCTTACGACACCATGCAGCTATGGAAAAGTATGCCTTACGTTCGATTAGCTGAAGAAACTATTTCTCGCAATTTAGTCTCATCCTTTGTTTATCTTACATAAATCACATAAAATTGATGGCGTTGTAAAAACTAACCACTTTCGGCACAGAGGCCGACGAGATAGGCAGGCGGGCAGACAGGCAGACAGATAAACAGACAGAAAGACAGACAGACAGACAGACAGACAGACAGACAGGCAGATGGAAAAGATATACCGACAGACTAAAAGGCAGTACAAGAAACAGTTAGGAGAACAGATGGGTAGAAAAGATTGATGGACAAAACAGACAACCACAAACAAGCACCACTTTCTTCTTGTTCCTTATGTGGTTCTTCCTCTTGTTCGTCATATTCCTTTTTGTCGTGTTGTTCTTCATTCATTCATTCATTCATTCATTCATTATCATCTTCCTCTTTTTCTTTCTTGTTCTTGTTCAATTAACCTTCGTTTGATTGATTTAATGACTGTGTTTTGCAGACATGGGTTTGGAATTCTCCAGTCAGATCTATGCTGGTTTCACAGTTCAACTGGTTGGTCCGTGCTTCTAAACTCGGCCATATTGTCATGGTCTGCTGGCGCTGGTTTCTTTGCTCATTACAAAGACATGGAAACTAGAGAAACGTTAGAAATTCTCCAAATGTATCCCGTTACGTTTTCCTTCTTCTTACCACGTATCTACATCAGTGCGGTAAAAGAGGACCTCAAAAGCTTCCACTTTCCAAAGTAGTTGCATTACAACAGGTGAACCAATGAACAAAGAAGCCATGCGTAAATGGAAAGAAGGAACTGGAATTGACCTGAGAGATGTTTACGCTCAATCAGAAATGGTTAGTCATCAATATGCGGGGCTACAGTTGAAGCTAGAGTATGACTGATGAGCAACATGAACCAATGTTAAATTTGCATTTCAAATTTAAATTTTCGTGGAATAATCATATTTTTCATGTTAAAATTGATCTCCGCCCCCTGACATAAGGATGGAGCCACATTAAAGTTAACCCGGGTAAGTAACTCACTAGCCAGCTAATAACCCACCCTCTCACCAGAGTAGATCTATATCACACTGCATTATGCACACACATTATAAGTTTATGGCTGATGAGTGAAATAAACGGCTGTTAAATTTGTTTTTCAAATGTAAACTTTAGGAATATAATCATGTTGTTCACCTTAAAATCGATTTCTGCTTCCAGGCACACGAGCAGAACAACATTGAAGTAAACTCCAGTAATTAACGCACGAGCTGGTTAATAATTCATATTGCCACTACACCTTCGACAATTTCTTTAACGTAAAGAAGAATTATTTATTGGAAAATAATTTACAATTATTCACCAAAGTGGAGGTAAATAACCACCACTTTCACCGACACTGAGGTGAATAATTGTTGAAGTATATACCACACAAGACCAATAACTAGCGGACCAAAAAGTAACTTTACTTGTTCAAGAGTAACTTTTTTTAAAATGGGAAGCCATTTTGTTTTTCTTCGGCTGCTCGGAGGTGAATAGTACTTGGCTAGTCACCTCCGAGCTAGCCAATCAGCGTGCGCGAAAAGCACTATTCACTTGTGTGGTATATACTAACATTCCTTATTAGAAATATAACTTTGGCTGGACAACACAATCAGCCGAAAGTGATGTTTCTTGATTGTATAGTAAAGAGATTTTATTCAAAAACGTAGCATACTAATTTCTTTCGCAGTCGAATTTAAACTTCTTTACCTCCTCACTCAAGGGTCCTTGTGCTGTACTCCAAGGAATGGGGAGAACCGAATCGGTTCCGTGGGACCAGCATGCCCTGGCGTGGATGTGGTAGTAAGTTGTACATTCACATCATCTTTACATGGAGTCAATTTGCTATCATAGCTTTGTAGGTCTTGGAAAGTCTTGCGATTCATACCCGTCTATGTTTAGGAAATCGCGAGGAATGCAACAATAATACCGTGAGAAGACGCGTTTTTTTTGGAAAATGGAAGTTTTGCATTGTTAGTCCATTTAAAAAACCCTTTCAACTTCTGCAAAATACAACAGAGACGCGGTGTGCAGTTTGTTCTATTTGAAAACTATGCAGGTCAATTTTGTCAAATTGAAAAAAATCCATTTATTCAGTTATTCACTGTTAGTCAAACATAGCCAGAAATAGTCGAGTTTCGTATTCCCGGTTACACTGAGAACGTGTCACGGAAGCGAGGTTTATGCGTGGAAAACAATCCCAGTTAAGGAAATGGAACCTAATTTCGTGAGAATGAAAGTTCATGAGTTGAAAAAGGACTTACAAGTGTGGGGAATCAGTGTTGCGAATAAGCGTCGTGAAAAAAGTTTGGATTTATCTGTAAGAGCTCCCTAACTTGCCATCGAAATCATAGACGAGCAAGGAGACCAGTTAAACACCATACATAAGCAAGCCAGTGATGGAATGCCAGTGTAAACCTGACTATATGATCGTTTTTACAAAGATCCTCACTATAAAGATCGCTTTTCACCTGAGTTTTGTCTTCCAACTTTTCCTTGCAATCAGCTATTACTTATATTTCGGAGGCTATTAAATTAGTTTGGATCTCGGCGTCAACGTACAGGGGCCGGTATTGGCTCCTTCAAAAGCAGAATATTCTTCTTTGGAGCCATAATCCATTAGTTCCGGTTCACCGTCTTGTTTCTTTCTGGAGGTAAACAGTTTCATATTCTTCGCTGCTTTTGACGTTTCTCCTCGGGGTCAGTTTGACTTTTCGGAGGTTTTCGCTGAATATATGTTGGGAATGCAAAAATTGAAGGAACAGGACTCAATTTAGTCGGAGCAAGACCTCCTCCCAGACGACAGGCCACAATCCATCGCATACTCTGCTCTCGTTCTCACATTCCCGCGGCATAATACTAATTTGCATTGTCTTGAGCGAAAGGAAAAAGTCTAACATCTGCCAGTTCCGGATGTTTTGAATATTTTTCTGTTTCTGTGTGCTGTTTGTGCAGGTAAGAGAACAACAGCTAAAGTTCTCCTCGACTCATTTCGTCCCCGCATAAGCCTCACTTTGATGGATTTATGTGCTACTCGCCCCAATGCGCCCGGGAATACGAAACTGGGCTATTGTTGCACATTTCCCAATCTAACACCAATTGTTGCAACATTGAAGTACTTTGTACTTCAGACTTGACGGTATTTGTTCAACAGCTTGCAGTACACATGCGATCACTCAGTCAGGTGTGTATTAATTCATCAGTGGAGTGTTGTTACTTGTCTGCCTGGAGGTCTGTTAAGAGAAACACTGTGCACGTCTTGACTGCACTCTGTGACGCATTTGCACGTTGCCAGAAATTTTTCCGCTCTAGGAAGTCAGCCCGTTCCTTTGATTACGGATGAAATCTGAAATTCCAGAGCTTTAGCCGGAACCAATCGGTTTGCAGGACTCGCCATGTTTCACCTGCTCACGCTCTAAGCAAAAAATATAAGCGTCAAAAAGACACGTTAAAATGGCACACTACTCCAAACTGTGCTCGAATTTATCGATTTATTTAGTTTCAGTTATGCATGCAAGTCTCATCGCATAAATTTCACACGTGTTGTAATGTGTTTCATTTATATTCCAGGTTGTTGATGATAACAACCAAGAAGTCCGAGAACTGCCTCCAGGAAAAGTTGGAAAGATTGTGGTTCGTGTGAAACCTTATCGCCCTGTGGGATTGTTTCGTCGTTATGTGGTGAGTTAATTGGTGAGTTAATCCTCACAACTTAGCCAAACGGTAAATTTATTAACGCATTGGTGTTTATTTCCTTTTTATTAGAATAATTTTTCTTGATAACATGAGTCATACCAAGTACCATTTTATATCAACAGGATGATCCCGAAAAAACTGCAGCTCGTTTTTCAGGAGACTTCTACATTACAGGTTGGCAAGTTACTCCCCGTTCATCTTTAGGTTTGAAGAATAGGATAAAATAGGCAATATTTGGTCAATATTCAGTCCGGCGATTTAAACATTGCATGATCTCACCATAATTCAAAACCAAATTGTGGTCATAAAGTTCTCTTCTACAAATGGTGTGTATTATCTAAGAATTGCTCGAAACAACTTGCATTTCTAGTTTAGCATCAGTTGATTTTCTAAATATGAAGTCAACACTCTTTTCATGTCGTTAGTTTTTCACGGTTATGAGCTGTATGCAAGGGCGTCATTTTTACGAATTAGTTCATTCTAGTGCGTAAGGGGAGGCAACATATGCAGACTCAATAAGATGTTGATGATTAGCGCTTTTAATAGGAGAATTTCCAGTTTTCAAGAAATACATAACTCAATGCGTATTCTCTAGTAAAAGCCAGTGTTTCTGTCTGTTGCTTAAATGGTTAGGTGATCTTGGCTATAAAGACGAAGACGATTACTTCTGGATTGTAGGACGCACCGATGACAGCATCATTGCTAACGGGTAAGAAAAATCAAAGGCCTCTTTGAGGCTACGACTATTTCGCATGATGAAATACATGCATCAGTATAAGCAGAAAAGATGAAAATATTTTGACTTTGTTCCAAAACTAAATTTCTTTCTTCTGCCCCTTATTTAAACCTCTTAAAATCACGCGTTAATCACTGCCCTGACTCCGCAATACAATAATGCATAACGCTCTAGACACATACAGGCTTTGCGGACCTATGTGTTAAGTTAGCTTAATGCGTTGGTATACTGTATTGGAAAGCTGGGAAAGCATGAAGGGCGAGACTCGGCCGGGCAAACGCACGATCTTTTGTTTTTCTTTTCTTTTTTCCCTCTGACGTGTTTTTTCTTTCTTTTCCCTCAAGAAGTTAATAAGTGCTTCCCATTTATAATAATTTATTATTTTGCTCGATATTCATGAATTGCATGCATCATGTTATTAAAGCCCAGGAGCCCGCGTTCATTTCGTAACTAGGACAACAAATGCTTTCTAGTTCTTTCTTTTTAAGAAAATGCTCGCACCACATGCTGTTGACATACATAGCTGAAATTTATCTAGAGGTTATGTTTGCGGCTGGCAAGCTCGCGAAATGGACAAAAAGAATGTGGCCATGATCATTTGATCACGTAACGTGTATCTGCCAGTCGCAATCACTGGACTACACTCACCTTTGAACTGACTTCTTCAATGTATCTTTCCATCAAATTATTATATTATTCTCTTTCAGTGTCAATATAAATCCTTACCTTGTTGAAGAATGTTTGATCTCACACCAAGCAGTTTTGGAGTGTGCCGTGGTCAGCAGTCCTGACCCACTTGGACAGGTCAGAAATAGTCGCTGCTCAAGTTCAAAGTGATGATAATTCGCTTCAACGTTAACAGTACATCAATTATAAACTTTCAGTTTGAAAGGCACTCATTGCAAGAAGCCTTTTTTAAGCTAACTCATGACAATTTACAAAAATACCTTTTATTTTGAGGTATTTGATTGTTTTACCAGTACGATAGAGAAATATATGGAGCTAGCACACTAGAAAGAATTTATTGTGGAATAAAGGGTGAAAGACACTCCTGTCGTGTAATAAGCTAATTTGATTCATCGAATAGAATTTTATCAAGTTGCATAGAAAGATAACATGTTTTGGGAATGCTATATTCATGAAATCTAATTTCGCACATTTCTTACCATTTCTGTAGGCGTCGGTGAAAGCATTTATTGTGTTGTCCAGTGATTCTAAGAACAAAAATCAAGATGAGATGATAAAGGAACTACAAAACTACGTAACAAAGAAGACAGGAGCCTGGATGAGCCCAAGGAAGGTCAGTTATGTTCTATTTACACAATTTGTTGATTTAATCAGTATCTCATTGGCAAAATAGTCGGAAATACATTTACATTTACATAAAGTTATTTATTTATATTTTTATTTGAAATTTAACTCGCGTTTTTTCTTAAAGCCCAATCATTCGGCTGTTTTAAGAACCGTCACCATCTAGAAACAGATGTACTTACGTACATGCAAAACGCTTGCCTAACAGGGACCTGACACTAGCTCAATTAAATGCCTTATATAGAAGAGCATACACTAATATTGTCTTTCTTATTTCTTACTAGATAGAATTTATGGATGCCTTTCCCACTACGCTAACTGGAAAGATCAACCGAAATGAGCTTAAACAAAAGGAGTGGAATCAGTTTAATAAATAAATATAGGTTACTGACCATACGCTAGGTGAAGATGGCTTGATGTTGGACAAGATCGTTTTTTTCTTTTGCGATTTTATGGATCTCTACTCCGTAAACACACAAAAAAGGAACTTGGCTAATATCAAGTCCAGCCAACATGTCGCAAAAAAATAGGAACGAGACCGGAAATATTTACCCAAAGCAAAGATTTTACCTATAAGCGTGTACTTATTTAATTTGTTCGTAGTTTATGAGAATTCTTAGGTCCTGTTTACAAGTAGGAGGGTAACTCTGGGACTCTAATAAGAGGGTTAACCTAGTACACTCACATCTCTTCTTTTTTTGCACGACGTTCACGATTCAACACTTTATCTTTTATTATACAGTGACAAGTGACAATTTTATGAATTCAAGCGCATAACTTGACACAAAAGTCTCTAACATGGCAGTCTCTTGCTGCAGAACTGATATCGTTCCGACTTTTAAACAATTGTCTTCGTTACAAGCCATCGGCAAACTTATGACTTTTTCAAATCATTATATTACTATTCAATCAGCAAAATTAATTTCATCTTGCTTTGATCTACGCAATATTCTACTTTCAAATCAAACCAATGTAACTTGACTGCGTATCGATTACTACAATCGTTACTATTTTAGTTTTAGTTTGCAAAAGCTTTTGCAACACTGAATGTATTTATGGTCATTCAAATTGAAACATACTAGCAAAAGTATGGCTCGGTGACATAACAACACAAGTTGACTAGGCTTGCTCAACACAACTTCCGGTTATGAATATATTACACAAATAAAGTCAGTTGTGGTTGTTGATATGTTCTTTATTTTCTAGATATGTAGCTCTTAAGTTTTGCAATTTTTTCTTTGAGTCAATTGTCTCTAGTTGCCAAACGGAAACAACAACTTCATATCAATAAATGTTGTTAATACCTAGCAAATACATCGATTCGAGATTCTTTCGTGATACTAAAATAAAGTGGTTTTATAAAGGTTGCAGAAATGAAATAAAAGTTGGGGGTGACCGGCTTCGGTCCAGGTGTGTAAATGGGAACCAACGAATTAATTTTAATGTTAGGGGTAACTCGCGGGTGGGCTACCATTCCATCTAGAGGGGAGAAGAAATAATCCTAGTCGCTTCATGCTTCTTAATAAGTATGGGCCACTGGCCTGACGCAGACTTAATTATCAGGGCAATCATATAAAATGCTGGTGTACCCCAGCAATGGACTATAGTATCCCATCCAGTGGGGGATAGCCAAACTCTTTGACCCCTGTGCTTGAAAGGCTTTACTTTTTTATGTCTTCGCCTTCATTTGTGATAAGTTTGATTTTAAATGCTAATATACAAACCAAGGAGTCCTACCTTATGCATTTGAACATAGTTAATCGAGGGGACTATGATTTGAACGACAAAGTAATTCTCCTCTTTTCTCGTTAAAGACCGCATATATTTTTTTTATGAGGCATTGATACGTCGTGTAAGAATCTGGTATCTTTGTTCGCTGGAACACGTGAGTCTGACACTTATGGCAACGCCACGGCTCCATGTCCTGTTTTCCCGCGCTTAAAAGCGCGGGAAAGTCAATATAATGTGATGCGGCCAAAAGCGAGATAAAAAATACACCCTTTTTTGTTTAAACTAACGCCAAGGGAATTACGAGGCAATCAGTGGTCTCTGAAGTAATACTTTGTTTGTTATGTAAATGATGTAATAACAACTTAAATTAGTTGATTTGATACTTTACAAAACGTATTGTTAATTCCTTGCTATGCGTGAGAAGTTCAAACATTTGATAATGAAATTCAAAATTAAAGACGCAGTTTCCTTTGTCCGTGCGCAACTTAGCCAAATTTCACTTTCAAATTTCTCAACCAACGTTTAGTTCAGTTTAAGCAGTATCTACTTCACGTCAGGCTTCTGACTTTTACCATTGCGAGCGAAGCTTTAAATGATACTGCGAGTTTTGTTTAAACATTGAGCAAGATCGCTATTTCACGTGAACAAGTTTCTTTGAAGCTATGGCACTGAAAGCTCGCTTGACAAGATGGCAACGTTCCTTCGAACGGTTTGACTCAACACGGCTTTCTGGGCTCTGTGTTTCTCACCACTTAGGACATTTCAGAACTGCCTGACCGTACTAATCTTAAGTGGCAGCCAGAAAACAGGAAAAGGATGCTGAACGATGTAATCCACCTGAATTCCTTCTTCACTGGTGAGGCATTTAGATACAGTCACCATATTGAAGTATGCGGAGACAGATAAGAGAAGCAGGGCAACGGAAAAAGCGTTCTTAGATGGTAAGTATAAGAGTTTCTCGTTCTGTATAATCAGCAAATAGATCGAACTTTATTCTAGTACCACTTCTGGACATTTTACTGGTCATATGGCATTTTAAAAGGCAAAACGATCTCTTCAGAAAGTAACTCTCAGTGACTTTCAGGCTCAACAACAATTCAGAGTGTCAGAAAAAACTCGATGTCTTATTCTCCTAAAAAAAATTAGTTAGAAATCGAGTTTAGATGGAAAGCAGTTACTTTGATTCTCGCACTTTTCGGTACCCTGGCACTCTTGGTAAATAGTTTTTTTTATATATAAAAACTCTTCATCATAAGACACGAAGAGACCGAAGAGAACATGTAATTATAAAACATTAATACATAGTTTTCCTTTGTGAATTATTAATCTCAAGACCTATTTTTCTCCAGATTAGCCCTTGAAGCGCTGATTTTATAAGCAGTAGGAACATCACATGCGTATCGGTGACAACAGGTTGGCCTGGTTCAGTAGATGCTATGAAGTATCCATACTATGGAAAAACTGGAGTGATTCCTGACCGGAGAAATCATGAGTTAAGTGGGATGGCATGCGGAAAAGTCCAGCTTTCTTGAGAACAACCCGGCTGTGAACAATTCTGGTAACGATAGAATAAGTATATAAGGACATAGGTATCGACGTGATTCTTAGAAAAAAACCGAGATCAGCGCTAAAACGAGCTAATAAAATGTCCATTTTGAAATCGGAAAGATCGGAGGCGGCAGTCACGCATTCCTAAGCTGGGTGGGGAGTCTCGTGCGCTCCACTTAGTGCTTGTTTTACTTTCACGTCCAAAGGCGTGGTTGCAGTCGATAAGTCGACTAGGGGTTCCGTGCCGTGCAAGTTAGAAACCTATCTTATTGGACACAGCACGCAGGTATCATGAATACCATGCGACAATCCACTGGAGACATGAGTCTGGATGGAGTGTCGGAATAGGGTGGTTGATTTCTGATCGGGCCTGTACTCCCCTCAGCGCTTGTGGCTCATATGGACCCCCCGAGGATTGTGTCTGCATTCAAGCTGGGTTTACAGGCTGTCGCTTCTGGTTATTTTTCTCTGCAGTCAAAACTCTAAAAAAATCGAACGAATAAACACACTTGATCTGGGTTTTTCGAGAGCTAGTTGTACTTCTCCATAAATGGCATTAGAGGAAGGAAGAACTGTGGACACAATATATATCTGATTGTATGATCAACCAAGAATTGAATCAAATGAATCTCTATTGACCGTAAAACTCTTTGAGCTTTGAGC
>Ga0126337_10003032_pt1 | contig 10869 bp, 5 predicted proteins | sample DipCmetagenome_FD_92527 | JGI IMG/M metagenome (GOLD analysis project Ga0126337, IMG submission 92527) | Coral microbial communities from La Bocana,Puerto Morelos, Mexico - Diploria C A metagenome | ecosystem: Host-associated > Invertebrates > Cnidaria > Coral | place: La Bocana,Puerto Morelos... | reverse complement strand
TTTTACTTCCAAAGCATGGGGAGGAAGGACCTCTGATAAATACTTAACTGATAAGTGTGGTTTATTGAACCACTTGAAGCCAGGGGACCTTGTCATGGCAGACCGAGGGTTCATCATTCAGGAAAGTGTTGCACTATACCAGGCACAGTTAGCTATCCCTGCTTTCACTAGAGGAAAGAATCAAATTGATCCACTTGATGTGGAACGAACACGAGGAATTGCGAATGTGCGAATACATGTCGAGCGTGTCATTGGACTCCTGAGGCAAAAGTGTTCTATCCTGCAAGGAATATTACCAATAGATTATTTGACATGTTCAGAGAAACGTGGAAAAATTTCACTTATTGACAGGATGATCAGGGTTTGTGCAGCCCTTACAAATCTTTCCCCATCTGTTGTTCCCTTTGAGTAAGCTCATCAGCTTTTACAAATCATTTATATCTTTGCAAACATTAGTGAGACAGAATTGATATTTAATACTCTGACAAGGTTAAGTATGGTATTGTATTGTAATGGCTTCACTCTGCAATAATACTTCTCAAAAGCACAGCAATGTAGAGTGAAGTGAAACAATACAAAATGTAGCCATGTCATGCATAAATGTTTTTTCTTGAGTTTCAGCATTCTGAATCTTTTTCATCAATATTCAAAGCCTTGACCTCAGGCTTGAGCTGTTTCCACTGTATCATCCAATCATTTCACTTTCTCTTTTAACCCTTTGTCTTCTTTGTCTTCTAGCCCTAATTATTCATTTCCCGCGAAAAAGGTAACGTCATGTGAAAATGCTCTATACCATTTATAGCATTAATTTGAATGTTAGTTTTGAGATGACAATTTTCATTTATCAGTTAAAGCTTATCACACTTGCATTAGTCTTCTTCAGGAGTCTGACTCCAATTTCCAGGGTGCAGTACCCCCAGCCCTCTGGCTTAACACGGGAGTCCCCTCTGCATGCAAACCAACATATGTTTATATTTTGTTCAACTAATAACAATGCTAGAGTAAAAAAAATAGATGATTTATTTACGCAGTCTAAAGATTATTTTTCAAATCACAATGTTATTGAATCCTCCAACTGCTAAATGACAAAAATTACACTTTTCTATTTCCTTTTTTTCTTTCATTTAGCCTGAGTTTAGAAAATGGGATTGTGAATATCAATAGTTAGACTTGATATAATAAAACATAGCAATAGTTTTCCATACAGTGACGTTACAACCGGCTTTACCTCGCTTTATACTCTTCACAATATAACTTCCGAACAACTGCATTCTATGTTGGTAGAGCATTTGCTCCTAGGATATTCATCATCGATGCTTGGCCTTAAAATCATCGAAGGTTTTCGGGCTTGAACTCGAAACCCAGCTTAGCCATTACGAAAAATACTACTGCTGAAGCTTGATGGAACTACGAAGACGAGATGAGGCCCCAAGAAACAGTCTATTAAAATCCCTTCTTATATCAATGCTTTCCTCCTTTTATCAAACTGATCTATTCCATGCCTCTCTTCTTGTCCTTTAAATTGATGTAACAAGGCTTATACCACACATTTGAATTGATCGCTACAATTAAAACTGTATAACACTCATATTTGCGCTAATGCCCTGTTGTTCTAAACAAGAAGCTCGCCAACTGTGACGTTACAAAAACCAGTTCCGGCAATTTTCCAAAGTTTGCACGAACTGTTCCGTTTATAAAATGATGCAAAATACCAGTTTTCAAGGTCGAATATCTTGGCGGCGTTTTGACTAAATAATTTAAAACTTTGGATTATGATTATTTGGATTAAATTCTCTTATTTTAACTTAACTCAAAGTAGGTCCAAGTTCGTTGCATTCGACCTTTAAAGAAAACAAAACGCGGCATTCACATCTTTGGAGGATGTGTAGTCATCAGTGACTATGAGGGTGTTGGCGCCTTCCAAAAACATGTTGGCTTTTTTCACCAAAGCTCAACTTTGTGCTGCTTGCAAATGGTGACGAAAAGCCGTGGGTCTCTCTCAGGGAAGCGGTAAGAGTCTTGTTATAAGCAAAGGTCAGACAGATGTGCATCCCATTATCAAACCTGTCACAGAAGGGCCCACGGAACTTGTTTACTTGCAAACTGCGTTTTCCCTGAGTTGGTTGGCCCTACAATGAACGCATTAAAGGAAAGGTTGTCAGGGTCCATATTTGCTCTTTGAGCAGAGTACAATAGTGCATGGTTTCTAGATGCCGTTCCAGGATGTTGAACTGCGAGTCAGAGATCACAAGACATGGCAATTCACGTTTCCCAAGCCTGTGGCACCCTGCTCGATTTCCTTCTTCATACTGTCGGTGCAGTTCACAATGCGCATTCCATGGAGTGCAGATCAATCGAAAGCCCAAAATTGTTCTTAGTGTAGAACGTTTGCAGATTCAGGCTGGCCTCTTCCCACAAGTCTTTCCATTCAAAGCTGACTTTCATCAGGCCCCGGAAGATATATTTTTTGGAGTCTCTCATGCTTGTGGCATATGGCTCCATAAACAGACACAGGGGTCCTTTCTTACTTAGACTGCCTTTGGGATTAAACTTTAATGTTCAGCCACATGTCCACGCCAGGACAGGAATTTGTCTCTCGGCAAGTGATAAAGAAACTGTTCGCCACCCATGTACATGCAGCATGCCTTGTTGGCAAGCTCTTTGCTGGGCATCATTTTGTTCTCGAGCTGGATGTCGGTCAGCTTGTATTTTAGCTTTGTTGGGTCAGAAGACCCTGCTAATGAAGACTTTGGGAACCTGACGATGATACCGGCAATGAAACCACCTTTTATTCCAGTGAGAAATTCCAAACGAGCCACCAAGAGGGGAGCTGGCGGCCTGGCCCTTCTTATGTTCAATGTTTTTTAAGTGGAAGACCAGAGGTGTCAATTGAAGATATTGAGAGAAGGCTGCAAGCTTGAAGAAACCGACAGACAGGTTTGCTTGATTTAACAAAAAGCGAGCTTTCTTCCATCCTTATAATTGACGAGGATAACGCGAAAGAAATACAAAAAAGAGATTTTAATCAAAAGTTTGTATCCCTGTGCCAATGCTGATAAACTACAAATTAAATCCTCTACCCAAAAAGCTCTGGTTATCTTTGAGAGCCTGAAGGGCATCAAGACCAAAGTAGCTTTAGATAATGGCAATACGTTGTAAGAAGCCTTTTTAAACAAAACAGGTGTCAAAGAAGCCCTTCACTCTGATTTTCCAAAAATCAGGGCTGAAGAAAATGTTAGCCTCCCAGATGATGCCCAAAGATTGGCAGCAGCAAAGCCCGAAAGCAATGAAATCTGGAAAGCGTGGTAGAAGAAAGACGCTCTCAAGAGGCGCGTGTCATGAGGGAGCAAACCTAGAGAATTCAGACTCAGTTTATTGCCATCCAAGAAGGACAAATGATGAGATCCCCCTCTGGTAACATCAGAGAAGAGAGAAAGAAACTTTTATAAGCTGAAAAAGTTATTGAAATCAATGACCGAAAAAAAACAGACAAAACCTCTCTAGAGGCAGATAGGCTGAGGCGCAAGACCGCTGAAGGGGGAAGCTCAGAATGCTGCTGTTAAAGAACAGCTGATAGACACAGACCCAGACAGTATTAAAAGCCTAGAAAACATTTTAAAGGTGCAGCCTCTCTCGGAAAGAATCAAAGAGATCTTAAAAAATATGGCATGACAGTGACTGCTGTGCTTCTCACTGCAGGAGTCACAAACGGTGCTGTCGTCAGCACAATCACTAAGGCTTTGAAAAGCAAAGTAAAGCTTTGGGAAGATATAGGAGCGTCACTTGGGTCTGAGCTGCCCAAGATGCTTGGCCAGATTGTGAACATCCTTTTCAAAAGTGCCAGGCAGGTGGTCAGCTATCTTGCCAAGCAAACATGGCTGCTGATTCTTGCTATGGTGGCCTGTTTGTTTAAAAAATATATTAAAAAGTGGGGCAATGCGAGGCAATCAAGATCAACACTGCGAGCCCTGCGACCCCTTTTTATCACAGATGTTTTTGTTGAAGTGAAACCAATGGGTCTACTTTGCCCAAATTTGTTTGAGCAGGGGACTATTTTTTGTGCCTTGCCTGTGGCTGCAGCATAAATCATGTTGGAGGGATGGCTGTTTGGCGGGTTGATTTTTGATGGGCTGCCTTTCATCATTTGAGCAAGAAGTTTTTTGGCCCTAGGTTTACCTCACTGTTCACCCCCAGTTTCATTCCAGTGACAGGCCTGTTTCAGCTTATTGTTTTGGCCAATCAAGCATTCAATATTTATTATCATTTATGTAGGCATGAGCCAGGACACACCACAAGGTTGAGTGTGACATGTGACAGATCCGGTTATGTGATTGCATCTTCCACCAGGACCCTAAACTCGCTCTTGGCTTCTTTTGCCCAGCCACCTTGGCCAAGAGTACTACTGTACACATTGACCTGTGCCCCCAAGATGCAGTACACGAATGCCTCGATTGACTGATTGATGCGCAAAAGCTTCATCGGCGTCAACCCAGGTGCTTAGTTGGGTGCAAACCAGTTTTCCTGTGCGTTGGCAGCGGCATCAGGTTCAGTGTAATAGATCAGGCTTCCTTTGATTGTTTTCCCTCCTTTGTCACTGAATTGATTGAATCCTGGGTTAGGGAATTTGGTTTTCATCACTCCATCCGTATATACATAAATGCTGCCCAAGCCATAGTTAGCCCCTCGTGTGAAGCGAAAATCACTTGACAGGTTTATTCTGGACTTGTTACAGATCTTTTGTATGAAGCCGCATCATAATGATTGTTTTACTGGTTGAAAGTTTGTTCTCCAGGCAGAGCACTTATGCTCTGAATGCTGCCTAGCTGATACAAAATTTGCCTGACCGTAAAATAGACAAGGTGTTTATAAAAGTCGCTTACTTGCAGCGGAAAGGTTATATTGCTTGTGGAAGCAAAGATTTCTCTAGAAATCCCACACCCTCATGTCACAAAAAAAAAAACAGCAAAGTTTAGCTGTTTCGGCCAATATTTTATGTTTGGGCAGCCAAGCCACCTCTTGGATTTGGCTGCTGTTTCATCAAAGCAAGCTCGGAAATTGGCAAAAAATATTTGCTGGGATAAACACGCTTACAAAAGGTCACATTGTGGGCCAGGATTACAGGGCTACTTCATGGACGTGGCAATGGTTCATTTCTGTTGGTCTTTTCATTAATCCTTTTGTTTGGGGGCATCCTTGCTGTCGCCATTTACTTTGTTTACTTAAGCTTCCTACTAAAGAATTCATATTTAGTGAATTGTAATTATTTATATACCCTATATTTTTTTGGCTTATGCTTTTTTTTATAGTGTGGCCTCGATTCCATGTTTATCTGCCAGCTTTGGACAAACAGAGGTTGGTATTGTCATATTTTCTAAGCTTTTAAGTGTTAATTCTATTTTTGTCAGGTGGACACAGTATGATGTTATACAATATTTATTTACCAATAAGCCAAACTATTTGTTATAGAAATTTGGACTTGAATTGACCAAAAACATCATGATAAAGGGGTTCTGCTATGTCTTGCTTTCCATGCCTGAAATGTCTAAAGTCAAGTAAGGTTAAGCGCACAAGAAGACATTCTTGAAACTGTTTTGTAGAGGTTCTTTGCCATCTGTAATTTTCGCTTTTATGTCTTTGAGTTTTGAATTTGCAGCTAATAATCAACTGGCAAGTGTGTGGTACATTTGATACGTTTTTCCTGTGATTAATCATCACAGGTCTGAGTATGATCAGGTGCTTACCAGTTTTTCAGCTATTCAACATAAGGTGATGTATAGTAACTGGTGTCATTGCAAGTTTCCCAAAATTAAAAGTTGGTCAACTGAGAGCAACGTATACAGAATTGAACTTGTACAGAAACTTAACAAATCATTAATTTGTCTGTCCACGTAACGGTCACAAAGTTATTCAGGGTGGGGCTTACACAATCAAATAAAATGCTTTTGTTGATCTTGAGACCTCTGAGGAAGTCCATGAAAGAGTCCTGAGTGGCACATGTAGACGTAGATACAGACCTGGGAAGACATCTAGAATTGTAACTCTGTTGTTTACCTCTTGGCACACCACCCAAGAAATAAGCACACCACCAGTATCTTGTAGTAATATGCTCCAATATCTCTTTTGGTGTTTTTTTTGGGAATCATGGCTTTTCAGTTTGTTTAATATGGATTTTCTAGTAGACAAGAAAGGTTTTCTTTTGTCTTTCATATTCCCATCGCAATTCACCTTATAACTGACTTCTTTTTTCTTTGCTCCTGACAAGATACTCAAGCACACAGAGGTTGTTGATCTTTTCACCATTAGTATCTAAAAACAAAGATAAACAACTAGCTGTGACTGCTGCAAGTTTTGTTACACGAAATATATACATTATTACATAAACTGTAACATTTTCAGATTATAATATAATAATCAGAATTAATGAGAAATGATTTCATGGCCTTCAAATAACATAACAGTGACTATAATAAAGGCAGTAGTAATCGGCACCTACTATGAGAAATTTCATGGCTGGACAGAACGGTAAGTAATTTCCCATCTTCTGTAGTGTTGTTTTCCTGGATTTCGGAAGGTTTGTAATGTTTCAATGATCCAAAATGGTTCGATATTACATGTAATTCAAAATTTTCAAAACATTCTTTGTGGCATTTGGACAGTGTTCAGAAAATTTTTGGCAAATGTTGTTAAGAGTAGTAGAGGAACAAGCGATACAGTGCAGTTATTATGTTTATCATCTACTTTTCAAGATATTTTGGTATTTATGGGTTGTCAGATAGCTGGATGTCTAATTGAGCAAGCGACATAAAGGGAAGCAGATGTAAATACATGTAGAGGGGTGTAGGTGGGGTCTGCCTATCTGGACTTAAACTAAACTTTATCTTAGATCTACTTTGTATATGTCAGTGTTTAAAGAAGTTACTATTACCAAGGTAACTATGTTTTGCCAGTGATGTTTCCAAAATTTATTGTTATGTTCTTTGTTGTTCTTGTAAGGAACAATCATCATTATCATCATAATCATTGTTATAAATTATTACCTTTAAAATATGATGTCTTTGTCTTTAAAGCATCACAGGATTCACAGACTTGAATGTATTCAATTACGTAATAAGAGTTGCAGGAGTAAACTTCGTTTCTATTTCTGTCAGTTATTTTGAATTCCCAAATATGACATTCTTCACCAAGGTCAACCATACTAACTTTACTTCTTGTGCCTTGGTGTTTACATAGACCATTATTCTTGGAGGTTAAATCTTCTAATGCAATACATGTAAATTGAAAGTCATTTGGGAATGCTTTCCTTGATCTTATCTTCAAGGGTTGTTTTCTATACAGCAGCCTGTCTGACCTTCATGGACAGGTCAGACATGACCTTCATGCTAACTTCTGGGCAGTACAGCCATTTTTGCATTCGTCTTGATAAACTGGAATGTCTAGACTGCCTTGCCAACAAGATGCTGGTGCCAAAGGCTTCTTGCTACAAAGGGGTAACAGGGATCCATTACTTTTCTGATTGATACCTTCTGGGATGAAAATTTTTGCAAAGAGAAAAATGTGTCTGCGTGCTTTTTAACGACATTGAATACAAAGTTAACCCCGATTTTTATCAAGTGATACCAAATGTAAGAATATAGAAGTCAAAACCCACAGCCAGTTTGCTTAACATACTGCATATTTCACCATTTCACTTTACTTTCACTTTCATTTTGATTTCACCACCTGCCTTAAATGTAAATGTTTTTTGGTAATCAGTGAATATTTGCAACAATTCATTAAATAATGGTCTTAGAAGTTATTTGACTGTTAATTGAATTACTATTTAGTGGCTAAAGTAAGCAATGAAGAAGGATATTTATTAATTCTGTATGTTTATTTCTTCAGGTCAGTATTCCAGTATATAGAGAAGTTTTCATTTGAATGCTGAAAAACCAAAACAATGCACAGTAGGAGAAAAGATGGTAGTTGTACATCTTACCACGATTCCTAAAAACAGTCTATATGGTACAAAAAAGCCAAATTTTTACAGTATTTCTTCCCCCAAGAACGTTGAGTAGCCTAAGTATGAAGATTTAATAACGTTTCAGTACATTTTTATGAAAGTTGTTGAGGTAGAACTATGGGTAAGTGTACCAGTCGCTATCTTTTTTCCTACAGTGCATTACTCTTGACCATTCACAACAGGTGCAAATAAAGGCAATGAATAAATCAGAATACAAAGCAATATACATACAACCTGCACAAAGTGTGGGAAAATGTGCCTATGTAAGTCGCGATTGATTTTCATTAGTTCTCATTTGTTGAAAAAGTGGTGCAAGAGATCTGTGTTGTTCAATAGAGATGTTGTGTACATGTAGCTGCATGTCATGCATGAACAAAACAAATAGAGCCTGAGAATTGACTGACAATTTACTTACTGTTTTGGAAGGTAGTTTGAGTCACAGCAGTTAAGGCTAGCCTGATCAGCAGTTGGCTTATAAGCTGATGTGACACACCTTTAACAAAGGCAGAGCACTGGCCTCGCACACTAGTTTATTGTGGTAGAGAACTTTAGCTTTGTCCACGAGTCTCTCTCTAACAGGCAGAAACTCGCATTTCCCATAGGACAAGTGATTTTCCAAAGCACATTGACGCTGGTACACCTTTATACAACGCACGTTTGGACAGGAAAATAACGCGTCCTGGCCTTGGTCCTCTTCCACCTCACCTGGGGTTGTTTCATGGTCTCTTGACATTAATTTAGGTTTTCCAGTAGCAACCACCCCAGATACCTCTGAGAAGGCCCACTTGGAAAAATGGCACTCAAAGCTTGACTGGAACTGAAAAGTCAACCTCGTTCCCAGCGCTTTTCCCTTAAAGGTGGGAGGGGCGGGAAAAAGCTCACAAGGAAAGGCATTTTTTCATTTCAGAATATAGCTACATCACATGAAAACCGGCAATATATACATATTTTTTGATAAACAGTGTGGTCACACTATCTCACCGCTATTACACCCGGGGTAACGCTGCGGAGTAAATCAAGCCATGCATGTGGACGTAGGTCAAAAAGTCACTTGTTTAAAAATCTGAAAAGAAAACCTTCTTCTTGCCAACACCGTTTTGTTTTAACACGAAACGCCTTGTAGCACACGAAATAGAACTTGGAATAAATTTTAATATTCACAAATTTCCGCTTCAGTAAACAAATAAGCATGTACTCATAAACAAGTTAGCACTCCTTTTCAGCATTAAAAAATATTACTTTCAATAAAATTGCCCACAGAAAATAAAAAATAACTATAAATCATTTAAATGGGAGAAAGGGTCGCATTCAGGCTAAAATTCCAACTGTTCTCTTGTATTCATGAAGGCAACTGTAAGTTCAAAGGTCATAAACTTGAAGCGAGTACCGTAAATATTTTTGTTCGTCTAAATTCGCAGTTTAGGTTGCCCCAAAATTTTATTTCACAGAACAATAGAGGAAACCTTGCTCTTTCTATAGAATACCATCTTTACAGCGGAATCCATGTACCAGGTAGTGAATTTTGCCGTTGAAATTTGCCAAAATTGAGCTTTCTGATAACACTGTTTAGGAGGGTAAATTTGAAAATTATTTTAAAATTCAGTTTTGAATCTTTTCCAATTCTAATAACTGTACTTTGTAAAGGAAGGGTCATTAAATTGTGTAATATCAAAATAATTTTGATATTTATTTTAGTTTTCTTACACGAGTCGCAACTACGAAGCACATTTTTCAGTGGTTCGAGGGCTTTTCCAAGGGTTAAAATTAAAAAATCAGTTTACTTGAAAAATATAAATCCGAACGAAGTAAAAGTTTCATTTTCTTATATAAATAGTTTCCAGAGGGCTTTCTTTTGAAAAGGTTTGAGGGAATTCGATTTTTCCATTTTGCACACCTATCCGTAGTATTTACAGGAAGTCACTCTTAAGAAGCTTGGAAGAAGCTTTTAGTAAAAATTCCGTGAAATTTTCTGACTGCTGGGCATTTAGTCTATTGTGTTCGGAGTATTTGGATGCTGATTGCTTTGAATACACAATCAGACTTCAAATGAGCTGCTTGGATCATGTCCTTGGAAGTAAAAACTTAAACCTGAGGCTATTCCCACAAACTTTCCCCACAAACCAGCGTGATGTGCCCGCACCTCTAGTAGTAGACGCACCGAGAAAAGAGAACGACAAGAGGTTTGTAAGAACGCAGGATGTGGCTACACAAACGCAATGGCAGGAAACTCCTGAAGTGCATAGGAAACCGAAGGTTACAACATGTACAGATCGGGCTGGTTTGTGTGGAAAGATCGTGAGAATAGCCTCAGGTTTAAGTTTTCACTTCCAAGGGCATGATCCAAGCAGTTCATTCAAGATGGCAACCGTAGGAATTTTAAACAGTCTATAGGGCCGATCTTTGGAAACCGATAAAAAATTATTTTGCTAGGTGAGACATTTTTTTTTTATTTCAAATCTTCTAATAAGTACGTTTTAAACATTTAAGGCGATACTTGTAAAAATAGTGGAGGTTCCCTTTTAGGGGAACCAGATCCAGGGCCTAGGTTGTCCTGCATTTGGAATAAGAACAAGTAAAATATTTTTTTAAAAATTTCAAGCTCTGTTAGTCAATAGTTATTAATATTCCATTGTACATGTATTAGTTTTATTCTTGTTTTTTCATTTACCAACTTACATGTAACTAAGTGTAGATGTAGATGTATCCCTTATTTACGGTGGCCCACAGGGGACAGCTGCAAATAAATGTATGTTGCTGCAAACAAAGAAATATTGCTGCAAATAAATATATGTTGGTGCAAACAAAGAAATATTGCTGCAAATAAATATATGTTGCTGCAAACAAATAAAATGTTGCTACAAATAAATATA
>Ga0126337_10003031_pt1 | contig 10869 bp, 7 predicted proteins | sample DipCmetagenome_FD_92527 | JGI IMG/M metagenome (GOLD analysis project Ga0126337, IMG submission 92527) | Coral microbial communities from La Bocana,Puerto Morelos, Mexico - Diploria C A metagenome | ecosystem: Host-associated > Invertebrates > Cnidaria > Coral | place: La Bocana,Puerto Morelos... | reverse complement strand
CCAACAACACCCAACATGTCGCAACACGACGCAACATGGTGGCCAAACGCGCGCAACATGTTGCGCCCAACAATGTTGCGATATGTTGCGTTGACATGTTGCGATCGTTTGGCCGGGGCTTAATTTAATTCTTTTGCGCATGTATTCGTTCCATTCTAGAATATGCATGCCAGGCTTTCCATTCCAGCTTGCCAGCCTATTTGTCCGACCAAATAGAGAGGGTCCAGAAAAGAGTCTTACGGATTCTATTCCCAGAGGTTTCGTATAGCAATGCCCTGGAAGAAGCAGGTTTAACAACACTCTTTAATAGACACGAGGAATTATGCAGCATTCTGTTTAAACAATTCGTAGAGAGCGATGGCCAGCATAAATTAGCTGACCTGCTGCCCGCGCGCAATGACAATGAGAGATATAATTTTAGGAATAGGCGTATGTTCTCAATCCCGCGTGTAAAAACGAAGAGGTTTAGAAATACTTTTATAATGCACTATGCGGATAAATATCAATTGTAACTAAATTTTTTATACTTGATTTGATGTATTTTATGTAATAGTATTTTTTTCTCCCATAGCTTATGATATTGCTAGGAATTTTTATAACTTTTTTATTGTATAACTTTGAACTTTTATATGTAAATAAGACAAGTAATTCAGCTGTGGCTGCAAATTGTGATTTTAATAAACGATTTATCTTTATCTTTATCTAGCACTAACAATCAGATGTTTCCCAGTAGTTACAAGACCATTCTTTACAGGGCTTGCAAGACAGTTGGTCCTTATTAGTTCTGCAAGCAATCTGTAGTCACTTAATGTTTTAAAAGTCCCTTGCCTTTTTTTGATGCATACAGCACAATACAACTTTCTTCTAGCAGCCAAAATTTCACACTAAACTATGCACACATCTCTACTCTCAATTGGTTTCTGTAATCTCTATTAAATCTTTATTGTAACTCTAAAATAACTGGAGACTGACTTGAAAACTTACGGGTTATTTCAGTCTCCAGACTCGTATTGTACTTTCCTTTTTTTTCTCTTATAACGCATATTAATATCTAAGTACAAGAGTGAATAAAGTTATTATTATTATTATTATTATTATTATTATTACAAAAAACATCACTGATTCTTTTTCTTGTACTGTGTCCATGTTTTTTCGTCATATTACCAATGGCAAACCCAAGGCTTAAAATGGAAGCACACCAATTAATCTACAATTGGAAAAAAAATTAAAATTTGTTTTCTTGTGGAACATTTTCCTGGACCCTAATTTCCTCCATGCTTCAGGGAATTACAGACAGTGGTACAAACACTTTGATATTGTCCTAGAGGTTGTCAGTTCCATGCTTGCAAGTGAAACTTAGAGATGCTCAAGTGAACATTATACCATAAATTGACATTGAGCTCACTATCTCTTTTCTGATTGGCCGAAAGCGTACAGTGAATTTTCGAAATCGGCACCTGTGACGTCATACCTGCAGATTATACAATAATCATGTCAAGGACACTCAAGGTCACAGGTAATCATGTCATGTATGACCGCGGTGCATGATTTCTAAGGGTAATCATGTCAAGTTCGCTCGCTTTGTTTTGCTTGCCGTCAGTGAAGAAGCAAGGACATGACTTTTTTTGTTTCGGTCAATGTATAATAAAACAATTATTGGATGAGGTTTTTGTGATATCCAGAATAATCAAGGTCTCGATAAGGGTTATCAGCCTCAGCCTTTGGCTTAGAAAACCCTACCTCGACCATGATTATTCTGGATATCACAAAAACCTCATCCAATAATTGTTTATATTTGCTGATCTTTTACAATAAATTATTCTGAATGTAGATTATTACGTATCATATCAATGATTGGCTTTAAAAATAAAGACAAGTAATTTGTATTTGAAGTTGAAAACATCGTTATTTATCCCTCTTCATTGCATCTCTGCGATATTTTGCGAACCAAGAAGCTTCCATGTTACTAGCCTGAGTAGTAGGTAAAAAGAGAGACCCAGCTCACCACATTAAAATTTAAACTTACCCGCTTTATTTAGTTTTAATGTAAATTAAAATACACTAATTAATATTAAAAAGGGATGAAAAAAATAGTAGTCTAATCCAGTTTAAACTAACCCGATTTAATTTAATGTGTTATACCGCATAAATAAAAATACATTAAAAAAGGGATGAAAAAATAGTAGTATAATGCAACCGCAGAAACCAGTTAAAATTGGTTGATGTGCTGGCATAATAGAAAAAAAATTAATGTTGATTTTACTTAAAAGAAAATAAATATTAATAGTATGCAATGGATAAGAAGACAGTAAAGAGTAGACCTATACCTAAACCAAGAATAGGTAAAGCAGCTAGACCAACACCAACCCCTAGAAGGCATAAGACTATATTAGATAAACCAATTCCTCTAATAGATGTACTTATTTTAAAACCAACCCCATATGTTGGACCTAAAGGCAACTTAAGTTCAATAAAAAAGTTTAGCGAAGAATGCAGCTGATCGAGCGAGTCGAAAGTTAAATGAATTTGCTAATTGGATACTACCTTATATTCCAGAGGAGATTAAAAAATCAGTAAACAACAAACTCGAAAATTTAAAAAGGCAAGTTAATGAATATTTAATATAGATAAATTTACACCAAAAGAAATAGAAACAGCTATAAAAGGGTACCTTAAGACATATAGGATAGACGGGGTAAAAGGCTATGATCCAAACAATTTTCTCAGTAATATTAAACAGAGAGTTATAAACTTTTTAGATAGTAGAGAAGGATCAACTAAAGTAAATTTTGCATTCACCTGTAGTTTTAAGATGGGAAATATTACAACTGGGGAAGTTAAAAAGGGTGAAACATACTTTAATTCAAAAGCACAAATATCCCTGCCATCCCTGAAAAGTCACATGTAAACAATGACTTACAGGCGAAGTAAAGCTGGAGCTATTTGGCAACAAATACTAAATAAACAATTCTCCGATGTTTAATATCCCTCAAATGTCAATAACCTGTGAAAATTCGCGCGAAGTTTGACGCACCGCATTATGGAAAGGGTTTCCAGCCCCCCATGGTGCGAGCCCTTGTTGCCCAGTCAGCAACAGGGCTGATGCGATGTGATTTGCGCCCGCCAAAATTCATTTTCGCCCGTTTCATTTTCGCGCGTTTTCATGAGGGCAGTTTGTAATTTGGCCTAGTATATTGATGATAATGACTAATTACCTCCCACACTTGTTTTACTGTCTTGAATGAGACGTTCAGCCCTTTAATCCAAAGGTGTTGTTTACACTCCAGACCTACAATCATGATATTCTTTCAATCCCGTTATAAACCAGTATGATTGCCTACTTAGAGAGATTCTATGTCGCACCAATGCGTCCAAATTGACAATAAAAAAATTGTATGAACTATGTAAACCTCCCACAATTGTTTTACTGTCTTGAATAAGACGTTCAGCCCTTTATTCCAATGGTGTTGTTGACATTCCAGACCAACAATCATGATATTCTTTCAAACCGTTCATAAACCAGTATGCGTCCAAATTGAGAAGAATTATCTTTACTCTGGATGGAATGTTATCCAAACTAAGAAATGTAATTTCTAGTAGACAAGCATTGCGTTATATTGTAGACTCACGAGTGTTTGGTTTCTGCTTCGTCACCAATTCTCTATCAAACCACTGTCTTGACCCTTCGGTGTTTACTCTTAAGACAAGAAGCTTACCTCTTGTTTGTGGACCTCTCCGTCATAAAGTGTTATTTATCATTGATTAAACGAAGCCTTAGCTTTCAACTGAAGAAGTAATGTGTATTTGTAATAAAAGCCTGCCACAATTGGACGATGCTGTAGGAGTTGAGTTTAATCGTCAAATACAGTGGATTACTTTTGTTTCTCCCTGCTGTATTTAGGGATGGTTCAGTTGCAACTCATAATGGCCAACGGAGGTACTTTTGTGGTCAAAAGGAACCCTTTGCAATTCTGGTGTCGGGAAGCTACGCCCACGTCAGACTATACAGATCTTACTATCGGACGACATTCAAGACTTTCTATGTCACGATGAATAATGGTAAGTTAACCGTTAGACTAATATAATAGTAGTAAGACATCTTTGTTAATAGTTAGCAGAAGATTATTTTGTAAAGAAACGAGCTTGTTCGAGTAACAACCGTGAATTAACTTCAACGAGGTGGCACTAATAGTGCAAAATGGAAAACGTCCGTCCAACTCACAAGTTCAATTAATCCTAATTATGTCAACAAAAAAGAACGATTTGCTTTTCATCACACTACTCTTCACTGAGCTAAGTAAAAGGTATGACAAAACGGAAAAACCGCACAATGAGAAAATGTTTTGATAAATAGCTTTCTGGTAATCTGGATTGTTAACATACTGGAAATGTTTACGGCAGCTTCTCCCTCACCTTCTGAATCTTATCATCTGAAAGTAGAGAATGAGTTACAAAACTGTCAGGCCTTCTCTCATAAAGTTATTTATTCTCTTTTTGCCCTTCAGCTGCTTTTCTCCCAGGAGTATTTAAGTTCTTTTTTTCCTGTCTTATTTACCTGTTTTAGAGCTACCCGAAATACAAAAGATTCAATTAAGATTTGTTTGTTCACCTGTCGATGCAATTTGCGATTAAATAATGTTTTCGACCATTCAGGCGCGAGTATTGGGGATAGCAGAATTGTAAGGCCAGAGAGCGCCTGGCAGTTCTGTTTTCATCCAAAATATTAGAAGTGAAAAAAAAAAAATGGCTGATTTAAGGACAAGTAGTAAAGAGATACTTAGAATGGAATTTCAGAGAATGAAGGGGAAGAAAAGGTATATTAGGAAAGACCAGTAGGTCTGGAGTCTTGTGATAACTGTGTATAGAAAATATTCATAAAATAGCTGTTTGGCAATTTGTTGAAATTTACCCTTTGTTTTACAAAAGAGTTTGTATTAGCCAAAGATTATAGTGTTTTGAACTAAAAAGTTGTGGCCAAGCTACTTCCTTATACTAACGATGTGTTTCGTACTTGCTGATGTTCTAGTTTCCTATCAACGTGACTGGAATGTCACAGTCGGCAATATCAACTCTACAACAGTCAATGTCAGTTGGTTGCCTTTGAATAACAGCAGCTTAAATTCCACTGACGTTTATGGCTATCTAGCTGTTTGCTTACGCAGAGGTAGCAGTGATATTCTTCTGTTGAGTGTAGAAAATGCTTCATCTTGCAATACCATGGTGCGCAATTTGAAACCCTACAGCAATTACGAAGTTAAGGTTGTTGCTCTCCTCAAAGATCGCCTGAGTGGTGTAATAACACTGACAAGCAGCGAGAAAACAGACATACGTACGAAAGAGGGCGGTACGTCACTTCTGTTATTTGTAACTTACTTTCTTTAAACTGCGAAACTTGTCAAAGCACGAACTGAAACGCACTCGAAGTTAAAGGGTAATTGGGAAAATATGTAAGTAATACTTCTGTGGGTTTACCGGCGTAATAAACTCGCAGGAGTGTTGGGAGGACACGAGAAATGCTTGTAAATCACGAGCCGTTTCCTCGTGCTCTTCCAACATCCGAAGTTCATAATGTCCTTAACTGTATTACAGGCTTTCTTTGCTATTGTCGCACGCTTTACTCGTATCCAAATTCAAAATATAACCATAGAATTGACACGGTAACTGAAAATAACAAAATGACAAACACGGGAATGAACATAAACTGAATAACTAACAGGGACCGAACATGAAGAGTGCAGAAAAGCGGCAAAGCGAAAGAAACGAGGATACTTACAAGACGAATGCGACCAACCAAAGAACCGAAAGACAGAGCTGACAAACTAAAGACTACCGACTAAACTACTAAAAATTAACGCGGGAACTGAATTTAAAGAGTATGCAAATGAACATAGCGTATACAAAAGGCCATAAAACAAAGGAAGCTAATTACGCAAAACTATTACAAACACAAAGCTAAAAAACACTAATTTTGGCGCCTACATTTGCCTTGGCACGTTTAAAAGAAAATTGCCCGAGAAACCCACAAAACCTCTTTAGAAGAGGTTTTGACCACTTAAATTCTTGGTTTTTTAAGGTGTTTCTAAAATCTTTAATTTGCTGAGAAATTGGTCTTAGCATATTGAAGATAATTCAGTAAAAGATGGGATCTCGTAACTTTTTGTTAAGTAATAAGCACACTGTTGCTTCGGTTTAAAATATTATTTCAGCACCAACTGATATATATATATATATATATCTTGTTAGATGTTTTTGTGTGTAGTATCGCTTTATATTTTTACGAGTTGTGCCGTTAAATACAAACAACGATTAAAAATATACTGTAATACTACACACACCAAACACCTAATGAGCGATTAATTATCCAACAGTCTGTAGTCAACAAATTTAGTGCCATAGTGAGAGTGTGACAGTTTTGCGTGACGCGCGACAACAGAAACATGTGATTTGGTAACGAGAAGTCAAGTTGTCAAACTTTATTTCGAACGTGGTCTTTCACACTTTTCCTTTTTTTGATACTCAAATAAGCGATAATGACATTAGGGTTGGGTTTGAATGAAAACGGTCATTTCTCTACGTAAATGAATTGAACTGAAGATCGGACTGGGCATCGTGTGGTGTCCACGTAAACGGGCTGTGTCAAACAGGTTTTCTTTTGCGCAAGTAACAGTACGATATCGATGTATATTTGTACTCTTATTTTGGTATTCGCTGCAGTTGGATAACAAATGCTGGTACAACATGCACCGATAAATCAACCTACAAGTGTTGCTTTTTTTACCTCTTACCTTAATTAATCCATCTTGTCTATAGAGAGTATTCTGACTCAACGCCCGCCGCCTCCGTAATAGATTACAAACTATTGTTCTTCTTTTTTCAATAACAGAGCTTTGTGCTTTACAGTAGCATCAATAGAATTTTTCTTTTCTTTATTGTGTAGTTCCTGGTTATGTTCCATGGATGTATGGATACAATCGTGGTTCAAACTATCTTAGTATCCACTGGTCCACTATACCTGAAGAAGATACTCATGGAGTCCTTCTTGGCTACGTGGTGTATTTCAGACGTTATGGTTCCTATGAGAGCTTCACTACTTTCAAAGTGAACACAAGTACCCATGTGTTGAGAATTAAAGGTCTGTCGGAGGCCACGACATATGAAATCAAAGTTGCAGGTCGTACATCTGTTGGAGAGGGTCCTTTTCGTACCAGATATGTGTCCACAGGTTGGTAGCAAGATATGTTATATGTAAAATGGTTTGCCAGAGACGTTTCGGCTAATGCTTAAGCCTTCCGGCATCAGTTATATGAAAACGAAATTCGTTTTCATACCCTATCTAAAGTAACGTAACGTGAAGCTTGCGCGCGTGACCATGTAATTCATGCTCGCGCGATACCTTTGTCGGACTTCTGAAAGTACGATATAATCGTTCCCAGCGCTCGGGTCCAAAGTTGAGTGCCGGGCTTCGAGGAAAAGTTGCTCAACGACCTTGACATTTTCAAAGTTCATGTTGTGGTTGAAATGGTGGACATGGCTTGCAACTTTGGAGTTTTGGTCAAAACCGCCTACCACTGCCTTTTTGTCCTCCGCAATTCGGGTCTTTAATGATATAGATATAGATATTGATAGATATAGGTGCAGATGAGCTACATTTGTTGCCAATTTGATTTTGTCTTTATTAGTCTCGTGATCTTGTATGGCTGTACAATAGCCAAGGTTAATCCACATGTTCGGAGGTCGCTGGTGCAAGTCCCCTTCTAACCACTCTGCAGGACTTTTTTCTCGGAAGACCAAAGTTCAATTCCTCGCTCATGCATGAAAATAGCCCACCGGTCTGCCCTCCGTCAGTTGGGATTTGTCAGCCTATTATGTTTAGTTAATATACTTGTTTCCTTTAGTTTAAGTGGCATGCTTGAGATCTAGCTAGGTGTAGGTAGCCCCGCCTTCCAATATGAACAACGACATTTAAACATTTTCAATTTTTGAACGCGTAGTATCTTGTTAAGGTTGTTAGTTTTCTTACTCGTTTTCCTTGAGAGGGTTTGCTTTTAACGATGGCTTCTATTACTGATCGTGATTGGATTTGTCTAATGATCTTGGTGAGGCACTCCACTTAACTATTCATTTGCGAGAGTCGCATGAAAGTGTTTGGGTTAGTACCCTTTAGAGACATCTAATCCTCCCAGGTGTCCATTTTTTAGCCAAGTAATAGAAGTTAGATGAAGACAGTAAAATTCGTAGTCTGGATATGAGCTAAAAAAAGGCATTTTTTACTAGACAGCATGTTACTAGCATTGCGTTTTATGACATTTTTACTCGGGTATGCGCACAAATCGAAATTTTGAGATTTTGGACGTGACCTGAGTCATTAGGCTTTTCGTTATTTATTATTTTGTTTTCATCTTTCTTTTTCTCCATTTCTTTACCTTTCGGTGCAGTTGGTGACCTTCTACTTCTAATTCCCGAGAAAGCATCATCGAGACGGGAAATTTTTACACGGTGTAGCTGGGTGTAGTTGGAGAAAATTCAGCCGCGAATTTTTCACCCTAACCTCTAAGCATTTTCGTGCATATTTAAGGCTCCAATATCCAATCACTCCGATCTGGCAATCATCGAGACGGTCTTTTCCTTTTTCAAAACGTGAGTATAAGTAATACCAATTTTGGTCAAAAGTGATGACTGCAGAAGTGCAGAAAAGAGTCGATGTAGGCGCCAAAATTCGTGGTTTTTAGCTTTGTGTTTTGTTTTAGTTTTGCGTATTTAGTTTCCTTTGTTTTATGGCCTTTTTTGTATACGCTATGTTCATTTGCATACTTGTTAAGTTCAGTTCCCGCGTTATATTTTTAGTAGTTTAGTCGGTAGCGTTTTTGGTTCGTTTCAGTGTCTCGGTTCTTTTATGGTTTGCCACAATCGTCTTGTAAGTATCTTCGTTTCTATCGCTTTGCCGCTTTTCTGCATTCTTCATGTTCGGTCGCTGTTAGTTATTTTATGTTCATTGTTTGTCATCTTGTTATTTTCAGTTACCGTGCTCATTCTATGTATGTATGGTTTGAATTCGAAGTAAAATCGTGTGCGACAATATTCGTAAAAGACTAATCGGTTTTTGGTATGATCTATTCATGATGTCTTTCGACGCTGCGGATGTTAGTTTGTCCAATTCTGCAGGGAAGAGCGGTCAACCTGTTCAAGGCACAAGTGCACGTATTCGTAAATCGAACTACCTTTTGGATCATGAAGGAGCGTCACTTGAACGAATTCGAGAACTACGAAAGAAGAGGGGAGGAGTGTTATCTTCTTTGTCGGTTATACAGAGAGAGATTGATAACCTTCTAACTGATGAAAGCAATCTGGAAGCAGTGAAAATGGAGCTGCCGAAAATTACGCCGTTGTTTCGTAAGTTTGCTGAAGCCCAGCACGCGTATCATGCGGCTTTGACTGACGAAGGTCAAAGACAAGAATCTGAGGTCTATTTCACTGAAATCGAAAGCAGTTTGGATTTCTTCTGTCGAATGGTAAATGATTGGTTACGTGTTACGGAAATGAATCTTCAGGAGAACCTGGTAACGCCTGATGACAGTGCTTCTCAAGTTGGAATTGGTCTACGAAACAAGCCTAAACCCTCTGAGTGTGGATCTAGGTCAAGCAGGCTCTCCAAAACAAGCTGTATATCAACTGCAAGAGCCAAAGAGGCAGCCCGCATTGCCGAACTTCGCGCCGAGGTACTAGCTTTGAATCAGCGCCATTCTCTTCAAGAGACAGAGCTACGCCTTAAACGACAAGAGTACGAGCTTCAGTTGAAGAAGGATGAGCTGAACCTCAAAACGGAATACGCTAAAGCTCTGGCTAGAGAGGAAGCCTATGCCCAAGCAGAAGCAGGAAACTTTGTTCCAAACAAAGTGCCGGCCTCGAACACTCGTGTTGATGTTCCAGACGTGTCCTTCAACACCAAGGTCACGTGGACCGATGACGTTAAAAGTTCACAGTTTGTGCGTTCTGAAAAAACGAGGAAGGATCAGTTGAAGCAAGGGCCAGTTTGGCGGCTATCGACCAGGAGAGTGTTGCATGCGGTTCAAGTCCGGGCTCCGAGAAATCTGGACTGAGCGACATGGCTTATGACATTCTTGCACAACAGAATCGCGTCATGAAAGAGTTTGTGAGCCAACAACAAAGAAACTCGCTCCCCAGAAGACGTGTACCCGTGTTTACTGGCAACCCACTGGATTATTGTACCTTCATTCGTGCCTTTGAAACTGTGATCGAGACTATAGAGTCCGATTACGCCGGAAGACTCTATTACCTAGAACAGCATACGGCTGGCAGACCACAGGAGTTACTGCGCAGCTGTCTCTACATGAACGCTGAAGTAGGCTATCTTAAGGCACAGAATCTTTTGGAGAGTAAATTCGGTCAGAAGCATAAAATTGCGATGGCTTATGTGGATAAAGTAACGAATGGTCCTGCCTTTAAGGCCGAAGACGCCGAAGCTCTAGAAGGTTTCGCCACTTTGCTGGCCAGTTGTACGAATACGCTTAAGGCTATTGGTTACTCCAGCAAGTTTGAAAGCCCGGATTGTATGCGGAAGATTATCGAACGACTTCCTCCAAAGTTGCAGGTTAGTTGGCGTGACAACGCTGATAGAATCCTCAACACCGAAGGGAGAGACATTTGTATTGATGACATTTCCCTGTTCGTTGAGCAGAAGGCGCGTGCTTTGTCCAATCCAGTCTTTGGAAAACTCCCTTTCTTGGAAAGAGAAAAGAAGAACAACAGGCCGGAGATCTAACTCTGAGAGGCGTGGTGACAGGCAAGTTGCCTTCGTTACCATTGCTGACAAGAAACCTCCCAGTACATCCAGTCGTGTTTCGTCCAATT
>Ga0126337_10003027_pt1 | contig 10873 bp, 11 predicted proteins | sample DipCmetagenome_FD_92527 | JGI IMG/M metagenome (GOLD analysis project Ga0126337, IMG submission 92527) | Coral microbial communities from La Bocana,Puerto Morelos, Mexico - Diploria C A metagenome | ecosystem: Host-associated > Invertebrates > Cnidaria > Coral | place: La Bocana,Puerto Morelos... | reverse complement strand
TAAATGAAAAACCAAAAGATTGGAACGTTGTGTCTTGGAGGCTTCATAAGTCAGGGTCACTGAGTGGGCGACTCTTTCTTTTCCCGTTGGCTACTCGTCGTTTGCACGACCCGCAGCTGGAGCCAATGCTCCACGTAAGCTTTCCATTCCAAGACCGCTTCCTCCTGACATCTGGGCGTTCGCAAATGGCTCCTGCTAAGCTCCCGGCCACCTTTCCCACGAAGCTCTTGATCGTCTCTTCTTGCGCAACTTGAGCTGGGGTGCTGAAGAGAGTCAGGAGGTCCCACGTCCCTTAGAGAGGCAGCAAGATTGTACTGCAAACTTGCACCAAAAAGAATTCTGTCTGAGTCTCGAGCACTTTAACGCTCTCTCGAGCTGCCGCCACGCCACGCGGCGCCGCAGCACGACCTGCGGGCCTGTCCTTCGGCGACTGAGCCACAGCATGGAAGAGGCAGCCCCCTCGAGCTGGGTTGGCAATGCGTTGAGCATTTTGGGGCCCACAGCCTCCCCCACCTTTTTGAGTTAGAGGCAAAGATTGTGACAAACTGCGATTTAACACCTTCTTGAGTCCGGATTGGCGATGACAAGAACGGAGCCAAAAAGATTGTTTTTCGAATTGAGGACAACAAAATCCAAAAAAAATCTTCCAAACACCGTAATAAAAGTCAAGAAAACACTGGTATTTACGATGCATTTTAAAGCCCTTGTCGAGAAAAAACATCGCAAAAAATGGTGTTATCTGCAAATGTGTTTAAAAAAACGGTGCAAATAGCGGTGTTTTGGTCGATTTTGTCTTTGGTGCTTTAGTCAGGGTTGGAAGTTACGGTGGTTATAACCTATGTTATAAAAAGTTATGTAAGTTAATTATTTCAGAATTTATAAGTAAGTTATAAGTTATTATAAGTTTTCATAAGTTTTTTGAGTGGTTTTTTTGAAGTGTCTTTATTTTTCCCAAATGATGACGTTCAGACAGATTTTTGGTGATGTTATATGCATCCGCGGAAACGTTTTTTTAACCCAGCAGCAACGAAAAGTCTTTGTTGTTTGCTGTGACTGTACAACCGTTGTAGCGGGCGCGTACGGCACTGACGACAGCGGGCAGCGGCAAAATGCAGATTTCTTCCGCGCATTGTGTCCAGTTTGAAAAGCCTGCAGAAACATGGCTTTTCTTTCGTAGCTCTTTTCCCAAAATAAAAAATCTGAGTCAATTCGCGCAGCTCCGCAGACAGCTAAAGCCACGTCAGAATCAATCTGATAGAATTGGCCTTGGCCATACACAACGGCGCAATGTTCGACGCGGGATGCCACGATTGCTTTTTTCGCAGAGCAAAAGGTTGCAATGGTCGACATTTCATGCTGTTGCCCAATCAATTGGGTGAAAAGCTTTTCCGCTGGCTGCTGCACATTGATATCATATTCTGTCAGCTTCAACAGAGCTGCTGACGTAAAGTCTGAGATTCGTCGGACACTCTGCGCTACTGTGTTTTTGAAATACCTATGTTTGCGTTCTGTGGCAAATGCATCTGGTGCGTGGCCTTTGTCAGCAAACTGCTGCGGCAAATGCAACGAGAAATGCAATTTCGGCCGCACGACTTCCCAGCCATACGTGGCCACAAAGCCCTTCGCATGTTTTTTCTGTTTGACGCCCAGCTCATCGGCCATCTCCTGACTGGGGTGGTGTTTGCAAGCCAACCATGCCAGGATGACCTCATGCAGGGCCATGAGACTTTGAATTTCCAGAGACAGATCTGGATAAACAGCCACGAGCACTTCTTGGGAAAAAGCAACGGCCAGAGGTAGAATTGCCAGTGTTTCTCCAGCATCTCCACGATAGTCTCTATCCGGCTGCAGAAGTTTGCAACTGGTTATTTTCTTCGTGTCGACAATGTCTGGTCCGCTTTGGGACCAGCATGTGGCGACATATTGTTGAAAGTGTTGGAGGGTGGCTTGAGATTTGTTCAACACATGTGTCCACCACATTCCTACTTCCTGCTCACGATTCCACTGGAAACGAAGCAATGCATAGGATCGTAGAGAATGTCAGACAAACCTATCCAAGACTTCAAATCCGGATCCAGAAGGAAACTCTCTTGCAGGGCTGCTGCTTTCCATCCAAGCATTGTTTCTGCTTTTGCTCGCGCGGATGCAACATGGATGCCACGCAAATATGTGGCAATGCTACAGATGGTTGCTATGGAAGATGCTTCAAAATTTTCCACAGCATGCGAGCTGATGTGCTCGTGCCCAGGCACTGCGATATGGTTTCCTGACAAGACATTGGTGCACCTAAAGCAACATTTTTTGCCAGATGCACCTTTGGAACCAGTGCATGCACGGATGCCATCCCCGTCTGCCAAGAAAGAAATCTTGCGAATGCACACGAGCTCGGCATCTTCCCCAAACGTTATGGCGAAGCCATCTTTCACTTCATTGACCAACGCTCGTAACATTTTGGTCATCGCTTTGCAATATCCTTCCTCTGTTTGCTGCAGGTCTTCCGTGCGGCAGCACGCAAGTGTCAGCCAGCACGTGTCCAAAAAAACGACCGGAAAATCCGGAAAGCCGACATACCATAACGCCGACTTGCGGGCCAGATCCGGAGACAATGGATTTCCAGGTACGGCCTCGTCCCAATAAATGAGTACTTCCAGGTGATTTCGTCTTTTTTGAAGGGCTTGACGAAAGCATTCTCGAAACAGCGCGCAGCTGTCCACTTTGCGTTGCAGTAGGGCTGGCAAAGATACCATCCACATCTGTCGTCTCGGGTGAGCTACGTCCAGTGGATATGGCTGCATGGTTGCCAAGGCCTCTGGGAAAAGTTGCTTACGCTTATGCCCAGTTCCTCGACCCGTGTGTTTGTCATCGGCGTGCAACAGCTGCAGAAATTCACGCGCTGTTTGGACATCCAACTTTGGAATGCCCTGTAGGATGCCTTTGAGTTGGTTTTCCAAAGGTGCTTCCAAATCTAGCTTTCTTTTCTTCTGCTTCATCCCATTAAGCCAAACGACTGCAAACGAACATCCCGTGAAACTAACCTTAGAACTTATTGCAAACACTTACAAACTGCGTTTTGTTTCCTCGAAAGAACACGTTTTTTTTTTCACATGGCCTTCCGCGGTCAATGTGTCTATCGTTCTACGACACAAGCTACGCGGCTCCCGGCTTTCTAACCTCAGTTCCTGTACGAAACTGCCCCCCCCGTAGAAACATGATTCAACTTTGGGCCCTTCCTTCACGGAGGGGTCTTCCCCACACGGCGTTTGGGAGCCGGTGCCTGGACTTCGGCTTCCCCATCCGTTCCCGTCGAAGCTTTTCGCCTTCTGCCGCCCGCTGCAGGATTGGCCTTTGCCTTCTCCTTTGGCTGTGGCTTAGGAAAGTAGCTCCTCACCTCCTTCAACACTTCCACGGATTGCTTCTGCAGTGCTTTGACGTCAGCTACGTCAAAGGGCAACGTGCTCAGTTCTTCTTTCTCAAGCAAATCCTTGGTCTTGTTTTTTTCAAAAACGGTCAAGGAGGCTTTGGCTGCGACAGTGTGTCCCCGTAGCTTTTGCAGTAGGTCCTCGTATGCTTGCAGACTTCCTGCGGGCATGTCTGCAGACATGTCTCGGACCTTGCTTTCCACTTTCTCCAGTTGTGTCAAACCTTTGGTCCACGCTCCAACTGCTTTGGCAGCCAAACCGTGCACCTTCTCGTTGGAACGTTCAACTTTCTTGGCCGCAGCTTCCGCAGAAACTGTCTTTCCCGCTTTCGTGGATTCAGCCACAGGAACGTCCAACTCAACCAAGGATTTTTTTCCTTTTGCCTTTGTTCCGTTTTGTTCTTGGCTCAACAAGGACTGTGTCACTCTTTCGTGAACTTCGTCCCATGACTCCACTTGGATTGGGACTTTGTAGCAGTCGCAACCGTAAGTAGGGTTAAACTTGCTTTCTTGTTTCTTCACAGTTTCCTCAAGCCAACCCCTTGAAACCCAGACACTCAGTGGCAACCATTCACCTACAACTGGAGGATGTGTGGCGAGTCACCACAGAGTGAACGAGTGTGGCTTTGATGGTCTGCCAAGTGAGGTCTCCTTTGGCTTGCTTCTTCTCGTGCAAGCTGCGATAGAACTCGCTGACTTCTTCGGTTGAGAAGGATTGCACCTCCGTGGGAATTTGTCCACAGGCGCGACGCATTGTTCTGTGGGCACTTCCACAGATGTTGCACGTGAACTTGAATCCGTGCAATCTGCCGTCTGCGGACGTAAACTTCAAGCCGCAAAGCCAGCAAGTCATGTTTGCCTCTGCTGCGTTCGTGGTCGCCGTCATTTTGGAGAAGGATCGGCGGCGTGTGTGAGGGTCTCGCTTGAACCAAAAGGATGCTTTCATTCATTGAGTGTCTGCCACAGAAAAAAGAAGAGCGGCACTCAGTCAGTGTCACAGCGAAATATTATAAATATATTTTTCAACACAGGTCTATGTATTATTCACACAAGGTCGGAAGGGCAACAGACGAGCGATCTTTTCCGCATCCTTTTGCATGCGTCCAAGTCCATGCATGCTACAACCCGCGCACGACGCGCTCAAGGCGCGCTGTTCGTCTTATGGCGCGCGCTCGAGGCGCGCTCGTGGCGGCTCGAGGCGCGCTCGTGGCGCGCTCGCGGCGCGCTCGTGGCGCGCTCGGAGGAAATCGAACCGTAGCCCTGACATTCTATAGCATAGATGCCTGGCGTTGCGCAACACAAGTCCACAACGTCCTCTGAGGGGGGAACGCTTATCCAGGTTTGTGTCCCCACACTGCAGCAACTCACGCTGACAGTGTCATCAGCTCGAACAGCATACTGTACGACCCGACCGCTGCGCACAGGCGGCAAACTTTGTTTGTATCTGAGCCTTATGACTGGTAAGCCTTGCTTCCGCCTGGCTGCAGCCATAGCTCGGTCTTTCCGCTGCTTGTTGAGTGATGCCCAGTTCGATTTGCCACTCGGGCGTTTCTTTTTTTTCACTGGCTTCACTTCGAGTCTTTCTTCTTTCACTGACTTCCCCATGGCCATTGGGCGCAAAAACGCTATACACGCTTGGATTCAGCAAAACCTTGAGAACAAAAAACCAGCGGACATACATTGACCTTCGAAAGGTTACAGAAAGGCGTCACATGGTCTATATGATGTGGCAGCTCTGCTTTGGCTTTCAGGAATTCCTTTTTGCATCTTACCGCAGGCAAATGCATAGTCTTGAATTTGCTAAACCTGAAGAGGTGCACTTTGAATTTCTTTCTGTACATCCCACAAAATCTGGGCTGCACAAGAACACCAGGTTCGTTCCCGGTTCATATCGTGCCTCGAAAAGAGCCACGTCATATTTACCAAGACTTTCCGTGCAAGGGTCATCTTGGGTTCAAAGGCTTTGATGCATGGAAACTGTCTGTCCCAATCTTGCTGTTGGTTCTCAGTTCCGATGAAGAAACATGGAACGCACAAGAAGCCAGGCTTGCTTGTGTTCAGAGAAAGCCGGGAAGACATAGGATGCTCCCCCCAAAACGTCAAAGCAGACAAGCGGTGCAGAACTACAGCGTCTGCGTGTTCACCTCGCGCACGAAGTGATAAAATTGCAAACGTCAAGCTAGTCCTGACATCACGCCACACGTCAGTGCGCTCACTGCCGTATTCATCGTGTGTCTTGCGCATGACACGCGCAACAACTTCCAGTCTGTATGGTGAGATACAGAAATCACACACGCGTGTCTCCATGCTTGGCGGTGCCGCTTGAACCACAAAAAAAAATACAGAGAGGAGATGACATATCCAAAAACAAACAAAATAGCATAGATGCGCGCGGTCAGGTAGCCACGCCAAGGTTTGCGTCGCGCGGTCACGCGGTCATAGAACCGTGCATGTTTTTAAGTGTTCTAGAGGCGCGGACATGGCGCGGTCATGAGTTTTCAAACATTTTTCTACGCGCGGTCACGGCACACCGGTATGTCTACATCGGCGCGGTCAGGCGCGGTCACACGCGGTCAGCGCGCGGTCAGTGCCTTTCTCGCGAATTAGGATAAGTAATTCTTAACCAAAATAGTCATGGATATCACTTTATCTTGCAATGAAATCACAACAATGAACCCCGGAAAGCTTTTTTTGACCAGCGCAGGTCGTATCTAGAAACCACATCTTTATATATATAGGACATAACGTAGCTGTTACTCTTACAGTTCAGAACATATACCCAGGTCCAGTCCATCGATTCCAGGGAAAAAAACACCTGTCAGCGTGACTCTGAAACTAAGGCGTGGAGACAAGAAGGTCTAAGTCTATTTCTCCTTATGTAAGACCTCAATGTATATGTTTGCCGCAAATCTTGGATAGCACAAATTGTTACATGTAGATATCTAAACGATGTCGGTAAATATGTATTTATTCATAATAATCTTTTCGACTTGACCAAGTTCAACACGGAAACACAGAGGCCCGGTCTTGCAGCCTTTTTGCCAACTCACCAAAGGTTGTCCGTACGCAGTTCGAATTGCAGCGCAGATCCCTTACCAGACCTAGCAAAGCTGCCGATAGGTCAGGCTAACGAATGTTGATCGTCACCCTTTGCTTGCGGGACTTGTGGCCTTTGCGGTCACTGCCGCTGCTACGTGACGAGCTCGAGCTTGCACGCCGGGAGCGCTTCTTTTTGTCAGGCTTGCGTTCTGGTGGTCCTGCACGCGCCTCGCGCAGAGACTGCACACGGTCCTCCACGAACGGCTCCTGCACACGGCTCCCCTGCGCCGGCGCAGGCACAGGTGCAACACTCGGATGCACGGATGGGGCGACGCTTGCTGTGGGGCTGACGCTCCTCACAGTTTCAACGTCAACCTTCAACTCGTTTTGGTGCTTCAGCACCCGGGCCGCCTTGAGACCCTTGGCCGTATGCTTGGCTGCCTCCCAAGCATCCTTGCTCTGACGAGCAGCAGGTGTCATTGCGTTGTACATTTGCCAGCTCAGGCAATAGGAATTCAACCACCGATGCTGGTCCATGGCCGCGTCGGCTTTTCCGACCCATTGGTGGCACACACTGCACTGTCGTTTTCCAGTCTTGCCTTTCTGACCGCCCTTGGTCTTCTCGTGCGGCTGTGCTTCCACCTTTGTCTTGGGTGGATCTTTGGGGTGTGCAGGTGGTTGGGTGGTGTCAAGAACCTCCTCATGTTCTTCTCGGTTCTGCTCGTCTGGCCCCTTGCCACTGGAAGGCCGGCTGGGTTTGCTGGCTGAAGGACAAGGCGCTTCCTTGTCCTTCTTCCTACGTCTGTCCCTGTCCTTTTGGTCCTCGTGCTTCTTCACTGTCTTGTCCTTGTCTTTTTTCTCCTTGCGTCCCTTCTTCTCTTTCTCGTCTTTGCGCTCGCGGCGTCTACGGTGACGAGACCTGCTGCGGCTCTTTCTGCCAGCGGACTTGGACCTCTCTTTCTTTTCTCCCTTGTCCTCAAAGGGAGATACCATCTTTTCAGCAACAGGGTCCTCGGCAGGTTCCGCTGCTTTGTCCGACATTTTGGCCGACGACACCGACTCTTCCTCAGAAGACGAGTCGGAGGCACTGACGTGGCGCACCGCCATGCAACCTGCAGCGCAGCATGGAAAATTTTTGCAATGCTTATATTTTAGAAACCGGACAATTGAAGAATTTTATGATATGACTGCAAGTATAGAACAAAGAAATATGGTTATACCACAGAAGTACTTTGTACTAATTATTTAATTCCGAATTTCAACTTCTTTGAAACAAAACCATGCGAAATATATAGTGTTGCCTTATTTGTTTTTCAAGAAACAATCCTACCAGAACAATAACCTGAAGAACAAGCAAGACTGCACGTCACGAAACAAAAGTGAAATGAAGAGGATGATGAAGATGATGATGGTTTCCCCTCACCATGCAGGTGAAGATTCTATGCCACCTCGCAGGTGACCTTTTCCATCATCATGACACGATGATGGTTCCCCTCACCACGCAGGTGAAGATTCAATGCCACCTCGCAGGTGACCTTTTCCATCATCATGACAAGATGATGGTTCCCCTCACCACGCAAGTGAAGATTCTAGGCTACCTCGCAGGTGACCTTTTCCATCATCATGACAAGATGATGGTTCCCCTCACCACGCAGGTGAAGATTCAATGCCACCTCGCAGGTGACCTTTTCCATCATCATGACAAGATGATGGTTCCCCTCACCACGCAGGTGAAGATTCAATGCCACCTCGCAGGTGACCTTTTCCATCATCGTGACAAGATGATGGTTCCCCTCACCACGCAGGTGAAGTTTCTAGGCCACCTCGCAGGTGACCTTTTCCATCATCATGACACGATGATGGTTCCCCTCACCACGCAGGTGAAGATTCAATGCCACCTCGCAGGTGACCTTTTCCATCATCATGACAAGATGATGGTTTCCCCACCACGCAGGTGAAGGTTTCATCGCCTCGCAGGCGACCTTTTCCACGATGAAGCATCGCAGACGGACACGGAGAGTTCACGAAACAACGATATATGGAATGATAAGAATGATTTCCAATTGTCTTGTTGTACGTACAAATGCAAGCCATCATACTATAGGAAATATCCCAGATGCCTAAACAAACGCAGATCCCCCCAGCGGAAAAGAACTCGCCTCGGCCAGGGCAGTGTAGTTTCGACCACAACAGCAGTTGGTCTCCACTGGTTTGAACCAAAAAGGAGATCAGAGAGATTTCAAGTCTTTTGTGGCAAAGGCACAACCTAATTTTCCCAAGAGGAGAAAAGCGACCAAGCTTTCGATTCAAATATTGTTGCTGGCAACTAGCGTGAATGTCCACATCTCAAAGGCGGGCAGATTCAACATGACCCTTGTAGTGATGAAGTGTAAAGTACATATTGAAAGATCAACCTGGGCTACAAGGTAAGAAGAAACCTGATTTCATTTTCCGTCCAAGCAATTCCAGCTTTCTCACCACGTGTACATGTCAGATAGATATGTGTGTAAAAAAACACAATTCGAGGAACCTGGTGAAAAGATTGTTTGAAAAGCTATTGCTTTTATAAAGAGAGGGCAAAGTTACTGTGTATATAGATCAGCCATGATCCAAAAAAAGCCAGATCATTTTTCATGTGGCAAGCCTCGTTTTGTCTGAAGTCTTTTGCTCCGGGATGACTCAACTGTCTCGTGGCCTTTCTCAACTGCAGCAAATGATCTCAGCGCTTCACATGCTGCATTGCTCTTAGAAATACCCTCTTTTCTTCCAACAGCTGACAGTACAGAAAGGGCGTCCCCGACATGTTGCGCACCCTGCCCTGTACTTGTCCTGCAATTCCTGTGGAATTTTTTTGAAAAGTAATTCTCGGGCCTTCGCCATCTGGTGCGTGGCCGTCCGTTTACAAGGCACTTTGCTAGCTGTCAGCTCTTTGTGGCCAGATCCTTTTGCGTCTCGACTCAGCGCTGTTTTTGCGGACGCAGCTTTTGCAGCGGGACGTTTGAAAGATGCTTCTGCACTTTTGCTTGACGGCTTTTTGGCGGGTGCTTTTGTTTTCTTTCCTGCAAGCCTCTTGTTTTTTTCGCAAGTCGCTTCTTTCTCTGCCTCCAAACCAGCTTGCATCGATGCAATCAAGGCTTCGGCCTTTTGCTCTGCAGGCTGAGTGAGCTGTGACGAATTGGCAGCAGTGTCACAGGCCTGCGTAGAAGTTCCAGGCTTTTCTTCTATGGAGGCCTTCTTGTCTTCTAGCGGCAAAACCGCCTGTGGCTGCACAGATGTCTTAGCTCGCTTGGAATTTTGCAACATGCGAAACCCCGGCACGTCAGACGATTGGCTGTCGTCCAACGATCCAGAAGATCTCGATGCTGCAACGTAAGAAAACAACCCTTGCCAAAACCCATCGGGCACCCCTGTGCCAACGCCGTGCGAGGAAGACGCAGGTGTCGCAGGAGCCGCACGGTTCGTTTTGCGCAAAGGAAATGTTTCTACTTGTGCCAGCAAATGAACAAAATCCACTTGGGCCGGCGCATATAAGGAACAAATCCTTTTGGGTACGCAAAAGCTAAAATCTGCGGTGGACATTCCGAGACTTGTCTCAGGAAGTTTTTCGAGCAACAAGCCACAATCTACAGCAGCTGCTGCAAAGATTTTCTTCATAGCTGGCTTGTGTGCTTGTAAAACCTGAAACTTCTCAGGTTCCGAAAGAATTTTGTCCGGATCCAAACCATACACCAAAACCAAAATTGCAGCAAAGGTCTTCTCCGTCGGATTCTTGCAACCCTACGCGCAACAAAGTTTGCAAAGCTGCTCCAAAGCCAAATGCTTATTGCTGCAGCCCCTGCCGTCTAAAAGAAAATGCCACCAGGTCTGGTCCAAGTAATGCACCAGCGTAGCGTAATCCTGCAATTGAACACGTGTCTTCTGCACTGGCTCAGCACTGTCCTCAACAGATGATGCCAGCGCTTCCTTCAAAGTTGCCACATGCTGATCACCCCAAATGTCAGCACGTAAGCTTGAAACCAAAGACCCTGCCTCACTCAGAGACACTGCTTGCTTTGGAATCAAATTTAGCAAACGTTCAATTTGTTTGGAACGCAACTCTTCATATTTCGGCAAGCTGCGGAGACCCAACAAAAATCTTTCCGCCGCCACTACTTGTTGCGTCAGTTGAGCCATTTTCTGCAGATGAAAATAAACAGATTTCTTATGAAATCAAAAAACACAACAATGCAAAATAATAAGGCAAAAAAATGATGTCACCAAAAAAATGCAAAAACTGCACATCCTTCTAACTCCCATAACTTTTTTTAACTTTTTTTAACTTCCGTCAACATAACTTCGCTAAGTTCTTATAACTTCACCTTCCCAGCATAGAACTTATAAGTCACTTATCAATGTTATAACCCATGTTATACAGGT
>Ga0126337_10003025_pt1 | contig 10876 bp, 11 predicted proteins | sample DipCmetagenome_FD_92527 | JGI IMG/M metagenome (GOLD analysis project Ga0126337, IMG submission 92527) | Coral microbial communities from La Bocana,Puerto Morelos, Mexico - Diploria C A metagenome | ecosystem: Host-associated > Invertebrates > Cnidaria > Coral | place: La Bocana,Puerto Morelos... | reverse complement strand
TTATTTTTTCGACGGGTTCCAATGCAATCTCTTATTTTTTGACGGGTTCCAATGCAATCCCTTATTTTTTTTGACGGGTTCCAACGCTCTCCCTTATTTTTTTGACGGGTTCCAATGCAATCCCTTATTTTTTTTGACGGGTTCCGATTCATTTATTTTTTTGACGGTTTTCAATGCAATCCTCTATTTTTTTGACGGGTTGCAAAAAAAAAGCTGGCAGGTTTCCATCCAATGCCTCGTCAAAACTTTGGACGGTTCCAGTGTCCCTCATTTTTTGACGGGTTCCAATGCCACCAATCAAAAAAATTGATGGGTTTCAATGCAACCCGTCAAAACTTTTGACGGTTCCAGTATCCCTCATATTTTTTGACGGGTTCCAATTCCATCAATCAAAAAATTTGATGGGTGTCAATGCAACCCGTCAAAACTTTTGACGGCTTTCATTGCAGCCCGTCAAAACTTTTGACGGCTTCCGATGCGATCAGTCAAACATTCAATTGGAAACATAGCGCCCAAACAAAAAAATAAACCCGCTCCATGCCATCATTTTTTTGATGGATACCGACGGTGCCGGTCAAATGTTGAAATTTTCCTTGTACATTGAAAAATATGTGCAACTATATTCATCCTTGAAATTCAGGCCCCTAAATTACCATGCCGCACCCAAATTTTTGCTAATAAACTGATTTCTTCCGCTTTCTTGCAGCCTTTTTGTAAAACGAGCTGTTCTTCAAACTGCTCAGTGCTGGGAGCGCCCTTGATTTTTTGATGGTTCTCGACCTTGATCCTATCAAATTCCTGCCCCTAAAACAATGAATTATAGATCTATTTAATAAAAATCCGGGAAAAAACTGAAAACTGCCTGTGGCAAACACCGAATCCCACAGGTCATGGCTGATGACAGTCAAAACTTTAACGAGCCATGAAAGGGGTCTGAATCTGACAGAATACTCATCAAATCATAGGAATCCAGAAGTGAGTTTCAGCAAAATGACAATATGCTTTCAAGTTGGTTAGTAGTCAGCTGAACTCTTACGGCGTCACCAAATTCACTTCCTTCATTCATAAGTCGTGGCATTAAACGCTTCTTCTATGATTGCTAGAGCTGTTTGCCACGGTGTTCCTTGCGCCCATAGTTTACTTGCTGCTTTGTACACATAGTATTGCCTCCTTTGGGCCTTGAACCGAAGCAGGCAAGGACCTGGCAATCTCTCACGGCGCATCCTCACGACATTGGGAGCCTCGTGAACAATCGGGGCCGCGGTTCGCAAAGTGAAATTGAAACCTCCTGGTGACTTCACAGACTGGCAACCGACCCTCCTGATGACTTCACTGAATGGTAACTAGAACTTAGACTTGCATGATCAAAAATACTTGGCAATCCTTCAGAAGTAAATAATCAATTCGATTGCACACACTTCGATCCTGACGCAGAGATCATGATTCAAAAACAACTTTGAATAATTACAACACATCAATCAAAACAAATGTCACCTGGCAAGAAACTGGTTGAAAGTTGATAGCTTCGCGTGGGATCAATCCAGGCCTCCCAGGCCCCACAGCGGGCCCTGGAGCTGGCAGGCACCTGCATTGAATGGAATGAACCAACTCCACACATCAATGAAACCAAAGTGATACATTATGATCGCGATGATACATGATGAGCGCTGCGTGTAAATTGGACCTTGTCACCTCCAAAGGTGGATTGGGTTCCACGGAGTTTGCAGCCAGAAGCTCCAAATGATCTGCAGCTTCAGCCATGCAGAAAGGTTCCTGACCTCATGAAGGATGGAACAAGGAACCACCTAAACTGGTTATTGGGGAAAAAAACTGCTGCATGCAAACCTGCTGGCTTGATGGACTTGGGATGAGACGCATAATTTCTGCATACTTGATCCAGTTATCGGTCGTCTTCGTGTCGATGGTCCGTTCTTCATTCATGACTGCGATCAGTCAGGTCATTTGACAAAATGAAATTCTAAATTCTGTTGCTGATGCGTGAAAGGGCAGCGAACAAGGAAAGCCGAAACAAAGAAGCACAGCAAAAAAAATATTCTAATTGGAACACATGATGTATCAATGTGGCGTCGACTCTCAAACTTGATAAAATGCATTCACCATGAACAAAAATCGCTTTCTTTCAACACGAAGAGACGCCTTCTGGCAATGAGCCAGAATACTGAATCTCCCGGCAAACAGCTTCTGGCAAGTAGAGGAGTGGCGGGTCAACGTAATCTTCGTCTGACATGTAGGTTTTAATCCTGGGCATTCAGTTTTGAATTCACAAAAGCGTTGCCTACAAATTACATTCACACTGTGACTTGTCCAAAAAACTCGGATGTTCAACAAAATGGCGGCCTGAGGATCACATCATCATCATGATCGAAGCCAGATGCCCAATAAGTGTTTTCAATTTTCCGGCGCACTTCACCTCAATTGTTTTGTAAAAATACAGCAGTAACACAACGCATGGTTTATTGGTTATAATGAAATCCGATCTTGTTGACAAATATTATAGTTGAAAGTTCTTAGTCCCGAAAATGTACCCGTTTCAATGTACGAACATGCACCAACAGGACATCAAACTTAAATGAAAATTGCCGAGTCGCGTGGCAAGTCCCCTCGCCTGCTGAACTGAAACACATGTGGAGCAGCTGGTCCAGTTATGCCGGTCAAGTGGTTTTCGTGGCAATTCAAGTGGAAGAAGGGTTTCCTGAGAGTCGGTTCGTCGCAATTCACATGAAAGGCTAGGTATTTTCCTGATCCAGGTTGTATTATTTTTACTTCCTATGCGGCGAACATCAAGTAAGTGTTGCTTGACAGGATGGCTGGTTTGATTTCAGAGAGACTGTTCATTGCTGTACATCTCACCAAGAACTAAGACAATGTGTTTAGCTCCAAGTTCGCAAAACAAAAAACAAAACAGAATGCTTTGGGGATTTTAATCAAAAAGCAATGAACATTTCGCTGAAATTCCAATGCCGCACAATATCCACCTTTTCAACAAACCGGTGAGGCTCGTTCGGCCGCACATCCTTGTCCTCAAAATAATGACGGAGCAATTGCACAAAGTCAGCCGGCGTGTGTAGGTCTTTGTTCTGCTCAATCACATTTGCAAACATGGAAAACATTTGGTCGATATCTTCATGCGAGTGGCCACTCATTAGAAACTTTAAAGTAAATGAGTGGCACCGCCTCGTCCCCACCAAATAAGCTGCTGCCCTCGTCAATGTGTTGTTCTTCGTCTCGCGAATGCAGTTGTCCGACTGCAACACCAGATCAACCTCACGGAGGTCAATCTGCTTGGAGAGAAGATCCAGGCAATGGTAGAGAAGTTCAGTGCTCCATGATGAGTCTTTTTTGGTAAAGGTTTCACTGAGCCCCACAAAGATCAAATATCCGTGGATGATGACTGCTGTGGCATCAAGGCTGGGGCGGATAAACCCGCCAAATTCCTTGGAGGCAAACACCTCGCTTCGTGGGTATCTGTACTTACTGTGATCCATAGCGTCGCATATAATTGATACCGTCCGCCCTCCACAAGGAAGCCTCGGCAAGCGTGAGGCACTGCGATCGGACCAATAACAAGTACGATCCTTGTACTGGATCTGCAAATGCTTTTCATAGGCCTGCATCTGCAGTTGTCGTGAAATCTTGTCTTTGGATAGCTTCCTGATGATGAGTTTGTGTCGCACACAGATCCAGCATTGCGAGTGTTGGCTTCGCTCGCGAATGGCCAGCTTGTCACCAAAAGCATTTGCCCACACCTTTGCATCATGGCTATCACTGAATGCAACCTTTTATCAGTGATGTAAGAAACACACAGGGTTAAAATTTTATTTAAATTCTGATTGAGATTCGGCGCAGAAAAGCTTCAATGAGAGATTACTGAACTCGGGGCGCTTCGCACGGAACATGGTCAAGTAGTCGCTGAAGCTCCCTGGTGGCAAAAGTCGCAGCAATGGCCGGTCCTTCCCCCTGTGATTCTTTGCAGCCATTCTTGGTCTCCTCCCACGATGCCGACGGAAGCGCATAGGATGTGGCAAGACTTGGCCATCCCCCTTGCCAAACGCAAAGTCTGCTTTGCGCTTCAAAGTGCTGTTCGCTTCTGGCATTGGTTCACTGAGTGTGTTGTAGAGCTCTGAGAGAAATTCTGTTACAGCACTTCTCCGTTCAATCGAAACCTTCCGATTGCAAATCAATTTGCGGGGCAATGTGCGACGGTCAATTGGTGCTCCTTCATCATGTAATTCTGCATGCCGAAGTTTCTCAAAACGAGTTGGCCCCAGCCCCACAAGTCGTCGAAATGCAGACTGGCACACTGCCTTTCCTAAGAATGACTGTTTGAACCTTGCTCTCGCTCCTCCACATGGCTTTTCCCTCAACAAGGCAATCACCTGCAGGGTTTGGCTGGCCATTGCAGCTCTTGTTTTTGACAAAACACAACAACTTTTATGGCTCAAACTCCAAAATTCACCCAATCATCATACAACACAATAAAGGATCTCCCCCAGCAATATGATATAAATGCAGGAAGTACTCCGTGATGCACAGTGCTCAAAATGAAAGGTTGAAAGTTGCGTGGTTAAAAAATATTTGCTGTCTCCACAAACAATTGTTATACATTGTTTGCATGAATATGACTACATCAACACTCACAAGCCTCATTGTCGGCATCATGTTTGTCCAAACATGCCAATCGCTCGCGCACACGTACAATAGAACTTGCACGTCCACGAAATTGACGCAAGCAAATCTTTGTCTTACAACGGCACACGCAGGTCAATAGCTTTCCAACCTTTCCTGTAACTTCTGCAAGGTTGAATGACGGTTTTTTCAAGATCTTTGACCTACTCCCGCTACTTTTTTCTTCTATCTTGATTTCGTCTTTCACTTCTTCTTTCACTTCTTCTTTCACTTCCAACTTGACTTGAACATTACCTCCCTCATCGTCAGAAAGGCAAACAATTTCACCAACGACCATTGCTGGCAGCACATGACAGCATTATGGCACATGACAGCATCATGTAAGCTCTTTACAAAAACACTTTGCTGACACAAACAAACTGATTGGTAGCTTTCTTGGAGGAATGAAATAATATTGGCCAAATCAGTAAGTTGTAAGTTATACCTTTCTGTGTGGCTAAAGACTAGTAGTATCTTTTTTGACATACATACAGTTTCCATGAAAAGCAAACAGAATAAATGAGACCAATTCTTATGCAGCACTATATCTGGAGGTTAAACGCTTTGGTGAAGATCACAGCGCTCACAACGCTATGCTCTGAAATTGCGCTGTTGCAAACAATAACGTAGTAGGATGAACTGCTCAAGCAAAATTAAAATCAACAAACTTGAAGAACGTACCTCTGTTTTTAAACCTGTTGCGAGAAGTCCACAACAAGAAGTTGAACGGAGACAAGAATTCAGCAAGCTGCACGCAAAAGTAAAAATACTCTTGCTTGGAACCTAATTGTTACCAAATGCATTGACACGCAGAACAATAAGTCACTCACTCTGATTTGATTGATTGGCAATCATTCAAGGAATTGCTGCTCTTCAGTCGCTTGAGCATAGACACCACAGATGTCACGCTCTCAGAGGGTGAGTCACCTGCAATGATGGCATTGACAGACTCAAATGATTGATTCGATTCAATCCAAACTACGTGACCCGCCTTCAAAATGGCGCTTCTTGCTGGTGCATTCTCCTTACAATGAGAGCTAGTATTCTGCAATTGAAATTGGTCATGGGGCCTTCACTCAAACGAAACTCTGTCCTTGGCTGCAAGGCTTGATTGCTGCATCAGGCCCAACCTAGTCACGTGGCAAAAAAGGCACAACTGTTAATATGGAATCGCAGTCCTGCCTTGGAAGAAGGCTCCGAAGTCCCGAACATCTGCGGAGTGGCCTGGGTGGGAGCAACAATCACAACATTTTATTGTTCCCAAATGCTCATGTGCGATCACCACATTGTGACATCTTGATTCCTATTGGCACTATGATCTTTTATGCATATCATCAATTTGGGCATCAGACTTGAGAGGAATCTGGAGGTCCAGTAGATTCAGTAGATTCAGGCTCAGGAGAATCCGGCTCAGAAACAACAATGACTTCAGACTGCCAGTGCGATTCATCGATCCATTCTCTTTCATCGTCAGAAAAGGCTAGATGGCCGCAGCCATGTCTATCAAGCCCTCCCCTTAAAGTCATCACTACAGACCTTTTCCTCACCACAGCCCTCAAGAATGACAAAAGCTGCGGAAAGAACGCAATGAAAAGTTTCAGCCATCACACAATGATCATCACGAAAGCAACGCATGGACAGTGGCGCGACATCTAAACATGGCAGTAGCACACAATGTGGCCCCAGCGAAGGTGTGCCGAGCGTGTCGCTGCTCAGACTCGCTTCCCACCATTCTGGTGCTCCAACATATTGTTAATTGATATGACTCAAACCATCTGGACATCTCACACATAAAAAAACTGAAAATTACTACGCCATCTTATTGTACACACAGATATGATTCCAACATGCATGCACCAACAGAAAAAGAATTAGAATTTTTTGTGACTGCCCAGCATTAAATGCATTGCCAAAGAAGCACAACGTGGGATGACAAGATTCCCAACCGCTGTGAGTCGGTTTTTGTCCTCCTCACTCTGTGAATCTTGCAACCACCGAGATAGCTGCGGCCTCTGCCTAAAGTGAAAGCACATGTGCGCCTGCTTTTCAATGTCATGGGGCGTCATCAGCTTCAAGTCCTGGCCACCAGTCAGTGATGCATGTCAATTGACAAATGAAATTCATCATCGTGACAAGTGGTGTGTATACCAAAGTTGTCAACTTATAAATACTATTTAATATTGCCCTAAAACATATGAACTGTTTGGATTTTCGATAATAACATCAGGGAAAGTTTGGATACTAAAGTGGATTTTTTGCACTTAAGATTTATGGTTGACATGAGAGCGATTTCGAATTTTCCGCTTGCGCCTCATGAGATGCTTGCTAATAGTTTCTTCTTTTCATTCATTATGTGGAACTCTTACTAAAAACTTGACTACTGCGACTGTCAGTCAGTCCTGGAAGAGCTTGCCAACATGTGCTGGTCTGCACGCATAGATGAAAATCCGGTTGCGATTCACCTGGGTTGATGAATTAAAAGTTTAGAGTTTGCTGCTTACTTTCAAGGAACTACAGGCCCCATTGAACTGTTGCCTGAGGTTGCTGCGTGGTACCCCACGTTTTTGCCCCCCACAATGCACCAGGTCACCATGAACCCGCGAGCGAAAAATTCCTGGTGATTGGTGATACTTCATGAACTCAAAACAACTGCGTGCAGGATTCAAGAACTTAACACTGGACTATGAATGACAATAAGTCTTGCCTGCAAAATAAAGTTCCAAAGTGCCCTCATCCGAGGCTGCCCCGAGAGTAGGGCCGCTACATTCTCGAGGATAGCGAATAACCTGACTCAGATTGCCCCTGCCCAGCTTCCATTTCTTCACATGACATTCAGCAATACAAGAAAACAGTTTGCTGCATCTGAGTCACAGGTGCGGAAGACAGTCTAAAATTCGAAACACCTCTGTGATAAGGGCGCTCCGCTTGTCGTTCAATCCCAACTGTAAACCAGCGGTAGAAATTCCCTTGGCTACACAACGACAACCCCTCAGTCAGTCTAATAATAAACTCTTCAAACAAACAAACAAGTTTTGAGCAATCTGGAAGAATCTGATGCCCAATTCAATGTATTTGAAAAAGTTTTGAGTGGATGGCTTCCAGCAAAAATCAGCAACTCATTCATTCAGCATAATAATATGAAATCATGCAAGCAGCTTGACATGGAAATCCACCGATTGCGCCGGTGGCTTCATCGGCCACTTTTTTGCTAGGCTGAAAGGTCCGGACGTCGCTGGCAATCTCGCCATGGTCTAGAAGGTTATCCTTCATTCTAGAGGCCAGAACAGCTCTGCAGTTGGGGTTGCTCTCCACCTGTCAGCAAAAAAAAACATTTCAATGATTACTGTAGTGATTTGTTCACTTGGAGCGAAGACCGAAGCCGTGAAAAAAGCGAAAGCCCTAAGTCTCCCACGTACGCGATTGAGCGCACCACCCTTGGCTTCAACTACATGTCAACATCTGATCTCATAACATAATAACTTCAAACATAATAATAATAATGACCTGGGATCTGGGCTGTGATAAGCCCAAGTCCAGCGCTCCCACGCCCGAGAACAGGCTTACAACCGGTTGCCTTGCAGTAGCCTCCCAAGGAACAAGTAAATCTGAATGGCATTAAGTTTGATATCATTGATCATACTTCAAACAACATAATATTAATATATGCGCTAATTAGTGACACATTAGAGCGGTAGTGATTCACATGTACGACGCCAGGCAACAGAAACACCTGTCAGGCCTTAGCCTTGTCAGTGTCAGGCTTCAAGTGCGGGTACGTCTCGAAGAACTCCGCCTCCGACACTGATCCTGGCTTGGAATTTGTCCATCCGCGTGGAACACCTCAGCAAATGAATCTTCAACACTGGCATTGACACCAGTGAGGCAAGTGGAATGATGATGCAACCGAAGCTCCATGAAGGAACTCTGCGACCTCTGGATTCAGAAATCTGCCGGGCTTCACCTTGTCATCTTTGCAGCTGGAGCGGAAATGGTTCCAGAAATAAATTTGAGTTGCCAGATCCTGCATGGCAAGGGCTCGAGACTCGCAGTTGAAATCAAAAAACAAATTCCAATGCACTAATGTGTCCTGACAACCTCGTACAGACAAGTACGAAGTCGTGGCTCGGTGCGTTGCTGAGAAGCAACCTTAACGACATTAACATGGCACAACAGTGACAAAGGTAAAAGAAGAGATCACAGCTAAGGTCTTGACGCAACGTACCAAAGGCATTCTTGATGAGAGGTTTCTTCTGCAACTTGTCCGTCTTCCGAACACGCTTCGACTTCTTGATCGTCCGTGGCGGCACCTGACAAAAATGGAAGAACGATGAATGTGATCCTTAGTGATATTTCCCACTTGACTTCAGACGACATTCTAGGATTCAATGATACTTATTTTCAGTATATATAAATGGTGGCAAGTGTCGAGCTTCATATTGAGCGGGCCACAATCTGGTCTCCGCAACCAAATTGGCCGGTACTGAACCACTTTCTTCGCGCCAAACTTCGGTGTCATGAACGCAAAGTTGGGGCACCGAGACCCTGCTCGCATCAACTGGGCCTCATGAATAAAAATGAATGACGTGCGGTAAACACTCACTCCTTTGTAGATCAAGTCGATCATTGAAACAAGCATCATCACATCAATGACAAGAATATTCATTGGGAACAAACTTGCGAAAAAAAAATCTCAGGCTGTCACTTTGCTGGAGGCGCACGTCTTCCGAGGACATGTTTGCTCCATCGAACTCAGGTTTAGTCACGAGTCTGACTGCTTTGATGAAACAAAAACCTGCTTAAAACATGGAATTTGAAGCGCTAATTTGATTTTAAATCAACTGGGGCGCTGGCTCATCGCTCAAGAAACTGATAGATCGAACCACCATCGGAGCAAAAGAAAGAAATTACAACAAGATAGAGCCAACCTTTCAAAATGCTACACAAGACGTGTGCGAATTTTCATTTTTGCCATCTGCTACATCAGCATTGTACGCACATATGAAGTAGACACAGAACGCATCTCGCTCCTGCAAAGTCTTCCGATTTTCAACCATCAATGATCTTTACGGCGCAATGCTGCTCTCGTGACCTCTATGGTGGCACTTGACAAGTGCAAAACATATGGATGTCTTGCAACATTAAACTCACACTGTTCAAAAGTATGTACGTGCCATCGTCATCTACTTCAACAAAATCCGCAACGTGTGGCAAAAAGAAATCTACAATTGATGCCCTAGAAGCCGCACACTCAACGCTCAAACGTTCACGTTCTTGAATCTCCAAGTAGCAAATTGAGGAAAGAGGTGCATGAAACGAACATGGCGCGAGGGATGCCACAGTGATGGAGTCCAAATTCAACCGGTTCCTAGCCAGCTGCTGGTTGGATTGCCCTCCTTCCAAATCGCAAAGACATTTGGCTTTTGTCTGCATGACAGCTAAGTTGGCCAAGCACTCAGTGGCCGCCCAGTGCCCGCACTGCCTCAAAACCTTCACGCATGTCTCACGCAACAGCTCAAACTGGTCTGGGCGTTCAACGTAGAGGACCTTCAAAGTGTCGAGGCTGCCCGCCATGGAAAAGTCTCAAGCAAAGCTGCGTGCGTGCTCAGACCCTATTATCACTAGTACTCTCAAGCCGAAGGAAGCGGGCCAACTTCTTCTAAAGTGACAGTGTCTGAGTCTGCATCTGTTCAAAAAGAGTCACAAAAATCAGCGAAAGTCTGCATCTGTTCAAAAAGAGTCACAAAAATCAGCGAAAGTCTGCATCTGTTCAAAAAGAGTCACAAAAATCAGCGGAAAACCTTAAAATCTGTTCACACCACAAGAAGGCGATCTATAATGTCACATCCAAACATACACTAGCAAAGAAAATTATTATACCAGGTCCACCAGCCACTTCGCCAAGGAGGTGGCTACGCATGTGAAATTATTTCATGGCATCAAGACTAAGAGCTAGTCGCAACTAATTTTGAATTGATATTTTGGAAGCTGTCACATGACAGAGCAAAAGAAACTATTAGTATAGACTCAGGCGCAGCGCAATTCGCAGTTGGTCAATGGAAACTTTAATTCTTTGATTGAACTTGGTGGCAGGCCTAGCCTTAAACTAAGCCACTAACATGTCATGTTGTGTGGAAGGCGCCAAGGCCAAAGAGGCAGTCCTTTCTCAAAACCCTGGTTTGATTTCACAACC
>Ga0126337_10003024_pt1 | contig 10876 bp, 8 predicted proteins | sample DipCmetagenome_FD_92527 | JGI IMG/M metagenome (GOLD analysis project Ga0126337, IMG submission 92527) | Coral microbial communities from La Bocana,Puerto Morelos, Mexico - Diploria C A metagenome | ecosystem: Host-associated > Invertebrates > Cnidaria > Coral | place: La Bocana,Puerto Morelos... | reverse complement strand
TAATATTAATATTAATATTAATATAGGTTTATTGGCATTCTACGTAAAAAATGGCTCTTCTATGCTAAGTTAAGCGATATACATACAAAATACTATAATATTAAAAGATATATATATGCGAATATAGTTTGTAAAAGCCTGCAGTGCCTTGGCTGATCTGTCAGCCGTAGACAGTTTGCCCCATAATTTGGGTCCTACATAGCGCAGAGAGTGCTTCCCATAAGTAACAGTGTTGTATCTAGGGGTAGAAAAATCTGATTGTCTTAAGTTGTATGCGGAAGCATGCTCGTTAAAAATGTTACAGATGCTGTCACGATGAAAAAGCTAGGCTCTAATTAAAAGATGTAGCCTCTGGCGGAGAGCATTTTGACTGCAGTATTGGGTCTTCTGTTTTTTTTTTTTTGTTAATATTTTCTGTCTTCATCTTGCAGGGCCCGTGAGAATGTTCTCAATGACACCACATCCACACGAGGACGAAGAGGGCAATGTGTACAACGTGGCTGTGTCGCTTAAGAAAGGAACGCGTTACAACATAACGCAAGTACCGCCGCAGCCGCCTTCAACACCAGGAGACAGCGCTCCAAACCCGCTTCAAGGAGTCAATGTCTTGTCCACGTTTGTCCCGAAAAATCGCCTTTGTTACTACCACAGCTTCGCCATGACGCCCAACTACTTCGTGTTCATATAGAATCCCTTTGTTGTCAATTTGTGGGCGCTGCTCACGATGAAGGTCAAGGGGCGTTCGTTCCACGAGTGCATGAAGTGGGACAACAAACAGCCGTCGCGTTTTTACGTTATCGAGCGCAAGACGGGAAAAGTGGTCGCTCAGTACAAAACCGAGAACTTCTTCTCGTTCCATCACGTAAACGCCTACGAGACAGAAAGTGACATCATCATGGATGTGTGCTGTTACCCGGATGCACGTATCGTTTATCAGTACTACCTCCATCATCTGCGCACCAAGCCAGAGAACGAAGTGAGCAAGGGCTTTCCTGATCCCGCCCTCCGTCGTTACCGTCTGCCTATCCCTACCACTCCTTTCTCCAAGCCCTCGCAGAGGTTGCCCAGCTACTCAGACTGCCGCGACTACAAGGTGCTGTACTATGGCGTGGAGCTGCCTCAGATCAACTACAGATTCTCGAATGGCAAGCCATACCGGTACATGTACGGGGTGGGTCCACACAGGCGTGGAGACTTCCTGAACCAACTAGTCAAGGTGGACGTCCTGGGAAAAGAGGCTAAGACCTGGCATGAGCCTAACTGCTACCCATCCGAGCCTGTGTTTGTAGCAGCACCAGGTGCTGAAACCGAAGATGGCGGAGTCATCATATCATCCGTGGTCGGTGTCCGTGGAAAGCGGTCCTTCCTGCTCATTCTTGATGGGTCCACTTTCAAGGAAATCGCGCGTGCCACAGTGCTATGCCCCATGGCGCACTCCTTACATGGTATGTTCAGACCGAGGTCGCCATTTTCTATTGGACAGTGCCGAAAAGCCTGGGCCGAGATCTGATTACTTCGCGCGCAGTATTGTGGAGACAAAAAGACAAGCTCTGACTGAGTTAGAGGGCTTACATCATCCAAGACAAGCGCCCATAAACAATGACATTCAACAATGAGAAACGGTGTTAGCCGAAAAATCAAATTTTTTTTTTTGCATATAAAGACATTTAAAGATAACACTGGCCTGAAAACTTGCTAGATCAGTAAAACAACGTTTAAACGCTTCGTATTTTGTAAAATCCATTATTATAACTGTAAATTTTTATTTTATTGACGGATAATATCTAGAACAAAGTGGATCACGTTCAGGCAAGAAGCTTGACAAATCTATTTCGTTGTATGTTTATCAGGTTTATTCATTGCTAGAAAAGTATAAAAAAGACAAACGGCAGCTAAATTTAATCTGAGAAATTAGGCAGTGCTGTCTAAAGTGTACTTAATTTTCCATTTAATATCTTCATAGTATCCGTTGTGTGAATCAGAAATGGTGTCACATATTGATACCATTCAAGCTATAGATGAACAATTATGTTGTTCTGATCCGTAATTCCTTTTCCCTTTGCGTGAAACGTGGGCATGCAAAATGGGCATCGGGTTAGTCCAGAATCAAGTGTCGTTTCTTGTTTGTCCCCGAGAAAATATCGATTGAGCCCGTGTCGACATGTGTCAGAACAGTGATTTATTAGCAACTTAGCGTTCAAGCTCAGTGACAAGACAATATGCATGGTAGCCGAAAAGCACTTTTATCGGTCGGTAAACTTCGTCAGTCATCGTAAACTTACGATTATTCTTCGGCTAAAAACAACACTTGTTGCCACTATAGATTGAGCTTTACAAAACATTACAATAATCGAGAGAAAACAAAAACATATATCGGACAAAACCGAAAGCAACACATTAACCAGTTTATTATCTTTATTTAAAACGGCCTATATGATACTGCTGCCGTTGAAATATTTTAAGCATTCTAAGTTATAAAGTAACGCTTTAATTAGACAATAAAAGTTATAATGTATGTTCTTAGAAAGGTGAAGTATATTTGGGAAATCGGTTGTTCTTAAATATTACACATTATATAATGTTTAAATTGCGAATATGATATTTACTGACTAGTAAAAGTGATTTTTTATTAACTTGATATTAAATTTAGATACCTCGTGAACATTTATTTCCCAAGATGCATGTACTATTCAATAAACATATCTTTATTTCTTTCCTATATTGTGTGACTTTGTCCATTGTTTGAGCTATGCCTGGAGAGCAAGGATGGCGCAGAGGTGAGAGCCCTTGCCCCACCCCAATGTGCATAACCCGGGTTCGATTCAGACCCGGTGCCATACAGTGTGGATTTAGTTTGTTTCTGGTTCTTGCCTTGCCCCGAGGGTTTTTTTCCGAGTTCTTTTGTTTTAGTCACTCCACAAAAACCAAAACACTTTCAAATAACAATTCGATCAGGACGGAGAACCCACATGAAAATCTGTTAAGGCTGATGGAACTTTCTCTCTAAATAGTGTAAATTTATTTATTTGTATGTTTATTTATTTATTGTAAAAAAGAAAAGAAAAATTGGGGTCTCTGGAGATAATAGAAACATTTCAAATTTAATTTGACGCTACAAAATTTGGTAATTAAACCAAATTGTAACTGGTCTCTCTCAATCGCATTGCGAAGTTTCAGTTTGGACTCAATCATCTCTTTGTTGCGTTACGTCTTGTACCATTTTCAGCCGTGATTATTTTTTTCTGTCTCTAGCTCTATGGCCTGCAAAAACTTTCTTTTGGTGAGGTATTTTTGATTTAACCTTAAAATACGGACTTAATTTGAGGTATGTCTTTTTATCGCCAAACGCGATAAATAGGACTTGCGTGACTACGAGGATGGAACGCGAGGTGTCTTGTGGGTATCTGGGTGGGTGGGGGGATTGGCTGGACAGGTCAAATAGCGTCAAGCGAGCCGTCTCCGCGAGTGTGAAACGTGTAGTGATCTGGAAAATCGTTTTACCTGCACATAGATCTGGTAAGAAATGCTTAGTTAAGCAGAGTAAATGGTGTTGATATACTGTTAAGTCGGCAAATATGCGAAGAAAACACTCCTGATTTTAGCACAAGTAAACAAGCCGCGCGCCTTATTGTGGCACATCCAGCCCACAATAAATTCGCGAAGCGTTTTCCAATTTGTCGCTGAAAATCTATCGCAATCTTGCTAAGTTTAAACCATTCTCGATTATTTTCGGCTTGTTTTACTTTAGCGATGTTTTCTTTGTGTTTTTTTTTTCTCTAGAAAATTATTATTTATGTGGCGGTTTCTTTTAACTTGAAATTAAAGTTATTGTGTACCGACCAGAGCTTCGACATCGAATCTGATAGTTCCTGTCAGAGTAGATTCTGTCAGTTGGGAAATAAGTCACATTTCAGCGGCTATGTATATTTACGATCGAATGCAAATGTTCAAGAGTTAGATTGCGTGACATGTACAAGGAAGACAAACATAAGCGAATACGAAATCCGCGTACGTGCGCGTCCATGACATTAAAGATGCCCTCAGGTACGCTGAGGAAATGAAAACGTGAAATAAAATAACAGAGGTACAATAACCTATTCAAAACGAAATGCAGGACTAATTGGCGCAGGAGTCATCTCATCGATTGTACGCCGAGCGAGGAACTGGTCTTAGCGACTCGCAGCGTAGCGACCGCAGGCAGGTTGCAATCAGAGTAGTAAGCTCGTGACTGGCACAAGGGAAAACATATTCAAATCAGGTGCAGTACCATTAGTTCATTACCAGCGTACTGTCAAAGCTGACTGATGGACTTCAAGTTTTAATACGTCAAACGTTTGCCATATTTGAACAGCGTGTTTCTTTTTGAAATTACAAACAGAAAGGAAAACAAGAATTAAAAGACTAGAAAGTTTAGTTTAGTTTGGCCAAGTTTAATAGATAGGCCGTCCCGGATAAAATATGTTTCGTTTCCCATCGCCCGACCGATCGATCAGTTCTTTTTTAAAAAAGTAAACGAAAAAATATTCCAGCTAAAATGTCTGAAAAGCCAAATTTCAGTTTATGATAAGGCTGAACTGCAAGAACTCTTGTACACCTAACCACGTACAAAACACTTGGAGTAGAATCCAAGTAGTTTCTTGTAGAAAAATATTTTTCGCTGCTTATGTCTTATGTATATGGACAAACGGCACCGAAAATTCTCGCTAACCTTGAAGCCCTTAGAGTTTCTCGGCCCAGGTTGTTCCTGGACTTATGCTCCCTCGGCCTTTTTTTTTTATTTCGCTTCTTCTCTCTTTTTCTGCCTTCCTCTTTTTCTTTTTTTTTTCTTCTCTTTTTCTCTATTTCTACCCAACCGACGGTCCACTTTCGTGAGGGGGAGGGCGATAGGAATCGAAAATTTAGGGATGGCCATAACCAGCATAATATACGCCACGATTTTCCAGACGCTTCTAGTCATACTAGCTCTCGATAATTCAACAAATTTAGCTATTTAAACAGTGTGTAGGATCTTCAGTATCTGACACTTAAAATATGGTGAAATATACCAATTTAAACCGTTTTCATTGAATTCAAAAACAATCTGAATTTGCGTGGTAATCTAATTTGCATTGTGTGTGATATTCTCGAAAGCACCGAAAGTTCAAAGGCGCTTTGTCGGAGAAAGAAAGATAAAAAGCGCCGAGTATTTATACATTTCTATGCTTCCTAACTTCTCTTAAGCGGAGTTTAGTTGAAGCTTGCAGTGCTCCGGTCTGGACGTGACAGCTAGGTAAGTACTTTCTCAGTTTTCAGAACTCTATCGAGTGGTAATAGATACATGAAGATTTTCACGAACCTCCTGTCTGCATCACATTCAAGATATTGAAAGTAATCTGCATGTCTTATCATCGAGGAAGCACTTTAGCTTGGAACAAACAATACGTTTCATTGCGTTCAGTGGGTTTTGAACTCAGTGAGTTCATCGATCAAATTTTTCTTACTGGCCATGCTTTTCAAATTAGGCCTTTTGCAGCTTTGATTGTTGCGGGCTCTTAAAAAAAATTATGAGGTCCTGATTTCAAAAAAAAAATAAATTCGTTACTTTTACTTGTGACCCGGGATAGTATACTAGGCAAAAATGCGGTAGGCCGTTTTTACCGAGACTTCCATTGAAATACAGATTGCGGAATCTGAAAAATATAGCTTCAGTATTTGAAAAAAAACCTCATAGATTTCAATTTGCAACCGTTGAAAACTTATGTATAATTAATATGCATTTTATCTCTGCAACAATTACAAATCCTAATGTCATGCCAGTTCTTTACTGTTTTTTACATTTGTTTACGGTTGATCTTTTTAAAACTCGGTTTCAATAATTTCAAAATTATTCTTCATTGGTTAATTTTGGTTATACCATCAACAAATTAACATGTGCAAGCGAAGAATTAATTTATCTGCTGTTGTAGTCGGAGTGGTTTGAAGGTTCTAAATTTGTTTATGCTTTTTAGAGTTAAAAACAGCTTTTTATCTCACACCTCCAACTGAGAAACAAATACTTAGAACAGACAAAATTCACAAAGTACTGGTCGTTTGTAATTGTTTGTGAAGATGAACGAATGCTAGATTCAAAGCTCCTGAACGCAAATGAGTTCATGTAAGTCCGGGTTGCTTAAAAAAACTGCTATAAAAAAGAACTGCTAACAAAACGCGACTCTTAAAAGATTTGTCAGTGTTCAGACACAAAATCTGTTTGTTTTTGTCCCCTTGAGTCTGGCGACTATAAAACACTTCCTTCCTCGACAGAGGGTCAGGTGCTTTTCGGAAGGTTAATGCGAAGTACAATAACAGCATGAATACTGCCGTATTGAAATCTTGAAAAGAGTGTCTTTATGCGGACAACAGAAGCTCAGGAACATTTGAATAATGATAAAAATATTAAGAGAAATCAAACGGTGCCGCGGTGAGTTTATACTGATAGTTTTGTGATCGCAAGGTCTTTTTTAATCTGTCGATTTAGCGCCACATGTGGGGGCAGAAGCACATTCAAACAGAGTTTGATGTTTATTTTGCCCTGAATTCCTCTGCAACAGTCGGCCTATGTCTACACAGATCAGTTTGCTGACACTTTAATCACTCAGTTTTGGAGATCAAGCTTGAAGAAAACGTTTCAGGGCAGTATCGGGGGCATTCTGGCGATCTTAAAGGCTTCAGAATTGTAAAAGAAGAAACGGCTGGATTTTCGCTAGCTGTTGGATAGCCATAGAATCCAAGTATTGCAAAATAAGCGAATATGTACAATTGAAATTGTATCGTGGAAAAATTTCCTAATGTATATGATATTTTGCAGTTGTTTTCGCAGCGAGATATTTAATTTCTTTTCCTATCGTTAAATACGACCGCTTAGTATCACAAGAGGTCGAGATATTATCAACTCATGTTTTTGTAGCGATACACTTTGGGCAATATTTGTTATATAGATCGCATCTTATTGGATATGTTTAATTTCCCAGAAGCTATTAGCGAATCATTAGGGTCTACCTGTTTGTCCTCGAGGGGAAAGAAAAGCGACAGGATATACATTAGATTCACAAGCCTCAATGATTGGGTAAATCGTAGATACGTTTTCAGCCACTCCGATTTCAGAGGTCTTAAATTAATAGTGGTTTCCTATCCGGCAGGTGCTTTGTTTAGCGAACTCTGCTTTGTATGTTTTGAGACCTCTGTCTGTTTCTGGTATGATAACATAAAGGCATAACAAATGCAGTGTTTCCTTGCTAGAATAATGCGAGACGTGGGTCAGATTTGAATTTCAAGTGCTAGCAGCATTAATAGAGCTGCTTAATTGGTTTTGTTTTGTTAATGAGGACCTAAGACACAATGCAAACCCAAATGGCAGGATGTGCGAAAGTGAACATAAGTTCCAAAGGCTTCATTAATTTACATACTGTGCACCTGCGCCGCACTACTTTGACAATACCAAAAAAGAACCGATTGATAAAGTGCAGTTTAATTCCCTTTCTTATTGCTTCGCGGCGTCTAAATTGTGCTATAAATCACGTTCGTTATACTTTGTTCACAGAGCAAGTTCTCTTCGCAAGACGGTTTTTTTCGAGGTGTGGACGCCGGACAGAAGTCATTTTGGCTTTTAGGATTAATCAGAAGACATGCAGAACTACGAGCAATATGCTGCCACTACAGCGTTCGTTTGTCCGCTGTATCTTCTCACTATCGTCCTGGGCTCGCTCGGTAATGGAATGGTGATCTACTCTTACGTTACGGACAAGTCGATTCACAAAACGTTCTACTTTCTCATCACAAACTTGGCCATCGCCGACCTCTTAATCTGCCTTCTGTTCACGCCGATGCTGTTCATCTACCGAGTGTACGCAAAAGGCGAGATCATCGCGTACACGCCAGTCTGCGAAATAAGCCTTTTCCTATCCATGTTTAGCATTTCGCTGATGTACTTCGTGTTCCCTTTGTTGGCGTACCATCGAAAGGACGTCATGCTACGACCGCAGAATCCCAGGCTCTCTCTGGCACAAGCTCGCCTGGTGGTGTACATTTTCTGGTTCCTGTGCATCTTGGCCTCAATGTTCATTGTCCTACTGGCCCGGAATGAGTTCACAAGCGGTGACACCACCCCGAAGCTATACCGCTGCCTGCTGATCAACCAGCGCTTAGACACTTACGCGAAAACCTTCCTCGGATACTCAGCAACGCTCTACGGCCTTTCCATTCTCATAACAGCCGTGACATACGTCCAGATATTCCGCACCCTGGGCACCCACGTCGAAGGAGTGAACGGCTCAGCGGACGAGCGACACGTCACGAAGTTGTGTTTCTGGATCGCCATCGTCTACACGGCTTTCTGGACCCCGTTTCTCCTCGTCCAACTGGGGGGTGTCTTCGGCACTTACACGGAGCTTCACTTCAATCTACACGGCTGTTCCTCTGCTATTGGAGTCATCGGGTCAGCAGTGAATCCCGTACTGTATGCTGTAATGAATCCATATTACCGGAGCAGGTTGCACCACTTGTTCAAGAGGGTGACTTGTCGCCAGTAACAGTATCGTGCTAACATTTCTGTTCTTTGCCCAGTGTTTTAAAAGCTTCGTAAAGCTTTATGCTTTTTAATTTAGAAGATCACAAAAAGCTGTCACTTATAACAGATATAGAATTGTTAGAAATGCGGAAGTTTAAAAACATCGATCTTCATAATCGTAAATTAAAGTGACCTTTTAAATGTTAGGGCTGAAGTTTAAAATGTTACATATGCCATAATTGTTCACTTCTGTTTAGGCTTAGACCAGGTAAGATTAAGTCTGTTGAACATTTCAAGAATACTGCTAAAATAACATGTATAGCCAGAGTCACTGACTTGTTAACGTAATGCTCAACTTAAAGCTTATTGCTACTGAGCCACGATCGCATCAGTATGCGATTTGTAACTAATGTTTCAGTCAACCTGATCTAAAAGGAAAATTCATAGGTCGCTTATCAGGAAAATAGGCTGTTTCTTTTGTAACATATCATTTTTTCACACCGTTCGAAAGTTAGCCAAATTGATTCAAGAGTATAACAGTTCTTCTTTATTCACATACAGTTTTGAATCCTGACTGATTTTATCTTGATTTGCGTTTTTGGCCTCTGAAACTTGAATGAATTGCCATTCAACACAAGACCGTGAGAACATATGAACAATACAACAAAACAAACGAAAAAAGCACTTACAAGCTAAACCTTATTCAGCTTGTTATAACTGCTGCCAATGCTTTGACTTTCATAGGAGACACACTATTTAATCGAAATGTCAGAACTAAATACCATATGTACAGAGAAAGTTCGATATGTGAGCATTTCAAGTGTTGCTGACTTGCTATGTGATATCTGAAGCCAGATATAAGTTATACTAACATTCCAGAGGTGATATAAGAAAGTAAAGTATTCTCAAAAACTGAAACTGGGCGTTGGTTTGTGGAACTGCCGAAGAAAACAAACAGTATGTAAGAAAGAAAAACAAGTGGATAGAAAAAAAAGCCAAAAAATCATTATAAAACACGTTATGTGCAGTTAAATTGCGTAGTATCAAAACTTCCTCTTGTCTAACGGATACCTCGGTACCTGATAACTTTTGATGTCTGATCCAACAAAGAGCGCAACAAGGGCTTTACCGACCGGTAGATGCCAACTAATTTCGATCAAAAAACTCAGTTAGTCAGCTTGTAAAATCAATGCTCCTACTTTCTTCTTTTTTCCTTTTTTCTATTACCGGTACATTTTACATTTTATAAGGGAGGGGCGGGAGGGGGGGTGGGGGGCTAGGTGACTCTGTCCTTTAATTTTTTAACATTCACCAAAATCACAGGCAGTAGTGTGCTTTTCTAATTCGGTTCCGATGCTCCATGTTCTTTTGTCAACGTTAGCAATTAACCGCGTAGTGCTCCACCACGACACTTCTAGAAAAGCAAATTATATACCTCGAAGCCAAGGAAACGTTGGATACCGACGACCGACGATTAATTTAGTTGGGGCTACCGAAAATAAAAGTTGGAAGGTGGAAAACGCTTCTGAATTTTAGAGATACACCTGCACTAGATGTAAAGTTTGGATGCTTTTTTCGGTGCACGGCCTAAAGAAACGGCTGCAGTCGAGTGGGTTCAGTTGTAGGGCTAGATTAAAATGTCTAGCGTCTGATTCAGTTTACGCTACAGGTGTTTTGGTTTTTCTGAAACGGCTTCCGGAAGCGACGCCCATCTTCCTGTCGCTTAGTGTATAGCTGAAAACATGACGAATTAATAACCACGTGTCAAGCTGCTCCGAGTGATCATTATTCCTGTTTTTTGCCATTTTGTTAACCTGTGAACAGCCGTTCATTTTTCCCTCGTTCGCTAAAAAAAAAAAAAAAAGAGCGCCTGATGGTAGGTTCGCCAAAGAGCAGGTGTATCGGGATTTACGGTCGGGTTGGACTGTTTATTTCTTATCCTGCCTGTAAGCTTGGTATTCTCAGGATCCGCCAGCTGTATAATGCCTTATAGCTTGTCTATTCTCGAAAGTTGCCTTTGGGATTCCTCAGCAACTGGTCATCCAGATTCTTGAGTCACTGGATTTTGTAACCAAAAATAACCCCGCTGAAAATCTGATGTTTACTGATTGAATCTGCTGCTCGTTTGCTTCCTGGTGTTCATTTCTCGCCTTCGGCTAATAGACCAATTTCGATACACATTAAAATTTTACCTAAAACTATAGATCTCAGCAAGAGGCTTGAGACCTCCCGTAGAGAGCTAGCCATTTTGTTTACCGGATTTTTTTTTTTTTTTTGGGGGGGGGGAGAAAGAAAAACATTAGTCTCCAATTTCAAAAAAAAAAATTAACCAACAAACATTTGGGGGTTTTT
>Ga0126337_10003023_pt1 | contig 10877 bp, 5 predicted proteins | sample DipCmetagenome_FD_92527 | JGI IMG/M metagenome (GOLD analysis project Ga0126337, IMG submission 92527) | Coral microbial communities from La Bocana,Puerto Morelos, Mexico - Diploria C A metagenome | ecosystem: Host-associated > Invertebrates > Cnidaria > Coral | place: La Bocana,Puerto Morelos... | reverse complement strand
ATGGCTCCTTGCTGAAAAAGGCCATCTGTTCGGTTTCAAGTATCGCCTTTGAAACAAAGCTTAGCATTTAACTTGAACAGCCGCCAGGTACGAATCACAATTCGGTCCGTTGTATTCATGATTCTATTTTATGGAAATTTCTATCGAAGCTTAACCCATCAGAATTTCGCGTTAATACTACAAAATTATGTAATTATATGTTACGGCAATAAATGGAAGATACAATGAGTGCTTCAGTGATTTTCTATAGGGCAATCTTTGTTTGCAATAGTTACCTCATTAGCATAAGTGATACAATTTTTGATGGAGCTATATAAACATTAGTCCTGAATAATGAATGCGGTGAATTGAATACTTTTTTTTCTCCCAGAATAATAATACACCCCAAAAAGCAAACATTTCACCAATTACTAAGTTTCACAAGCTTTTCAAATGTTTTTAGTCAATTCATGTCTAGCCATAGTTTGTATAGTGAAATGGTTATAAAACCCAGCTAACAACAAAGGAACAAGCAAAGATGCCAAGGTTTAGGTTGGAAGGTTGGAAGGACCATAACCGTGCACGATCGTTTATTTTGGTTAATTAGGTCACAGTTATTGTGTTTGATACACGGTCAAGGCCAAAAAAGCAAACAAAAATCAACAAAAAAAGAAGTTTGTCGGGTTTTACAATCATTTCCCTTTATTCACTATGGTATAGCGTGATGCCTTCTCTTCGCAAATTCGTGTGTTGATGAGGAAAAAATGCAAACAATGACTTCATCAAGGATTGGTTGATTCGACAAGGTTCATAAGAGACGCCCTGACACTTAAAAGGGCATACGAAACAAAAAATAATACCTGCTTATTTAAAAGGGTTTTTTTTTAATAAAGAAGGATGTCGTTTTATTTTTGGGAACATCTTCTTTGGTTTTATAGATATTGGAGTTTTTATATATTGCAAATTAGGGAAATGATGACGTCATAAAATATTGGCACCGGAAATTTACATCATAAAAGAAACAGAATGACACCAGTTGCACCGTTGCACAAAAAACGCCATGTTCTTTAAAAAGCCTTTCAAATAAACATAGACACTTTGAATAAGGTTACGTCCACAATTCCATCTATTCCGTGAGCTAATACAAACAATTAGCAATTGTCAGGCGATCGTTTACACCTGTCAGTATATAAACGATGAATGGATACGTAAACACCTGATATTGAGCATGCGCAAAATAAAGCGTTTACCAATATATCCATTTATGTTGTCATAACAGAATGTGATATCAAAACAAACCGAAAATCTCTGAAGGAAGCCAGCCACTTCTACTCAAGAACTGCTCATAGAACAAGACTCAGCAATAGCTTCAGAAATATATCCTTTTGGTTTGTCACTGGAGAAGAAGCCGTTCAAGGCAGCTTTCCTTGAGGCAATTAATCGCAGTAGAGACATATCGTCTCCATAAAGGGAATTAATATGGTCAGTTACCTTCAAAGCTGATTTACTGGTCCGTGAGAATATTGTATTTGGACTGCACGACGACACATTCATTTTAAGGATGGATGACTTTCACTACCACCTCAGTCAAACTTCCTCTAGCAATCTGACTACCACTATCACTGAAGACAACCTCGGCACATTTCGAACTTTTGAAATTGCAAACTGTGTCATAAATGGGTTATTATCTATAACGGCAGTTCTTGGAAATGGAATTGTGCTATTTGCAATATGGAGGACGCCAGCTTTACATTCACCCTCGAACACTTTGTTGTTTGGTCTCGCTTTAACCGATTTTTTCGTCGGTTTGGTGACTCAGCCTTTGAAAGTCACCTCCTGTGTTATCTTCCTGATCTCAAAAGAAGATGTTCCGCTCACTCTCTATGCGTTCGATATTCTTTCAATTATATTAACAACGGCGTCTTTCTCAACGGCAACGGCAATAAGTGTAGACAGATATCTTGTGTTCTATCTGCATTTGAAATATCAAGTCCTCGTCACTAACAAAAAAGTCATGGCGGTTATTGCCTTTTCCTGGTTAATATCAATTATATTTGGTTTTATATGGACGCAAAGCACTCAAGCGTACTATCTCATCGGAATCATTGGTTTCGTCATTTCATTTTCAATCATGGTTCTGATGTATTATAAAATTTATCGAGTTGTGCGACGACATCGAGCACAAATAGAGACTCAAACACACGTCGGCGTCAAACAGAGCGCATCACCACAGCTGTGTTTAGCTCATTCTACAAAGTCAGCCATGAACACATTTTACGTTTGCTTTATTTTATTTCTTTGCTTTTTCCCGTATAACACTACGGCCTGTGTTATTCAAGTAACTGGCTCAAGTCTCACCAAATATATTGTCTTGCAATATACAGGGACGATAACTTTTTTGAACTCGTCAATAAATCCTTTGGTATACTTTTGGCGCATTGGAGAGATTCGAGCGGCGATTAAAAACACTCTGAAAAGTGTCAAGTCAAGAGAAGAAAGGCGGGAGCGGTCCGCAGAAAATAATGTTTGAGCTAGGGAGAAGAGTTTCATCGTAATTCTTACTGATGATGTCAGCTTGCTTCTAGTATACCTACATGTTGTTCCTTCACTCGCTTAAGGGGAAGAAAAAGTAAAATAAAGAGAGAAATGAGAACAACGAAAGAAGAACAAAAATAAGATGATGTGATTATGACGATGATAATGATGAAGATGAAGCTGAAGATAAAGATGATGACTATGACGATGATATTGGTGAGGAGGAGAAAGAGAAGAATGATGATGATGATGAAAACGAAGACGAGGAGAAGATGAATGTCAACGAACTATCTAAGCAGCCTTCTGATGATTGAGATTATTGATCTGCTCTTTCAGGAAGACTGATCCGTCTCACATTCTAGCGTTTAAACGTCGGCTGTCGCAAAAACAACCATGAGATGATTAAAACGCGGCTAAAATTTGTGAAGAAACGTTTTTATGCAATGGTCCTCACGAGGTTATTGTTGAGGTAGTCATACCCAGCTGAACCGGCACGGCCTATTACTGACAAAAAACACGCCAAGAAGGCCTACTTTCAACATTGCAGCTTTTCTGGCGCAAAAACTACAAAGCTGCAACATTGACGTTAATAATCATATCTTACTTACATTTTTTATTACTGGCTACTATGAATTTACAGACACTTTACAGACATTAATTCATGTATGCTTTGGATACTCGATCTAATTGGAACACTATGTTAAGACGGCTTTCAAGACTGATAACGTATTCAAACTTGATCATACTTGTCAGCTTTCAATTTAGATATCTGAAGACTGCAAACAAAGACAACATGGTCGATGGGTATCTCTTAGCCATTGGTTCCAATTTTGGCTGTTTGGTTAGCTGCCAATGAACCCTATTTAAAAACACTCTGCCATTTCTAAACATGATCTCGATATTGCTCTAAGTAATTGTAAATAATTATGACAATCTCCAGTCTCGTTCTATGAATCCCCTGGATTTAATTACTTTCAACGTTTGATGTTCTCGCTACTACATATTTTAAAAGCATGACAGTGAATACAGTCTAAACAAATATAATTTTGGATTTTAAGGTTATGAAAACTTTATATAGCTTTTGATATCTTTCAGTCTTGACTGCCTGTACACCAATACCACTTTTACAAAGTTGGCTACCTTTCATTCAGCTGTATAAAGAAAATTTGCATTATCTCAATTTTTAGTAACGGCTGCTTTCATTTGTATTTATAGTGATTGGTCTGAAAGAAAGTATATGAGGATCGCGCGATAGCCTTATTTAACGTTTAGAAATTGCTTTGAAATAAACAACTGAACTGCCACTTCGCTCAAGCTTTTCATAACGATACAACTAGAAAGACAAAGCAGAATGTTAAAGAAATATATTCTTAAACGCGATCAAACGAATTTTTCCTAATAATGAACCATAAATTCGTCACTTGATCAATGTATTTCATACTGATATTTCTATTCTAATTGCATGCGAAGAAACGGTTAAGCAGCAAGCAATTCAGCCATAATAGAAATGTCACACAAGGCTACATCTTTCTAGCGTTAAATGACACTCTCAAGCTCCATAAAGTGAAGGGAATTGCGGACGACACTGATACCCAAGAGCTGCTGAGATAATAATGTACGATGCGTAACTACCAGACATGTAGCTGTAACAGCGAGGTGCTGTAGCGTATTGTTTAGGGCACCGAGTCGCTAGATCGAGCCGACTGTTTCTTGGTCTGACCGGAACCGTTGCGTTCTCGCTCTGAGTAAGGCACTTTACACATTTCCTCTCCCAAACCAGATGAATAAGCGAGTACCGGCGGATTTAATACCGTGGACATAGAGTAGGAAGAGTCCTAGTCGTTTAATGCAACGAAACTGAACGGAATACTTGTAAGTTCCGGGAAGGTACGGCGCTTTGGCTCGACTCAGACTTTTCTTAACAAACACATAAATTGTCTATTCTAGTTCAGATAAACTCCTAAAATCAAGTTGGGAGGATACCGTTGTCCTGTTAAAAGTTATCATGTGGTGTGGAGGCTGTTTTTTTGGGTATTTTGGTTTACATTTTAAACAAAATATCATATCAATATCATAGTTCGGGTTTTCAATTTAATAAATCTTGTATAAAAACGTGACAAAGCACAGTGTAAACAATATGTTTTATCAGCCTTAGCATTGGTTTCAACGAAATTAAAATAAAAATTAATATCAGTAGCATTTCTACTGGCGACACAATTAGTTTTTCAGTGATAATCGTTAATAATCGTTAATTATTTCCCATCTCTTCGAAAATTGCAGTCGCGCAATGAATATTTTTAAATCAATGAAATTTTTAATCCGTTTAAGTTTCTATTTTCGCCGCAATAACACCGAAAGTTTTTTTGGGACTCTATAAACGACAATCAACCAGAGACAACAGCATTGATAAACAATAAATTCCTAAAAGTATTTCGTACTGTAGATAGTAAGTTAAACGGTGAAATTTTGATCTTAAGACGGCAACCTTCTGCTGAAAGAACCCATGGAGAGATAAATGAACACCTGTAACATTTAACCGTCAAACGCACAATACCTGTCGGAATATTTTTAGATTTATTCCCTAAGAGAAAATTAAATTTTACTTTTAAAATTTTCCATTATGATTAAAATGAAGATTCCTTTTCCGCCAGATAGCACTTCAGATCGAAAGGCAAACATCCATTAATTACATAATCCACGTTGTTTATATTCTTTTGGTACGCTTTGACGACATATCAGGTGACTTTGGTCGAGCTACGGTTCGTAATTTTGCGAGATGTACTCCTGAGAGATAAAATACTCATGTCGAGATCAAACGAGCCTGGCATGCCGCTGAAGCGTTCCAAAAACAGTTACGATTAGGTATTTACCTAATTATTTACCTAAATTTGATAGGTGAGCATTATATTGTAGCCTTATCAGTCCATTGACTTGATATTCAGGATATCAGAACAATAGACTTCTGAGTGGCTTATTACGTATGGACAAATGAACGAAAGCCGTGGAAAGCTTGCATTTAATTGGGGAGTGTTGTTAGACAGTAACTCCAATTAATAAGGATGAAAGGAAAAATAATAGCTCTCTGAAACCGATTTCTCCAGAAATGTGTCTTGTTGCAACTTTCTTATGTTGGCAGTCGTGTCTTAATTAAACATCTGCATGGAAAGTCATATTGATCTCAATCAGTTTTCATTTTCAGACTAACAAATATATTCCATGTTGCCGTGCGTCTGTTTAGTTATAGATGGACAGAAGATAGCGATAGCCTAGAGTGTCACTTAGGTCCTTACCACATTTACTAGACAGATGCATGCTGGGCAACATGAAATCTTCTCGCTCTATATAGAAATAAAAAAGAATCTTGATGACGTTATCGATGCGTCTGCCCTCCGTTAGATCATAAGTATGAACCAATCAAAATGTGAGAATAGTTTGACTTATTATACAACCCATGATAATTTACGGCTCCAGCGTCATCTGCACTCAACTGATTATGATTCATTTCATCCGCAAAATGTTAAATTCAATTCAGTTGTTAATTATATGCCAATTGCAAAACGACTTTGACACCTCCACAGTAAAAAAAGCAAACATAATGCATTACCTGAACGAGATAAAGTGTGGAAAATTTGCAAAGTTAGGAATTTTAATTTCCGTTCCAAATATTAATTTCCTGTCAGTTAATCAGTGATTATTCAATGAGTTAGCAGACTCGTTATATTCAGTACTGCTAACTTATCATAACATTTAGACTATAAGCTCAAGATTTCCATTTAGTGATACAGTTGATGAGACATGTACAAAAGTCCCATTCAGCAATCAACTGACAAAAATCGAGAGCTAATAATATAATTGATTCACTAGAATCTCAGTACATTACATGATGACTTTTCATTTAATTCTTGATATCATAAGAACCATTAAGCTTCATACTTAAGTGAAATTGAGAGCGGAACGAATCAAAATCATTTGTTCATCTAATTTGTTTCTTTTAGAGTCGGGTAACCAGGCCTGTCTTTCTTATCAGCGCTCTCTTGGCAATCCAATTATCCAGTGTATATCAGTTCTGAATCTTCTTTCGAAAGTTCAGAGAAAAAGAGAGAAAAATCGCTACTTGGCAGACGACACCATGCCACTGCCCACTGATGGCTCGATGGAGTGTATTGAGTAGTTCAGCCAGTCAAATTGCATCATTCACATGACAACGGAAGTTGAATACTATAATTGAGTTTAAAAGAGTTTTTTTTTAAACACATTAAACTGTTATCTTACTTTAAAAGCAAATAGAGAAACCCGTTAATCTGATTTATTTCACTTTATCATATTTAATGGATTTTCAACCTCTAATAAACACGCAAAAACCTGTTATTTATTTTATTCCATTTATACGCTAAATTTAATGCAGAAATGAACTTTTTTAGATGTAAAGAATATTTCAAATTACTAATAAGAGTCAATGGAGATAACAGGTATGGACTAAGAACGTTTGAACAACTTGAGACGCCATAAAGCAAGTCCTTCCCTCCGGCTATCGAGATCCACAGGCGATTTTTCATTGGTATTTAATTTCTTGTGCGGTTTATATGCCTCCCAGGCTTCAATTTAGCCGCGAGTTAATTAGGTTTGGCCGGAAAATCAGTGATGATTCCAAATCCTACAAAAGGAAGAAAACGAAAGCAGCTTTTAAATTCTTGTTTCTGTTCCGAATGTCCCCTGTCTGTGATGGAAAACTTAGATTATTTGGGCCATGATGACCGCATCGATCACAATTCAGCTATCAAAGATGAAGAGTTTGCAGAATTAAGAATTTCTTTACTTGTAAATTGTGTTCTGAACGCGATATTTTCCTTTATAGCGGCTGCTGGGAACGGCGTGATTCTACTAGTAATATGGAAAACATCATCGTTGCATACGCCTTCAAATTGTCTACTGTTTTGCCTTGCCTTGACCGACTTCTTCGTTGGTCTGCTGACTCAACCGCTATACCTCGTTACAAAGGTTTACGTTGTGTCCAAGGAAAACACCCCACTTGTTCTCAGTAACGCATTCGATGTTCTTTCCAGCGTGTTGACAGGGGCGTCTTTCTCGACGGCAGCAGTTATCAGCATAGAAAGGTATCTGATGATCCGTTTGCACATGAGATATCGTGCTATAGTCACAACCAGGAAAGTTATAGCGATCATCGCTGTCGTTTGGTTGTTATCGATTGTATGGGCCTTCATGTGGATGTACAACCGCCAAGGGTTTTATTTTTCAGGATTTTCTCTAACCATCGCTTGTATCATTGTCTTAACAGTGATGTATTTCAAAATTTATCAGATTGTGAGGCTTCACCGAGCGCAAATCATGGCACAAGTCCGTGGGGGTGCAGATCGCCACTTAAAGGTCACATCCCATCTGTTTTTCTCGCGGTGGAAACGATCAACAGCAAGCATGTTTTATGTTTGCATCTTGATTTTTATTTGTTTTTTTCCATATTTCTGCACAGCCGGTGTCATTCAAGTAACAGGACACACTGTTACCAAAGAGATTGTTCTGGAATTTACTGGCACAGTTACGTTCATTAATTCCTCACTTAATCCTTTGTTTTATTATTGGCGCGTCGCAGAGATACGGGAGGCCGTAAAGAGGACATTAGAACGTTCATTACCCAGCAATGCAACTCAGGCCCATACAACACAGGAACACGTAAGGCGTGGGAATCAAGTCTCGTCATGGAGACGCACAACAGTAGTTTGAAGCCACCTTTAATGTATCGGTTACCTACCAACGTGCACATAATTTTGTGAAGAAAAAAATTCCAACGCGTTTTGCACTTCGATTTTCTTTTTTACAATAACTGTCGAATTTCTCGCGTCGATAAGAGGACAGACGGATAAAATTTGAAAACTCGGACTTGCACGCGCTGCTTTATGCAAATGAGCTACTTGTACGCGTCAGACTTGCCTTTCAAAAACTTTATTAATTCCCGGTATTTGACCAGTTTCGGGTCTTGTTATTGTAAAAATCAAATTGACGTCAGTTTTTTATGCGTTTCTCCTCTTATTGAAGATAAATTTCGTCATAACATTGTTTTCAATTTATTATCAAAGCTTGGACTTGCACGCGCTGCTTTATGCAAATGAGCTACTTGTACGCGTCAGACTTGCCCCCACAGCCACTTTGACAATGTTATGACGCAATTTATCTTCGATAAGAGGACAGACGCATAAAAAACTGACGTCAATTTGTTAATTATATGAACGTACATTTTACCGTATATTTTAACGTGGGTCGAAAGAGCTTCCAGCTTTCCTATCTCAGTTGTAACGACATATTGTAAGTGCAAACATTATTTTTGCAAAAACACATTACCAGAATGCCTGAAGCTTGACGGAGGCCAAGGTCCGAGAGGATGACTTACAAATTCTTCAATACCCCAATATTGAAGTACATCGCCACATTTGAATAGGAAGATGCAAGGTAAGAGTCGTAAGAGGATAGAAACGATATCATGATGAAATTAGCAGAAGAAATACTTTAATCAGAGTCAATCGGTTTTTGTTTATTGCACTAAAAACACTACATGCAGCATTCTAATTATTTACCGCGGTACCAGTGTTAAGGTTAAAGCTGTGTAATAAATAATAATAATAATTATGGATTTGGTATGTGCAAATTCCATATGCATATGTTAAAATGCATAAAACTTAAAAACCAAAATAAAATAAAAAATTCTCGAAAATTATAATACTATTCGGATTAAGTAAACCGATTTAGAAAACAAACATGTTTTCCAATAACAGTGTTCACAGATCTAATGTCTAAAGGAACTAACAACTGTTTAAAATACTAACCTATGTTCTCGATCATGGCTAAGCTTGGTATCACAATTGTGTTACAACACTCCCAATATGTAATGCTCCTTTCCTGATGGGCATTGACGACAGTATATCCTTATCACTATCCACTCCGTTGGGTTTTTGTAGACTAGCAAGCAAGTTAATATATGAAAGATCATGTGACTGTACATCTGATTGAAAAAACGTTGCCTGAGCAAAAGTATAAAATATAAACTAGAAGACTTTATAGAACTATGGAGGACTTTTAAAAAGCATGCGCATAATCGTAGATTTCTTTCACGCAAGTCAGCTGCCCGGAGTGGTGATTTAGAAAAACTTAGAAACGGTCCACGCATTACTTAAGAAACAAAAGAAAGTTTGAACGCTAAGAACTTCAAGATATTACCAAGTTTACAACAGTTTAGTTTGCGAACACGAGATTTCATTAATGCATGTCCGCGAGAATGCAAATTAGTAGCAGTTTCCCACTGTGTAACTGCGATGATCATTCATGTCTTCAGATAACATTTTACGTGACGTGAAGGTTAACTGGAAGTTCTCACGTCAGGTCCTGACCAATCGCGATTGAGTTTAAGTTGACAAGAATAATAGAACAGGGGAGAGCTCGATTACTTAATCCATTGACGTCATATTTACTAACTGTTTCACAAAAAAGTACTAAAAAAGCAATGGCCAATGCCCCTTCTTCGGTAATGACAGATTGTTCATCGCCTCTCTTGATTTGCAGTGCAAAAACAAATGGAAAGAAGCGAGAGAAAAGGCCAGCGATCTGAAACAAATTCGGCAAAATAGAGAGCTGTAAACCGTCGATGGCAATCTGGTACGCTCTTTTAGCACAATTTTGATTTCTAAGACATTTTGCCAGGCCTGGTTTATACGTCACATTTCTGCCGTTTTGAATTCAATTAAACGAATTAAGTTCGACAAAAATTCGACGTCTGAATCAGGTGCCGTATTTCCGTCGCAGGTTCGACTAGTTTTGTCGCATTGTCCAACAGAAATGCGAGACCGATTCAAACTTCGCATTTTTGCTGTGTCGAATCTAATAGATATACATTGTGCTGACTTCTTGAGCATGCCCAATTAAGGCTAATCATCCTATATATGTGGACCTCTGTCTGGTGTCCTGGAGAGCGACGTATGCGGGGTAAGAATCGATTTCCGAAAGAGACAGTTCTATTTTTGACAACGAAATTCGAGAGAAATGAAATAAGAGAAGAAAAGCCTCACAGGAAAAAAGATGCTATTATAAGAGTACCTCAGAGAACTGATACAGAAAAGTTGACAGTGAGGGAAATTCCCGGGGGGTACTCCCTTATATGGGCTATATAGGTATGTGTGGCCCCAAAGGGTATGGTTTTTCAGCCGTTTTGGTCATAAATAGGGTATCGATTTTAGCCATTTTGCCGCCATCATTGGTCATAAATAGGGTATCGATTTTTGCACTTTAGTCTTCAAAAGGATTTTTCTTTTAGAAGAAGCTACTTTTTCATCACGCCCCCCTTCTCCCATTCGCGCTTT
>Ga0126337_10003022_pt1 | contig 10879 bp, 4 predicted proteins | sample DipCmetagenome_FD_92527 | JGI IMG/M metagenome (GOLD analysis project Ga0126337, IMG submission 92527) | Coral microbial communities from La Bocana,Puerto Morelos, Mexico - Diploria C A metagenome | ecosystem: Host-associated > Invertebrates > Cnidaria > Coral | place: La Bocana,Puerto Morelos... | reverse complement strand
TTGTAGCAACGGATACGATTAACAGCGGGGGCAGCTGTAGTGGTAACTATTCCTAGTAAATACGTAACGCCTGATCGAAGGTTAATACGTAACCTTTTCATACGTATCATGTAACGTGTCTTCTTTGTGTAAAATGACTGCCCAATTACAAACGTTATTTAACCATCCGACATCCGAAAGTAACGGCTACCCGAAAGTAGCGGCCCCTTGGGCCTGCCAAATTCCGAAAGTAACTGGGGCCGTTACTTTCGGAATTCTACGGTAATCGGAATTTAAAATTCGTTTCCGCAACCACAAGTCTTCTATGATCACCAAAAAACGTACTTGTTAAGTTGCTATTCACTTTAACAAGGAGCCTCATGCTCTGGCAGATTTTAAATTTGTAATTATTGAACAGTTGTGTAACCTTAGTGTCAATTATTATAGTATTGACGACTGGCTGCTCACAAGAGAGGCCTTTTGGTGTGCTCAGTTATGTACCCTCACACCTCATACTCAACTAAAGGTGCGAGTTTAATTCCACGAATAGGATTCGCTACAATTAACGCCATCTTGTTGCTGTATTTATTCGATTTTATTTGCTTTTTAGCATGCGTTTTGCTATATATCTTTTTATTACGTAATTCTTATGTGATCTTATGTGAATTATATTTTTCTTTTCATTTCTTTGTTCTCTTTTTGTTTTGTAACTTCTTTAAGACTTTTTCACTTTTGCAAATTTTATTCCGAGTATTGATATTCTTAGTGTTAAAGAAGCCCGAATGGGCGAAACGTCCACCTGAATTAAAGACATCCTACGAGAAAAGTTCGCATCTTCTTCTGTTTATTCAACCTATGATTATTTAAAGAAGAAGCGTGTTGTTATATACACGATGTAGAATCTACCTCCTTCTTTTTGTTCAGCACTATTGAAAAGTTGATAAATCTTCTAAATAAAAAAGTCTTGAGTAACATGTAACTTAAGAACGTCTTAAGAACATTTTCAGCCTCAAATCGAAAAAAAAAAATAAGAACGCTCAGCCTCAGCCCCAAAATTAGACGTTCTTATAAAAAAAAGAGTGTATGCCTTGTAAATAATTCTGGGAAGCGCCTCATATGAATACTCTCGTCCCGTTCGCGCCTTCCCTTTTGGGAATTATTATCTTTTCTTTTCTTTTTTCTTTTCTTTTCTTTTTGTTTTACTACATTCCTAGTAAAGTTTATTAAAATTATCATGATACTCATAAAACAGGTCAACTTGTGTGACCTGAATCCGGTGAACCAAACGTTTGCAATCAAGTGAACAGCAGTCTCTCTCGATGATCTCTCGTTATAGCTTCATACAAGTTCATTCGTCTTTTTTTTACTTTGAAGCGTCTCGGATACATGACCTTATGCATCTGTCTTCTGATAATCATTATTTGTTTGCCTGGGTATAAATGAAATCATAAATAATATCTAACGCTTTTTCGGGAGTTTGTTTATTAACAAAAGTTCGAGCTAATCAAAGCTGACAGTCCTTAGTGTTTCAACTGGCTTTTTCACTTGTAACCTTCTAACTCTACAAAACGTGCTCAAGAAATGTTACATGGGAAACAGGGCTATGTTACACTTGATACAAGGTGTTATGTCCGTGATGGATCCGAAATCAAAGGACTGGCCGGACGTGATGTAGCCTGTGAACAGGCTTCCGATTGGCAGGGGGAGCGGAGCTTGCTATGAGCGGTATGCACGCACGCCGGGAGACTGTTCACTAGACATGATCATCCTTGACGTCCTATTGGGCCGGGTAATTCCATCCCTCAGTTCCAATCATCTCTGCATAACTCTTTTTCCTGAACAGTTAAGCAGTTAGCTCGGAATATTATGCAAAGCAAATTATCACGGCGTTCAAAGTACTCGTTTGAGCAACTCTGCTTTAAGGCTTATTTCTATCGTTTAACAAAGCTTTTGATACGAACAGGACTTATCTCACCAAAAGCCTGCAGAAATACGTTGAGTTGTAGTACAAATAAATTCACAAATAATAAGATTCACAACAACAGAATTGATAATGAGAATTTCCAGATCTAAGCGAGCTATATCACTGGCCGGAAAACAGATAGCATTCATTACAATGCAAAAGGATAATATTCCATGACCATGGTGGTGAATAGTGGTCGTCATTCAGTGAACTTCCTAAGTGACTTAGCGTACGAATTAATCATAAGATCCCTCTTTTCTCTTTGTAATGAATGAAATGTTTTTGTTTCGACAGATGCACGACATATCAGACTCACAATATTGCAGACATCCGACAGAATTAACTCTACTTAATGACTGACGCAACTCCAAATCCGATCGATCTGCTCTTCAACCTGCTTATCTTTTTTTAGATAATCACATGGATTGTTTACTTCATCACGATTCATTTTTGAAACAATTTTTAAAAGAAGCACGATATATTCTCAATCTTAACAGAAAACCTATGGTTACTAAATGTTACATCGAGATTTAAGTTTTGAGTTGTGGTTGATTTTCATGTAGAATACATTTTCGATTGCGTGTCGTTTCCCCAATGGCGCCATGTCAGGTTAGGACTGAAAGCTTCTTAGGCCGGTATTTTAAGGGGATTTGAAAGCTTCAGCAAGGAGCCGCGACAGATTATGTTTGTTAATTCAATCTACGCTGGCGAGCAGCGATGCTTCCCGACTACTCACAGAAATCAAGCAACTTTACAAATAATATAGAAAAATTTATACATTTGCAGTGGCACGTGACAAATCGCTACCGACTTGTAACTAAGGATATCAGCCTGTGAGCTGTCCAAAACGTTTTACTCTACAGGTCGGTACTGTCAGAAGCCGAAAAAAAAAAAATAATAATAATAATAATAATAATAAGGAAAGAGCAATGATAAGCTCCGTCTCCACTCCGCTAAGTGACTTTGTTGTGCTCCGTGTATGCTTGGAGGGAGGGGTGGGGCAGACGAACACACCACTTCAAGACCTCACTAGCTGACCAAAGTTGCTTCTATTTTCGATATTCTTTTCAGAGAGCTGAATGGTTTGAAGGTTGATAAGATCCGAGTTACAATAATTTCAGTTAAGCATTATTTCAGTGGAAAAAAGATTCTTGCTAGTTTCTGTTGCGGGGTAAAAAGACCTTTTTTACAAATTTCACTGAAAACATGTTTGCAGTATCATTTCGCATGATACAGTACTAACAATTTACTGATCAAACTTCGTTGCGCTACTACAGTTCTAGTTATAAATAAAACAATGTGTCATCAACCTTATTGAATTTCAGGTATGTTAAGTAACGTCCTGTCAAGAAAGGCTAAAAATATTATTCAGCGATAACCTCTCTGACAGACTTTTAATTTTTTAATAATTTAGCTGTGGCACGCTGATGAAAATTAAGAAAGACAGCGAGCTTTCAGTTCTTCAATGTGACGAGAAACGAGACGGTGATTAACAAGTGTGGGTGGTTTGTGATACATGCTGAACTGACTGCTAATTAGTGGGCTGGATTTGCCACCGCAACTCAACCTTTTGTTTTCTTAGTTCGTTAAGTGCTTTGTCATGTGTAAAGGCAGACATGAAAAGAAACTACTTCAACAACTAATTGCTTCTACACTCGCATGCGTACCTAAAATTTGAGGCTGTCAAATTATTATTTTTTCAACAAATTTCGACGGAGCGATCATTTAAAAGGTTAAGGCACCCTGCTACTAATAAAATGACAAACACATTGTTTTATAAGAAACGCTTGGTTATTTAATGTAAACTAGGACATGAATTAGCTAAATTTAAACTTTCAACAAAAATAGTCAGTTCAAGCGCCTTGTTATGATACATTAATACCAAAAGGTCTTTCCTTTCCCGAATAAGCCTTATAGTAGAGCAGCACTGTTTACAAACTCAGAGAAACTTCGACGCCAGCGTATTGATGAATGATGAAGCGTTAATAGCCTTGAGGTGGGCGCACTCTTAGGACCACTAATTAGCACCATAATTAGACTATTGAAAGGATTGCTAACGTCCATTGCGTACCTACAAAACCAATTTTTCTTCCTTATGAGTTCTACAGTCAGCTGTCTACAAGGATAGACACTGGTTTTCTGAACAGAGCAGCTGTTTGAATTTTGATTTCTTGTAAAATTATGGTTAAGAAAATTTTTCTTTAAAAGCGTCGCTTTTCGTAAATACGTCGCGTAGCGTTCATGGATAACTTCTAAAAGAAACTAATCCATTAGCCTATGCAAATTTTACCTGTTTTGTAAGTCATGAATGTTTTAAGTAATATTTCAGCGTGGTTTATTTTTTGAGTCAATACCTTCATTTTATACACTTCGATAAATCCGGAAGGATTAGACTTTCCGTGTCGTTTCGTTTGGCAGTTTGGTCTGTTTTGTGGTGGATGTTTGGCATACTCGGCACTTCATGGCCGAATAAGCTGATATTGTGCATTCAAACGACCTTTATTACCGTGCGCTTGTTCAAGCGAGCGGACTGGCAGGTATTAAATATTTTTGATTAAAACAAATACCAAGTCACTTATTCAAACAGTGGCCGTTACAGTTTTCTTCCCTTCTTCTCTCTTTGCTTGCGAGACGCCGAAAATCCGATGGCTAAATTTTCTCCAAGATTCTATTGTCTTACCAGACCAGATCCAAAATCCTGAGGTGATGCCGACAACCAGCGCCATGAAATATTTGATAATAAACACTGAATGGTCCGGCCGTACCTGAACAGTTTCCTTGCAATTCGCACACACCACGGATCTCTCCCAGGTTTCCCTGTTTACAAATTCATAAAAGTAACAAGCCACAACAATAGTGGCTGGTACAGTATATAAAACAGAGAATACTCCAATGCGAATCATTAGCTTTTCAAGTTTATCTGTTTTAATCAGTTTATCAGTCTGCATACGCAAAACCTTCCGAATGCGAACCAATGAATAGAAGCCGGCTATTAAGAAGGACGTTCCGAACACCAAGTACACGAGCAGGGGCACAACAACAAACACGATCAAGCTCTGAAGGTTGTGATTTCCGACATAACAGATTCCACTGACGGGGTCGCCATCCACCGTAGACATCGCTAGAACAGCAATGGTTTGTATGGCAGGAACAAGCCATGCTGCTACGTGAAAGTATTGTGAATAGTTGGTAATGGCTTCTGTTGACCACTTCATCCCAGCAGACAGAAACCAGGTGAAGGATAAAATGACCCACCACAGTGAAGATGCCATGCCAAAAAAGTAAATCAGTAGAAAAACGATGGTGCAGGCGGCTGGCCCTGATGTTTCATATCTCATCAAGCCTTGTGAATCACAAGCCACGGTCTTGTATCCGGCGATGAACCGAATGATGTAACCTATAGCCACAAAGCAGTAGCAGACAGACAGAAAAATGATCGGTCGTTCGGGATATCTGAACCGTTGCATGTCGATTAGAAACGTCAGCGAGGTTACAAGGGTAGAGATAAAACACAGTACAGCCCACAATCCAATCCAGAACGATGCAAAGTTTTCTTGATCCTGAGAGAAATACGTTCTATTGCAAGCCATAACACAGGACGGGACACCCCCCGTAGAAATGTCCCGCAAACTCGGTTTAACGTTTTCATCGGTGATCGTCACAAACGGCGGTCTGCATGAGCAGCAGTTGCCGTGCCGATTCCCCTGAAGGCTTATTTTCGTTGTAACAATAAATTCGGTTGGTCGAGCTGTTGTTGTCGTATGATTAGATTCAGTTGCGTTACGGCCCATACAAAGCTTGTCGCCCCCAAGTTCAGGAAAGCTTTCGCATTTCATTCGCTCGGGCCACGAAAAGCCGTACTGACGCATTAGAGGCGCGCAGCCTTCTCTTGCCCGTTCACAAATCGACCGGCATGGGGGCACTTCGTCTTTAAAGTTTGGCTGGCACATGGGAGCATACATGGAGCAGAGAAAGAACTTTAGGTCTGGCGAACACTTGATCTCGACTAGGGGCCAGAATTGATGAACTTCAAGCGCCGCTTCTTCTTGTGTGTCGTGGTTGAACATGTTTGGCATGTAAGTTAGGTTGTAGCCAATACTTTGGCACATGGGTATCTTGATCTTTTCGCATTTCTTTTCCTTGCTAGAAGCGTAGTAGAACAAGCTCAAAAACAACAAGACTGTAAACACGATGTTGTGTGTTACAGCCATTGTGCTGGCTATTTTGAGAGTGATTTCATTCTGGTTTTAGCGAGGTGTTTTGTCAGTGTTTAGTCGATTGCATGTCACCCTTGTCATTAGATTAGCAATATTGACAGATTCATACACCAACCAATCAGCGAGCGAGGCTCTCTCATTAGTGAATTGTGGCATGTAATTCGCACATCAGTGAATGGAACTTTTAAGCCAAAGCCATTAGCAAAAGAAACGCAATTCCTTGAAAATTAGCGCTTCATCAGGTCCATTCTCCCCTGTTCATCTCGCTTTGTTGTGAAATTTTGCACAAAAGATCTTTCTTGTGTCTGGCGTTGTATTGAGGCGCCCTTTGATCTAAAGTAAGCCGCTTTTCGTTGGCTTTGCTTGGTGTCCTGTACGATGTTTGCCCTCCAAACAGAATGCAAATATTACAAGACTTAGGCTTAGCAAATATTTGCTCACGGATTATTGGCTAGATGTTTCGAGATCTGCATATCTTTTCTCACACGTACCATATATCACGCCTCTTATGCCATTAACACACCGCGATAGCAAAGCGTTGACAGGCGAACAAAAGAGTTGAGGTACAGGCAATGATAAGGACTTGCCCTCCACATCAAACACAATATCACGCCAAATTAAATAATTGCAAGCCTTGGATTTTTTTGAAGCTGAGTACAAACAACGTTTTGCTTGATGGAGATCAAAGAAACTGATAATAAGGAGTTCTTATTCAAATTTGCGGTGAAAACACTTGGTTTTGGATGTGCAATGTTCACCACAAAACGAAACCTTGATTGTTATCAAGGGAACTGTCATATACTGGGAGGGAACCGAAAATACGTGATAAGTAATGTTCTATAAAGTGACAACGCTTGTGACGCTAATGAAAAGTGTAGGCCATTTGCAGACACTTAACGGGCCTTTGAGACGCCTTTCGATATAGCCTTACGTAAAATCTTTTAATGCAAGGATGAAAGGGAGTCCTTGTCAAAATAACGTCTTCGCGCAGACGAAGTATCAAGCCCTGAAAGTCTCGGGAACAACATGTTCCCGACACTCCAAGATATATCGAGTGTATTTCACTTGTCAGCGTTGAAAATTCGCACCTTATTTCTGAACTCTACCCTGAGTAGAATGAATTGTTGTAAGAGTAGTCATATTCCTTATGGAGAGTGCACGTCGGGTCCGCCACAGTATGAGAGGAAGCATCTCAGTAACTCTACGTATTCGTAATTTCAGCTAGTTTGACAGACTGAGTCGTCGACATGATCTAACATCAAAATCATTCAACACGATTGGAAATGTAAACTCTCAAATAAAGTCAATGAAACGGTAAATATTAAGTTCTACATCAGCGGCTTTCAACAATGCAGCAACGAAGAGTAAGTCGGATGCGGTCAGTTTGTGGCGGCAGACATTTGGCAAGGATGCTGTGTACCTTTGAGTAGTTCACTACGTTATGTAAATCTAAATTGGTCGAAATTTGTTGTGATGGGAAGAAGCGGTTCGCTTCAATGGTAAATTCAACCTTTGCTTGTTTACGTTTTCATCTTTACAAGATTTTAACGCCTTTCACAGTGACAGCGAGACAGGCGCCCATAATTATGGTTAGTAAAACTTTTGTCTTCCAAATTTCCCTCTGTTGTTCCAAAAAAGCGACAACGTACATCACAATGCAGTCTCGGAAAGGCTTTCTCCGCCCCCTGGACTTGAGAAACAAAGAAAAGAGACCATGACGATAAGGAAAGAAGAACTCGCTTTTAATGGACTCGAGGACAAAGAGAACAATGAAATCTTGTTAGGAAAATGCTCTACTATGCTGTTAATTGTAGTTGGTTGAAAAATTTCGACACCAGTTTTTTTTCCCAGTGCAATATATAGAAATTATTTTTGCTAAAACAATATTATAAAATGCATCACCGGGTCTCATAGAGAGATATTATCATACAGGGAGGAAATTTGTTGAATGCAGGGAAGCGCAAAATATCTGTCAGGTATCTCTACAATGGAAAAGTGCGCCTAAAAGCTGAACAAGCGAAGGAAGAAATCTACGGGCAGTTAATCCTATCAGAATAAATCAGTCTGTGGATAAGCCAAGAAAAAAGATAGCAAGAGACTTCTACAAACCTCAAGTCTGTAAACCTCGAACCCATTAACCAATTGTAAGGTAATGGCCTTCTGAAATACACTTAAATTCAACTCAACATCTTTTATTAATTTATTTTACAGATTCAATCATGTAGCATTAGTAATCGCAAATGCAACATTATTGGAATAGTTTATAAGGGCTTGACGGTCCAAAGCGATTATTGCTCAGATTAATCTTGACTGATAGATTTTCCGCTTCAAATCGCCTTCTTTGCCAAAGCAACCTGGCGGTATATACATAACATCACGTATGAGTTCAGTAATAAATTAAAAATAATATAAATGATGTGCAAAAATTCTCTTCCCCAAAGTTCGTCCTCAAGATACCTGAAACAAAACGCCCACCTTCGAAGTCTACAGACGAGAAGCGGAAATTTTCTGAGAAAAAAATGACCCCAGACTACAATGCGCTGGTAGGGACGAGGCTAATACAGTGCTAATGGCCCAAGTTGTATAAAGTTATCTACCTGACAAATCAGTTTCAAACGGATGAGCATAGTATGCTGGCCAACGGGGCTACAACGCCAAAAGTCAGTAAAAGCAACTGTGTGTCAGGGAGAGGCATCTGTCACTTTTTTTTCTTCAACTGAGCGAAGAACGAGGTCCGCCTGAATATGTGAAGGCAATGAGCCCCTCGACTAAAGGGTGTAAAATTGTGTCTTGTTCATGTAGGCTAAGAAATGTACCAAGACTTTTAACGCTCATGTAGAGCCATTTTTGAAATCTTTTGTTTGGCAACGCTCAGTCACGTTAAATATATAACGGCCAAAACGATACTCTGTTTACACGTACAGATAATTTTTATTTTTTGTCTGTCTGCACAACGACTTTGTCAAATGTTATATTTCGGGCCAATTGCACTGTCACGCAATAAAAAAAATAATTTGAGAACCATTCGGTAGATTAAGTCAAGAACTTGTGATATTATAGGAGATCAATAAAGAAGACACTTCCGTGCGTTTTTCGTTATTTCAGATATTCGTCGAAATATTTTGCACAAACTTATAGAGCCCAGTATGGAGCAGCCATATTGGTTTACCTTTGTGGTACACCAACATGGCGGCCACAAAATAGTGTGATCATCATAAACTTACTTTGGCTATCAAAGCGACCGATTGTCTGTACTGAAGAAACAGGCTTTTACATACGCACTTTTCCTAATACTTAAACTTCTATAATGGATAAATATCACGAGATAAGAATATGCTTTTTTGACAAACGCTTTCGCAGCTTTATGTCACGCACCGTCATAACTCTCTGGTTTCCAGAGTAAGCAGGCTACTCAGTTGAAAAGGGGTACACAGATATAAACTTACCCCCTCTCATGTCTAATGAGGATAAAAACATTGGCGGCTTTAAAAATGATGACGTCACGTACAAGCCAAGAATAGTTCAGTAGTCCTAGTCCTACGCAGACGGTCTTTGGAATAGTCTTGGAACTTCCAGCTACTTCTGCCTTACTCAGTTGCTAACATTAAACCAGAGACTGAAACAGTTAATCCAAATTTAATGTAAAATCAGTGTTCATTATTTAAGGCTCACATACATAAATACGGTTTGAAGACGAAGATAAACCAGATCTGTGCTGAGAAATTAATGTAGTACATACAAACTTGATCCCAGGGAGCTCCACCGCTCGATAGTGACGTCGGCTTTACACGAAGCTGCAGCATGTACGTCCTTTACTACGTTACAGTCTTTCCCGTTAAGTTTCTTCGTCCTCATTCAATGCTTCGAATTTTACTAAGAAAGACGAGTTCCGTTTCAGAGTAGATCCTCGCGTGTGCTGTGGACTGGTTATAGTTTACTTTCGCGGCATACGAGGAGAGTTTGATCGTGTCATAGCGAAACCACGCAAACCTGCTTTGCTGCCTGGCGAAGCCCACCCCAAAAAGCGATATTATTTCCCGTACTTAACTTCGACCAAAATCCGGCGATATCGCCTCAGAAAATCAGGGCAGAATACAAGGCGGTTAACTTTTCTTCGCTTGTATCTGCCCACGTTGGATTACACTGTAATGCAAATGAGAAAAGCTAACCGTGAAAAGGGCTATGCGATTGTGGGTACGGTAATTTCACATAGCTACGAGCAGGTTTTCCTTTGAGTCACGCGCGAGCGAAGAGCCGCAGATTCATCGGGGACGAGGAAGGATGATGCGTAAACGCCAAGAAAGTAAAACTTTTCTCGTGCCATGACCGCTCGCGTGCCCGCCAAAGGGCAGCCTGCTCGCAGGATAAACAGCTGTTGAATAGCAAGTCTAATGACAATGTTGAGGAACACTCAGAGTCAAATGGAATCAAACACTAAAATCTAAATCGTATCTCTTTCTCAGCCAATGAGAATAAGACAGCAAAACAAAACAACCAATCTCATAACGGAATCCCATCACGTTGACCTGATTTCTAAATGAGGTGTTAATGCATTTCTGGTTTTGCTTTTCGACAAACCGGCTACTGGTTCAATATATTATACTACAGACTAAGAAATTTCTGAAATGTGATTGGCTAAGACCAGTAGCATTTAAGCCAAATTTGAAATACTTACATGTAAAAATTACAGCCAGTCACGTGTTGTTGTAAAGCCAATCAA
>Ga0126337_10003021_pt1 | contig 10882 bp, 10 predicted proteins | sample DipCmetagenome_FD_92527 | JGI IMG/M metagenome (GOLD analysis project Ga0126337, IMG submission 92527) | Coral microbial communities from La Bocana,Puerto Morelos, Mexico - Diploria C A metagenome | ecosystem: Host-associated > Invertebrates > Cnidaria > Coral | place: La Bocana,Puerto Morelos... | reverse complement strand
GCACCTAATAGCAGTGTAGCTGGCAAAGCTTCGGGCGATTGCCAGTAAGACATCCGTCACAGGTTGGAGGCCCCCATCGATGCTGATGTAGGTGGTGATCAAGGTCTTCTGCAATGTTTCCTTTTTGGTGGGAGCTCTGAGCTCCCTGCAAACATCAAAGAAAAATCACAAAAAATTATGGTATTGTTTCACCTGGGAGACAAAGTTGACTCCCCGGAAGGATCATCAACATCCACCCCCTTTCAGAAGCGGTTTGAACTAGAAACTTCAACACTAAAGGGTTTGAAAAACATTGAAAAACAACAACTTCCGCGCAACCTTGCTTACCTCGGCTTCACAATATTGTACTCGAAACTTGCGGAAAAAAAAACAGCCTTGGAATCGAAGTTGAAATTCTTCATCAAATTACGGGCTGCCATGATTCTGTGATTCCATCAGTCTCCTTGTTTTGGTGGCAGTGTCGGCAAATATGCTGCGCACCCAGGCAGGGGAGCCGACATACCTCAGTCAACCATCGTTGCTTTGACCTATCACTCAACTGTCCGTGATCAAAGGTTAAACAGTAAAAGGGATGGTCTAGAGTCTACAGTAGATGTTTTTAGGAAGGATTTTTTTTCTCCTTCTTCATCAAGAGATATCAAGAGCCAAGGTCAACTCCCCTTGGACACACATGGGTTCCAAACAGCTGCAGTAGACATCTTGCAGGAGTGGCTGCTAAAAATTAAAAATCGTATGCAGCCCACCGGGGAAACGGTTTCAAGAGGCCTCATCATATTTTGTGAGCAACCAACTTTCCTGAAACCAAAAAAATCTCCTGAAACCGAGCAATCATGCAAGATATTCAGGTTGCTTTGCTTCACCTGTTTGCAAATCCGGGAGATTTCTGGTACTTTACACATCTCCAAACACCCGGAAAGAAGCTCGTTCTCGCATGCAAGAATTCACAAGTTTCATGTATTCTTTATACGTATATACCGTAGACCCGCCGTATACATACATAAAAATATATAAAAATCATATCCTTATATTGCTAAATTGCACAACCTATGGTGCTCTAAGGGAATGAATATTTTTTTTTGTGGGCTAAGGTTCTGGGATGCGCACTAGTGATACTAAGACATGGGGATCAATGGTCTGAGATCATGGTAGATCTTTGCCGATCAGGTGTGAAGAGACGCTAAATCAAATAAATCAAACTGTTACAGCAGATCATCTATCATATCATCTATCATATTATATCTAATTTTAAACTAAAATAGATATGTTATGTAATATGAATATGTATAAATTATATATATAAATATTTATAATATACATTATACATGTCCCAGTGTCATCTCTCCCTTCCCTCTCCGCCACAGATTCTGGAAGAATCTGAATCAGGTCAGTCAGTCTGTTTTTTTTCCCGGTTGTCATGTCGTGGCGAGTCTTCACCACAAGGTCTGTTGTACCCACAGTGCATACTTAAATTTTTCCTTTAGTCTGCTAGCTTGTCATTTTCAACTACCAACCCAGTCACATGTCGACTCGGGTGTAAAAACTTGACTTGAAAGAAGCATTGACTTTCAAAGTCTCATGAGTGCGAAGTTCAAAGTGTAGAGACTTAGAGTCAAGTCGGTCAGAGTCAGAGTTGAAGAGCTTTTTTACTCGACAACTCAGCAGTTCAGCGGGGAAACATGTTGATAGCCCGATTCGATTGGCTATGGTTGTTCAACAATATAAACAAATTCAGCTGTGCGTTCACCAGTGGCTAGTTAGCACAAAGTACCTCTTCTAGCCATTACACTATACTACCACACTAAGTACCGCTTGTAGCTGTTCAGTGTTCAGCAAAAAAAAATACAACTGCTAGTAGCGTTTCAACGGGCTGCCCGAACTGCCAAAATCAAAATCAAAACCCCAGAATTTGCCACTACAGTGTTCTGCAAGTGCGGCTCAGACCCTCATGAACTGCACTTTCGAGGCGATCATCGGAGTCCACTCAATGTCATCATCCTTAAAGCGATAGTAACAGCAACCAACCAAAACCTATCATCATCATCATCATCGTCATCATCGTCATCATCATCATCATCGTCATCATCGTCATCGTCATCATCATCATCATCGTCATCATCGTCATCATCATCATCATCATCATCATCACCATCATCATCATCATCGTCATCATCGTCATCGTCATCATCATCAACAACAACAACAACAACACGACCAACAGCAACAACAACAACGACATCATCAACAGCAACCACAACTACAACACTGCACAACACAACAAACAACCATAACCACACTACACCCACAACCAAATCCCCCATCAACAAGAGATGCAAGAGCTGTGTTCCTGCAGTTACGAGTTACAACTTAGCCTGCTTAATCTTTAGCGTTTCTTTAGTGTTGCTTAATCTTTAGTGTTTTGAGAAAAACACTAGTTCAAGTCAATTGACAAGGGGCGGTGGCACTTGACCCACGTCCACGTCCTCGTCCACCACGTGCACGTCCCTGACCACGTCCACCATCATTTGCCTTGGGGGTAGATTTCGCCTTTGCTTTGCCCTTCGCTTTGGGGGTTCCCTTGGCTTTGGGTTCCACGCTGCGAGACTTGGCTTGGTTCAGATTTGCAAACGCCATGAGACTGAGCTGATCCATGTTGCTGATAGGTTTTTCGACGTCAACATCCTTTTCAATCTCACCGGCCTTGCGCTTCTGACTTGCCTTATCTGTAGACCCAGATGCTTGATCCGTCTTGCCTTTCTTCTTCTTGCCTTCTTCATTGCTTTTCTTGGTCTTGGTGTTGATAGCTGACAACAAGGCCAAAGTCACATCCTCTTGTACCTCTACATCTGTTTCTTTTCTTTCCTTTTTCGCTTTCTTGTCCGCCTTCTTGTCTTTTTTTTCCTTCTTGTCGGTCTTGGTATCATCATTGTTCTTGTCCTTCTTGTCCTTGTCTTTCTTATTCTCCCGTCTTTCTTTTTTCTTGTCCTTTTCGGATTTATGTTTCTTCTCATCCTTATCCTTCTTCTCCTTCTTGCTATCCTTCTTCTTTGGCTCGTCAACAACCTGAGCTTTTGATGATGTCCCTTCAGCTTCAGTTGCAGCCTTTGGGGCAAAGAACTGGTCAATGGGACCGGTCTTCAACGTCATCCTCTTCACAGGTCGTCTGCTTCCTTCTACTTCCTTTTCCTTCAGCTTTTTTTCTGCCTCAGCCGCAGCCTCAATCTCCTTGGTGTCAACTGCCATCTGTGTCTCAGGCTCAGCTGGAGCTTCATTCGATTCCTTCGGCTCTTTTTCTGCCTCAGCCTCAATCTCCTTGGTGTCGACTGCCATCTGTGCCTCAGGCTCAGCTGGAGCTTCCTTCGATTCCTTCGGCTCTTTTTCTGCCTCAGCCTCAATCTCCTTGGTGTCAACTGCCATCTGTGTCTCAGGCTCAGCTGGAGCTTCATTCGATTCCTTCGGCTCTTTTTCTGCCTGAGCCTCAATCTCCTTGGTGTCGACTGCCATCTGTGTCTCAGTCTCAGCTGAAGCTTCCTTCGATTCATTCAGCTCTTTTCCTGACTCAGCCTCAGCCTCAATCTCCTTGGTGTTGTCTGCCATCTGTGTCTCAGTCTCAGCTGGAGCCTCAAATGGTTGATTCATCAGCATCAAGGTTGTTGTCGTCGCCGGCATTGGCTTTGGTTCATCAATCACTGTCATTGCACTGATCTGAATCCCAGCATCTTCCAATAGCTCAGCAAAGTCTTTTTTGTCCCTATCCTTGTCATCATCAGTATGTGGTGTTGTTGGAGTCATCTCTTCCTCAGGAGAAACTATTGGATCGTCCTCAAAGTCCTCATCTTCTTCAGGGCATTCGCCTTCATCTTCACCACCTTCGCTTTCATTTGCAATCTTGGTCCCGATCTCTTTGTCCGTCTCCAACGCCTCATTGTCATCATTCTTCTGCTTCTCCTCCAAGGCCTCCTTCACATCTTTACCTCCTCCTCCACTTTGTTCTTCTACACCACCGCCACCGTTGGCATCGTCCGTTGGCGTTTCTTTGCTTTGCTTCTGCTTCTCTTCTAGTTCATTTGCTTTGTCATCTTTCCCTGACTTCTGCTCCTCAAGTGGCTTCGGCTTCTCATCCTTTCCTTTCTTCTGCTCTCCGGACGGCACCAGAGTTGGAATCTTCCCTGGTTCATTGATGAAAACAGAGGCAGCATTCACAAGAACTTCATTCACTTCTGCCCTTGGCAACGTTGAGAGAGGACAGTCGGACAGACCGGACGCTTGATATTTTATTAAATCTTAGTCTTAGTCTCAGGTCTTAGGGTCTTAGTCTTAGTCTTAGTGTTTAAAACTAAAACTCTGAAAAAAATAGTCAGTGCGATGAGATGATTGGAACTTTCAACCAAGACTCTTTTTGATCGAAGCATTGAAGATACATGAATCCATCACATCACTGCTCATGATAGGGGATGCCACTCTGAGCATGATGTTGTCAGCCACCACTGACTTTTCCAAAAGGATTGATCCAGCGGGAATGAAAAGAACGTCACCCGGTACCAAATACCCGTATCTGAACGACACAGTCTCACTGGCCTCAAGGAAGTCAAAAGTGACCGTCTGCATGAACCGTATAAGGTCCTTAGTCAAAGAAAAAAACACTACTACACCTTTCTGATGATCAATGGCGCATTGAAAATTTGCCTCTAGTATTACATGTGTGATTTGAACTTGAACCTACCCTTCCATCAATTTCAAAGATCAGGAAAAATCTAGTCTAATTAATGATGAAGCTTCAGGCATGAGGTCTGTTGCCATGTCAGGGGTAACGTCGGAATCACCATCTTGCTCTTGGAATGCTTGCATAAGTCCCAAACACTCCATCGCCGATAGACAAGCTATCATCTTCTGGCCTTCCAGTTGGTATATGAAAGTTCCCGATGACATTGGCAGACTGCCGGCCATCAATCCACCTTTCTTTTGTGCTACCCAAGAAATACCACTCATCCGCTTGGAATTCTTTGCGGATGCTTCTTCATTCTTTCTGGCTTTCATGGACTTGTCATAGATCCTAAGTAAAGAAATCGGATGGTGGATATTGTTGGGGTAGGGGCATTAGTAGAGGGAGGAATGGCTGATATCTTGTGAACTTGTGAATATCACATATCAAGAACTGGCTAAGTCTAAGTATGAGTCTAAGCAACAAAAAAAACTGCCAATTATGAAAACATGGAACTGGGTGGCCAAATAGTTTCGATCCAACACAGCAGCTGACAATGCAAAGTTCTGATGTCTCTGTTGATTCTCATAGAGTTTAGTTGTGAGCAAACCATCCATTGCCAATGATTCTGCTGGGCCATCGGTGACGAAACTTGGCCTTGCATCTGGGTCTGCGTTTGGGTCCTTGAAGCTTTCCTTGGCCTTGTCCCCAAACTTCCCACATTCCTGGAGCAACAGCTTCTGCACATTGTTCAATGTCTGGCGGGTGAAGCTCTCATCTTCCTCGGCACAACAACAAAGTATCAAAATGTTAAGAGCACCTGGGTGATTAAAGATTATTACTATTACAGTATTATCATCATCGTCATCGCCATGATCTTCGTCATCTTATTCTTCTTCATCATTACCAATAGTATCATCATCATCATCATCATCATCGTCGTCGTCGTCGTCGTCATCAGCATCATCATCATCAGCAGCAGCATCATCAGCATCATCATCATCATCACCAATAGCAATGTTACATTACATTACATACATTTCTTATCCTTTATGGGAGTTTGGCCCTTAGCAAACCTAACCTAACCTGTCACAATTTGATCTACTCATTGAACTAAACATAGGCGGATAAAGCTGAGTTTTGGCTAAAACCAAATCAATGACTGAGTTTCGGCTAAAACCTTCTTGAGAGGTCCACGATTCAGGCGGGCCATGCATGCTGCACCAGGGGTTTCGGCTATTGATGTAACGAAGGACTCGACATCATTACTAGTTCCAATAGCCCCCCGAGATAGCTTGAACATGGAATGCAAAAGCTCAGGGTCATCATCCGTCAATTCTGACTGTCCACTTCTGTTCCGATTCCTCTTTTTTTTCTTCTTCTCAGTACCATCACCCTCCTCATCCCCTTCACCTCCATCTTCTGCCTCCTGACCATGAGCCTTTTCTTCTGCCTTGCGTTCCCGCTCACGAGCCTTTTCTTCTTCCTTTTCTTCCTTAGCAAGCATCCTCTTCTTGATTGCTTCTTGACGTTTCTCTTCTTGCTTTCGTGCTTTTTCTGCTGCCTTCTGTTCTTCAGCTTTTGCCTTCACTATTGCATTGACCTGTGACACCCAAGTTTCACTCTCTTTGATGCAACAGTCTGCAATTTTCTTTAGCACTTCCAGTGCGTTCCTGTGAGTGGAGAGTAGTTGATCAACATGACCAGCACTGGGTTGCCTAAGCTGATGAAACGGGTCGTTGATTATCATAGTGGGCAGGTGACACGAGCAGTGGGAGAAATTGGGAGGAACACTAAAGTCCGAAATCCGAAATCAACTTGAAACTTGAAAATAAGTTTGAAGTTTAGTTTGGTAAGTCATTTCAAAGTCACACGTCGAATGTAAATTGGCGACAATACTTCACCGCACCAAACGTTTGGCAACAATCCCTATCGGCCAAAAGGGGTGCTCGGCAATCCCGGAGGTATGGGTCTTCCAAAGCTGCAAGGTATAACTTTTCACTTGGGTCAAGTGCTTCTTTGCCACCCCGGGTATCCATGGCCAACTGCACCAATGTCAACCGGTTCCTCAAAAGCTCTAGGGTAGGCTCATTTGAAATGATAGTATCCTCTGGTAGAACTTTTGGGGCCACATTGTCAAGCACATGGTTTGCATCATGAAAAGCCTTCTTCAGAAGCCTCTCAACTTCACAAAATTCCTTTGTTGTTTTTGTTCTCGCCTTTGATGCTAGTACCAAGGGGTTATTTTTGGCCCCTGCTCCTGCAGCACCCCTCCCACCACCACTGGCTGATGACTTTGCGGCTGCCTTTGGTCCTGCTGAGTTGGAAGACCTGTCGGAGGAGCCGATCTGGGGCCTTCCACTGATGCTGATTTTAACTAGAGCGGTCTCTAATTCAAGCTGGTCATCATCATGGGAACCTTGAGCTTTTTCAATTTGGGATTGGATAATGGCTTCGGTGGGATTCTTTGTCTGGTCCTCCAGCTCGTGGGTAAAGCCGCTGTCCTGCATGCTGCAGCTACTTTTTGTTACTATTATTTAATTGAAATCATCATCATCATCATCATCATCATCATCATCATCGTCGTCGTCGTCGTCGTCGTCGTCGTCGTCATCAGCATCATCATCATCAGCAGCAGCATCATCAGCATCATAGTTCATAATATATCATTCATCATCATGTTGGTGATCATCATACTCAATACTCAGTTCATTTATCATTCTTCACTCTTGATTCACTATTGACCGTGTAATGTCATGGAATAAAATTGGTCCTTGTACTGGATGGACTTTTCAACTTCATCCACCGCCACCCACAATCTCCATACCTTAAATTGGACATCCATGGAGAAGAGGGTTGAGAAGAATGAAACAGTATGTCAGTATCCAAAGCCAAGAACTGTTCTGAAACAAATTTGAACATGTAGTTAGTAGTCACCAGCAATCGATCTAGTCACCTTCCCAATACTCTCACCACCGGCATTGGTAGCATCCACTTGGTCTCTGCGAACTGTAGAATCATTGAACAGGATACGCCACTTCTTGTGAGCGGCACTTTCAGTCAATCCTCATTTCTCATGACAAGATAGTATCATCAGGTCAACGCTGTGAATTAAGAATAGGAATCTTTTGTCTTAGAACCACGGAAGAACCTCAGCCTTTTACCTGAACCTGAGCTAACTGAGCTAACTGAACCGAACCATAGAAAAATTGGATACCAAAATTGATACCAAGATTCTTTGATACCGGGGACACTTTTGAGTAAAAAACTCAACAAAGTCCTCTTGACAAAGTGGGCGCTTGGACACGTTACCCTCGTCCCTAATGCCACTTGACCGGTGCCTCGTCACACGGGAAAAATCCCATTCTTTCCACTTATTCCCTTTGCCTGGGGCCGGACACCTCGGCTGATCAGAAAGGATGTTGGGCTGGGGGCTGCTGGGGGGATGTTCATGTCAGTCCAGTCCGGTCCCGGGAAAGAATGAAATAAAATTCGATAATTTCAAGAAAGATACGATTGAGCAAAATGTTCAATATGTTCCAGCAATTCTTCAGGTCGGTCACGTTCCATTATGACAAGTTGGTCTGCAAGATCTTTGTCCTTCCGTGAAGCCTGTCGGAAAAGTCCATCCCGAGCAGTTGCATGACGAGAACATAATTGTAGCAACCTAGGGGCCCAGCTGACAGTCAGGTGTCATGTGATTATGATCACAAATTTCTTTAAATGTTTTTTTTTCAAAGTTCTTTCTTGTAACTCTAACTGTAACTGTAACTCTAACTAATTTCTTTATTTCTCTAACTCCGTCTCCGTCCAAAAACAACCCAAACTGAAACAAAAAGAGAAACTTCGAAGGCTGCCGCATGATGGTAGCATTGCATCCACTTGCCATACATTCTACCTTGTAAATTCCCAATGGCTCCTGCACCACTGAACCCTTTCCTGGCCCCTGAAACTCGTCCCCCCAAATGGACGGAGCTTGGGCTAAAGCGTTCTTAGCAGCCTCAGAGCTAGGATTCATTCCACCTGGTTCACTTCCCTTGACCGAACCACCTTCGGTATGCGTGGCAGCACGGGTGGAACTAGGAGGTACAAATTTTACCACTGCCCCGATTTCGATTGAGGGACTCTGTGGATCCATCACTGGCCTAGACTTCTCAGGGGAAAACGGCCTCCAGGTTTAGGAGGAAAACGTTTGAGCTCAAAGTGGCTTAATATGTCGTTATTTTCAGTATTGCTTATTACCCATTGTGTCAACACTGGCTCAAGCTTTGATGAAAAAAGTCATTCAGCAGTAGCAGTCACCTCATCGTGTCATGTTACCACTACTTGGGTAGTGGGTAGCAACTGTTGGCAGCTATCAGCCTTTTGATTGTTTTTCTCAGCACTCGGAAACAGCGATCAATCACAAAACACCTCTGGCCTTGTGAACATCATGTATATGACTCAGTCCCGGTTCCCATGTAGAAGAGAAGACATATTCCAAATTCCAAGAAGTTTCAAGATTACAAAATCCAAAACAATGACACCGACACCGACCATCTGAAATCAAGAGTGTCAGTGATATGAAGTGTCAACTGTTTAAGTAAGTAATTGATGTATTTCAATTTTTCAATGCTGTCTTCGGATTGACTAGGAACCCATTCTCACACTAGACTACACTGCTGGCTCATGGTTGGGCTATTTTCAAACAACATAAGAGACAGGCATGGATCGATCCGATGACCGTAGCATGCATCGCCTGGGCTTGAGAAAGACCGTGAAGATCGTTTCAAAGGGATCAATATTATTTCTAAGTATAATGCCAACTTCAACTGGGTAGTGTTTCATCCCCTAAATCTACATGACTAAATATCAGTATTTTACGTATCCTTAATGAATGGTACTTAAATTCATTGGAACCTCTTATGCCAGGTTATATGTAGTCCCGTATAGTGGTTATTGTTGTACCCTGTAACAACCAGTGGGGTTCGGGATTCGGCACTCGGCACTGCCCACTGGGCACCTAAGATTTATGGTATTTTCACTTTCTCACTTCTCACCAATTTGGAGATGTGAAAGAATCTAGTGTCTTGATGGAGAAAAGCTTGAAATGAAAATTGAAAGAAATGATTGTCGATTGTCGATTCGTTGTTAGTTGTTTAAGTAATAACAAAAGAGAATTACGACTGCAATTGCAATTTGCAATGTCGAGTCACGTTTCCTGCTATCCGCTTCTGCACCGTTGATGCCAGAGTATGTGACCAGATCGGACATGGCATCGATGGGTCTGAATGCTCCTTGAACATTGGGATACCCATCGAATGCAAGTGCTCCTGGTGAGAAGTTTTGGCATGGAAAACATCAACTGATGATGATATGGGGATGCACAATTCAAGTATCAAAAATTATCTAAGAGCCTATGACCTCAAGCCCTCAGCCCGCTAGATAGATCAATTGAATTTGAATTTGAATTTGTTTTTTGGAACTACCGTTACCCCAACCGAACATAAACAACAGAAAATGAAAATGGGAGATGGGAGAGAACAACTCATGACACTCCTCCTCTAGAAGCCAGCGTTCCTCACCCGGATGTCCATTCAAGTGCAGCATGAACATCGTGCCTTGACGTAATAGCGCAGGCAACCAGGAGGCTACGATGGGACGACGTAGAGGATTTTGTTGGAGGTTGCAGCACATTGCTGTGATGCGTCCACCTCGATAGGCCGGCTGCAAATTCAAGGAGTGGGTCGGTGTGTGGGCAGATTGGTTTGCTATTGGCCACCATCACAAACTTGATTTACGTACGACCTCATTTTAATTTGATCCCTCCTCCTCTCAGATCTCAACCACCCCGTTGTCACCAAATGCCGCCATGCCACACATCTTCACTTCATGTTTCCGCACTTTGCGCAGGCGCCTGTAGTTTGCCAACCAAGTGGGCTTTGCACCTGGATGTGAATGTCAAAGGAGGAATGGCTAGAAAATCTTAGTGATATTCGGATATTAAATTCGGATATTCGGATATTCGTATATGTTCGCGTTTTAAATCTTATTACTCATTTTTTTCACTCACTCCTCCTGTTCATGTTTATTGTTCTATCAAATAAGATTCAGCTTGTCAGCTATCTAAAAAAAACACTTATGCTATTGAGGCACCAGACAGTAAGTCAGCGAATTTGCTCTTGAGTGGTCGGCACATCTTGT
>Ga0126337_10003019_pt1 | contig 10883 bp, 9 predicted proteins | sample DipCmetagenome_FD_92527 | JGI IMG/M metagenome (GOLD analysis project Ga0126337, IMG submission 92527) | Coral microbial communities from La Bocana,Puerto Morelos, Mexico - Diploria C A metagenome | ecosystem: Host-associated > Invertebrates > Cnidaria > Coral | place: La Bocana,Puerto Morelos... | reverse complement strand
TTTCGTCCGGTAATACGACTGTATATTCATACTGTAAGTACTTCTTCTATTTACGCGCGGACTACAATGATGCCTCCTCGGGTTTTGGCCTCTGGGCCAAAACCCTGCGGGGGCAATAAAACAAACCCGACTTCAAGCGTACCTTGAACCTTTAAGAACAAGTGTTTTGCTGATAGAAACAGTCCATAGTTTGGTTGCATTTCTCTAAGCTCTGGAGGCAACACATGGCAAGTCTTTCCAACTATTTTAACATAACGCAGTAACTCATGCGACCTTCCTTCACACTCGGGTACATTTTGTAATGAGGAATCAGTGATAAACAGTTCAAAAGAGGAATCAGCTGATAACCCAGTGAAACGGCAATACAACAACTTGCATGACGTGCTGATGCGCCGGGGCTCAATTTCTTTGTGACAATGAACATCCAACAGTGTCCTGAACACGCAAGGTTTGTACAGAAAACCTGCAAAGAATAAGCTGCTTAGCAACAATGCCAAATTTACCTCTCTTTGTAAATCAGCAACCATTTTCTTGTTTTATGCTATTCAAAATTATATATTCATTTCAAATTTTAGCTAACTGAACGTGCATCAGCCTCCTACTCTAAAACAAAGCGATTACTTTGTTATGCAACGCATGGTAAAAGTGACTCAAGCTAACTCAGGGTTTTCGTACCTTGACAGTGCACATCCTGACAGAGTGATACACGACTCGACTCATGCACTGCTAGTACATAACAGAAGTTTGGAGGAGAGGTGAGGCTGGAGAATTGACTTCCACTCTGTTCATTAACAATAGACCAAATCATGTCATGGAGAGTAAATAACAAACAGTAAAATTTACTACACAGATTCGCTCATAATTGCTGCAACGTTATGTTGCCGATCACAGTAAAAAGTGTCGGTTTAGCAAGAAGACACACATTTCATAAAGGACTATACAGATGTTTTCAAAGTCCTTCTTTTTTAGCATCGCGGACAGTATGTGTAACAAAAAAACGGGCACTTCTCTTGAGCAGACAATGAAAATTACAGTATTTAGCATATGTAATTATATAGTTACAACTAGAGTAGTCCTAAGCGGAGTTGATTTTACCTCGTGAGTTGCAATCTGACTGCTTTCGTTATGACAAAGGACTGTATCATGACCATTTGAACAGCACACTGACTGTACAAGGCTGAATAATCCCGCAGATCTACAAAGTAGTAATGTTGTGGCTGAATAACGAAAGTTAAAGCTATTTAAAACTGAGGTAATGCGTACATAACAAAGGAAACTAAAACGAAATTACAAACCAAAAATAATTTCAACTACACACACTAACCAGAAATCATAATTAAATTTGATTTCAAAGTGGATATTTTTTTTTATATTAATAATTTCTCAGATTGGTTTCAGATTTAACGCTCACTAGCCTGATATTACAGCTTTGTTTCAGCAAGTTAAAAGGGTGTAAGTCTTGTTTTGTGTTGAATCTGAGTTTCAAAGCAGAATTGTGATGTACCTCATTCTGTTAGTCCGCTGAAGAACTCTCACATGTGAAAATGTATACACTTTTCCTTCACCTCTTACTAAGCACGAATGCCTGCAGAAATAACAACAGGAACATCAGTGTGGTTTTCGAACGTTTAAGAACTTTCTTATCTTTGATTTATCACAGCTAATCACAGTAAACAATTATTACAAACCTGTCAAATATTCCTCATACTGTCTACATTGGCTTATCAGTTTTCATCCCCAACATTTATCGGTATTTTGTCAGTCATGTTACATTAACAAGGGCTACAAATTCAGTTATTTCTTAGACGCGTACTCAATACATACAAGGAATAGAAAATTTTGGAACGTTTTTCTGATGATTTTGAACGTTCAAGCTAAATACGTTTAATTCTAAAAAAGCAATGAACCAACCCGACCCGCTGCGATTAACTGATTCATGTACACATCAGTCCGATGTATTTTAACACAACACAACGCTGATGCTGAACAGTGTGGCAGGGGGAAGGTACTCCCGTAGAGTTCTGTAACACTAGAAGTTAAGCATCAAGCACAGAATTTGCTTTTCGTTTAGCTGGGCATTTTTACTCTGCAGCGATACAGTTTAGATAGCCGTACCGGTTTATCTTAGGATCACAGATGGTAACAGGGACATTCATAATGCCCTATCCGAGAAACCTACCCTATCCCGCGGCATATAGAGACCATATGCAGGCTCTCTATGCTGTGGTGATATTGGTTGGTTTCCATAGTATCGCTAGCTTTAAAGGAACAGAAATGATACTGAATGTGATTAAAACCAAAAAATGCTAACTGACCAGTCATGTGAGTCTTGATACCTTTGAGGAACCTGAATTTCAGCACACATGCCATGGATATCCTGAACCAGGAGCGTCCACCTAATATGGCAGTCAATAACACACGCCAATCATGTAACAAGATTTTCTTTTTTTATTTATTTAATGTTTGTCTGTATTTGTTTGTTTTTTTATTTATTCTTTATCTAGTAATCAATTTATTTATTAATAAATCTGTATTTATTTTATCTTTCATTTCAGTAACTACAACAGTTTGAAACAATCGAGTGAGAAGAAAAGGAGAAGGGCAAGATATAGTTAAGACATAGTTGAATATATTACATTAATTTTGGATAATGAAATGAAAGAGTAAATATTAAAAGTAGATCTCTCGATTGTTAATATTGCTCAAATTAGTACAGTGCTCTTTTAAATAGTTTTTAGCTTTCTATGTGTAGATTAAGGAATGATAAGATCAGTCAGTTGAATCACCTTATATCTTCATTAGCATCTATGTTTGCTGATTTGGCCACTGATTTGAGATCTTGATTTAACAGAGAGCACCTGATATAAAACATACAACATTAACCGATGAATTTACGACACGAAAAGAGAAATTTCTGCTATATCAATCTCTATGTTAAACTGTTTTTTCTTTGGAACCTGTAATTTGTCGTCTTGTCCTTAGAGACTTGAACTTTCTTACAGTACACTCTCTGAACCATACATTGGAAAGTGACCAGTGCGCCACTAAAGCCACCACAGGACTCTACTGCTGCCAGGATGGATGTCTGAGGCTTGTAGTCAGCTGGTCTTTCTTGCTGTACTGCAGTTAATGACGATGGCGCTGTCTTCTTCTGTTCCTTACTTTCATTTTGAGCATCGCCAAAGAGTAACTTTGAAGGTTTGAATCCCTGTGAAGTAAAATGTCAATATAACTGACGTTGCCATGTTGGACACAACTTTGCACATCGTCATCATCATATTTTGAAAACAATAGAAATAAGACATGGATATTACTGGAATCATAACAGCTTTAATTTGCCATTTCTTCTGACTTACTTTGCGAGGTGACTGCACTAGACTTGATGATGAAGGTGGTTTATGCATGAATGGAATAAATAACCCAGCTAGATTGGAAAGGAAAGAAAAACAATGTGTTACTTGCGCACTACAAAAAAAAAAAGGTACTTTATTTAAGTGTCGGAGTATTTAGCACTGTTGTGCTAATTGTGGACACTGTAAATAAGCAAACGAATGTTACAAAATACAACAGAAATTTGTTAAGCATCCTAACTGGTGGGAGGCTGACCAGCTGGCTATTTACAAAGCGTGGAGGAGTTGAATTTGGGACCACCGAAGACAAATCCATCTAGTGGCAGGGATCAGGATTTGAACCCGTGACGTCGGGATTACAAGCCCAGCGCCCAACCACTAGGCCACGCTGCCTCCCTTATTTCAAATTGAGGAATACGTGTGGCCTAGTAGTTAAGTTGTTAGACCTATAATTCGGATGACCGTAGCCTGCGTAGCTTGGCGGTTTAAGCCATTTTAGCGCACTGAGACAGGGGCGAAGCCGTGTAAACGAGCACTGAAGCCGCGAGGAGTCTGGGTTTTGCTTCGTTCCTGAACTGTACTGAGCTTAAGCCCACTGCTAAGTTGTCTTAGACACTGACAGAATTCAGAAATGAATTATTTAATTAACTCTTGTACAACAAGGGCTGGAAAAGAAGAAAAATTCTAGCTTGCCCTTCGCCTTTGATTAAACAACTCTTAAACTTTTCTTATCCGCGGTTTAAAATCACAACGTAGTTAGCAGAAAGCGTGCCTGGAGCAGCTCGCCTATTCAGCAAGCGAACATGAAAAGACTCGGGCAACTGGACGGGACGTTTTTAAGCCATGAATTCTATACTTTGCTGCTCCACTGTGAGATTGACAAATACTTTTAACAGTATTCTATCAGCGTTATAACCTCTAACAGACTGGTGGAGCACTTCAAGTGACTGATCTACAGTTGATTGCTGTTTCTCACAGAAGTAGGTACACAAAAGAACAGGCCATGGACAGCCAGCTATATCCAGTTTCTGCCTGTCGAATGAAAAAGATACTATTAAAACAGTTAATGAAATTGGCTTACAATACATATGAAGACAAAAATACTATGAAAAACTCTGGACTAAAAATAAATGTCATGCAGTCACTCTCAGAGTTTTTAAACTGCAAAAAACAAAGTTAAACCTTTCAACGGCATCGTTAAAAATTGTGTTAGTTTATGGGTGCGTGTTTACAATAATATTATAACCGGAAATAAATACCATACCATGGAGGATGAATATTCACCACAGCTCCAACTTGCATTGCTAATTGCTTCCAAGTTTCACAACTGAACAAGACAAAAACAGTCTTCTGAGGGTCGGCATTCATGTCGTCACCATGCAACATACATTGTGTGAGATGAACAGTGCCCTGCAGCTGGTCAGATAAGATCTGGACAACTAGATATCCTTCCTTCTGCATGGATGTACCTGGACAAGAGCAGTGTTTCAAAAACCCAAGTTTATTCTGTGTGGCTGGAGATCAAAGCCTCACTTCACCCTACCCCTCTAGAACAATACATTTCAGTATTACTGAGCCTGAATCAAAAGCCGCCAGGTTAGTCACTTTATTTCTTACCACATATTTGTAGCTTGTAGGTGCCATGTTAGTATGCTTATTTTGTTGGGCAGTAAAAAGATTTATTTTTCCTAAAAACCGCTGTTTAGAAATCCTGACAGTCATACAAATAAACTGGTATTAAATTGGTCTGACTTGTGAACGAATGTACCACAAAATGTGGAAACCATTTTGTTAATCATTATTTTGTACTCTACATAGTGAAGTTGGAAAACAAGAACTACAATTCAAGAAATGTATGCAACATCATTATCATCATCCACTTTCACCTGAAAGAAACAGCAGCAGAGTTTTGTATATCGCTCAAGTACATGTGAAGCGGGTGTGTCTATGCACTCCTAAAATATGTAAGTACGGAGTAAATCAGATTGATCAGTGTACTTACCTGCCTGTTTCTTTTCTGTGTCTGTTACTCTGTGATTCCAAAATGCCTTTTCTGACTTATCTCTTGAGATGACATGCTGCAGTTGTTCTGCTAGGCCAGATCTGAGATACAAAACCACAACAATGCAACTAGTAATCAAACAAGTATAGAAAAACATGAAGAAAAAAAGTAATAATTAAGAAGTTATTGAATAACTATTTGTTTAATAAAGTCTTTTTCCATAGCAATCATAACAGTAGATGCAGATCCTTTTATGTTACCTGAGGAACTTTCTTTTCTTTTTGGCAGAATCACAGTTCATACTGACACCCTTTCCATCAGGAGACAGCTCTTGCTCACTCTTCTGAGGTGATTTCTGTTGGACTTGTTTTAGCCATTCGCTTGCAGTCTTAGGAGTCCCGACAACCACAGGACTGACTGGTGTGGGTGTGGGCATTGATATATCAGCTGAGAGGGACTCCTGTACATATCATAAAAGATGTTTCAAAATGTATTTCATTTAAAAGAAACACAATTGCCAAGGATTAAAAAGTTATGAATGATTAAATTATTTAACAAATCTCTTGCTTTACTTTAATACCACATTAAATAAGTGACAAGTTTTTAGATATTATCTTTCTCCTTGTGACAGGAATTTTTAATAGCATATTTATCATTATTTTAGGTGCAGTTAATGTCAAAAAGGTACATGAAGAAAAAAACATGGTATGTGATGTGTATGGGTAATCAAATGGTGACGAGACGAGTGACATGTGGCCTCAAAAACACTGTGTGCTTCGAACATATTGAAATCCTGTTGACTAAATATGGGTGCCTTTTTCATGAAACATAAATCAAATTGCTCTTTGACATTGATGCAATACATTTATTGGTGTATTGCTCGCTTAACTTTCCCCCTATCTTTCTGCTATCACAAAGCATAAAGTGAATAGTTCAAATATGAACATTTCTGAAAGTTGCTTATTAAAGAATCATTGGCTTTACTGAAGGTCCTCCTGCCTCTAAATGAATACCGGGACCTGCATTTTTATTTCAAAATTTAAATTCTCTTGATGTAAGCATCCAACAGGTAAATCTACTGTGAGTTCTATTTAGATGGAATTATTTTATAAGGGACACAGCACTAATTTCTATTAAGGAATTGTACAGGTAAACAATGGTCAAGCTACTTACCGGTAGATCACTAATTTTGTAGTGTGGGAATGACAATGCTGTAATTGCCACAAAATAGGAGTGCTTGTTGGTATACCGTCCAGTACAAATCCTCAAGACTACAAGGGGTGTGGGAAGGGGACTAATTAAGCACTATATAACTTATATATCTTAACTGCAAAATTATGAAGAACTCTTTAGTGTCAACAAACCTGTGAACTTTCATTATCTGATTGGAAATCACTTATAAGTTCTCCCTTTAAAAAGCAAAAAATAGTCAGTGGTGAACATATTTTAATTTACCAGTGCTAATTATTATAACTTTGAGCTGAAAATTGTTGTAACTCACAAATAACAAAATATACCAGACAATGAGATGAATTAACTTTCTGGGGCTTTGGAAGCAGCCATTGAATTCAGCTCATAGTGGAGAAAATATGTGAGAAATATCATAAATTTATATTTTTGCTGTCATACTTACAGAGGGCTTGATGGTGCTTAATATCTTGTTTGTTAATGCTTTTCCCTGACAATATTTTGTAACTGGATGCTTTGTCAGAACCTTTCCAACAGAATCAGTATCTTCACTTTCTGTTCTATCGTGAAAAACAATGCCAGCTAACTCTGAAAATCAAAATATTTCAGAGTGGGCAAAAATAAGAGAGTATGGTAACTAATCCTGTAATAGAATTGGTTCCTACAACTGTAGCATGGCCCAGATTTTTCTATCTCTGCCCACAGTCATGGAAATGTTTTCCTTACTTTTTAAAAGTGAGTTGAAAAAAAAATTATGATCATTTCAGTTATATATACACAACTTAAGCAGCTGTGAAATTAAAGTCGGCAGAAAATCCAGACCTGAACAGGATTCCAACCCATGACCATCTCTGCAATACTGTTGCAGTGCTCTACCAGCTAAGCTATCAAGCCAACTGGGAGTTAATTGCTGCTTAAGTTGTGCCTACAACTGCGATGATCATCTTTGTCTTCATACACTATCTTTCTCTGCAATTCGTACATGTATGTATGATCTTTCATACATACGTTCCAGGCGTTGACATTGATGGTACTTAGTTGCACAACTAAAATAAAAGTTACCTTCATCATCACTTGCACATGAAACTATTTCATCTTCATTGGGTGTTTCAGAACATTGTATCAGCTCATAAGCTCCATCAGGCATTAGAGCACAGCTTTTGTCATCCTGTAGCTTTCTTCCTGTTTGTTCGGTGTAAGTGTTAGAACTGCCTGTATCTTCTAATGAAGACCTCCTTCTGTCTGAAAAAATCCTCCACTGAGGTGACGAAAACAAAATAAAGAAGAGCCATTTATAACTCAGCCAGGCTGCTATTTCAGAAATGAAATCAAGGGTGCACATACAGTGCACATACAGTGTATGTAGTGTACCATGGTGGCAATCAATATGGGTGCATATGACTTGGTTGATACTTGGCCAACTATCTGCCAACCATTGATTGAGTGTTGATCGAGATGCTGATTGAGTGTTGGCCAAGTGTTGGCTGGGGGTTGACTGATAGTGTTGCACGACAGAGTGACAAAAGCTTTCATGTCTATATCTGTTTTGCTGATAAAGTATGTGCATATCAGTCTCATTGTGACATGCCTGGTGTGCCACTTGCATGACAACCCATGTAACAACTACAAGTAGCTTCCTGTACTTTATGTCGAATCTTACATTACTTTTGATGTTTTTAATTTCCAGACAAAAATTTTTAACCCTCTGATATTTTAAATGTCTGAAATATTACAGTACAGTACAAAAGTTTAAAGTAGCTCTGAAGCTCTTGGTTTCCTTTATGCCGGGCTTAACATACATAACTGATAACACCCTGGTGCAATTTGTGTTATTTTCTTAGCTTATTCATGTAATGGTAAAACTTTGAGGGTGCAGTAAAACTATCATCTTTTGATCATTGTTGTTTAGTAGCCGTATATTTTCTTTGTTTCAGCCAAGTGCTGAAATTGTGGCCTGAAATTTGTTTGAAATGAGATAAAAATTGTCCAAAAATTAAACATCCAAAATATTTAACATCCAAAATTTTAACGTCTGAAACATTTTGCAAGTAATATATATATAACATACAGTTCAGTGCTATGGAAAAATAGTGAATTTTGTTAATTTGTAAGATGTTAGATTATATTATACTAATATATTGCTTACTTTACTAGAGTATTTTCTCTTAACACAAGGCTTACTCAGATCCCTGAAAAAAAAAAGAAAAAATATCAGTTGGATGTACATGTAAGTGAATACGATCTATATGTATACATGTGCAGTTTTTTTTAAGAAATAGAAGGTTCATGGCACAAAGGTTAAAACACATTTCTTGTAGTGTGACATGCAAAACTTCAAAACAGTTAATATGCAATTGGATAAATGAACTATCATATATTTGAAATGCAGTGAAAGATATGAGGACATATACCGGTCGGTAGATGATCATCACAGTTATATTTCATAAAGAACTTAAGTGGCTGGTTAAGTTGTGCATATACATGTAACTTCAATGATCAACTATGTCTTCACATAAAAAACAGTTAATTTTAATTATATATTGTTTTCAATGATGTATGTCACAATGCTGTTAAATTATGTTTGGCACTTCAGAGATCGGATGAGGATCCTTAAATGCTTGGTTGTAAAGTGTTGTGAAAGATTGTATAGTCTTATCACAGTATGATACGCATCATGGCACCTTTCTATTACAGCCACACACATGTCTAGCTATAAAAGCACAATGATATATTTATGTAGGTACATAGTTGTCAATAAACCTGCAGTCACCTTGTTTTGGGTTGGTAGTTACATATGTAACTCGTTAGGTAAGGACTTCTCCAAGCTTTTGACAATGTTTTGCCCCTTACATTTGCGCACCTGGCAGTAGTCTTGTCAAAATTCATCCTGTGCTGGCTTTCTCAGTGCCAGGGAGATAACAAGGCTTCGAAACATCACATATTAAAATTTAACCTGCCAATACTCTTGTGCAGGGTAATGCTGGTAAGAAGTGACGCTTTTAAAGATCAGCATACCTGCCAAGACTCTTGCTTGGCACTTCAGCAGATTGCTGTATCAACAATTAAATGACACACTTTATGGTGTGTACTTCTTAACGTTTTTTCTAGTAAATTGCAGACCTATTCATGTACAGTAAAATCTTACCTGGGTTTAGAATCCATTTCATAATCCACAAGCACCTCATCTTTTTCTTCATCAGTTGAAAAGCCATCAATCTCACTGGTACTCTCAATGTTAGACTTGACCAAAAATATATTTACAGAGTAAATAAACTGACAGTTAGCTACAGGCAAATAAAATTGCTGCATTTGACAAAAATATAAATATCACTCTTGTTCAGCATATTGTTAATGAGGGATAAACATATCTCAGGCACGTGTGACATAAATAATAGCATGTACTACTAGTAAATGAAATCTTTTTTTAGAATCATATGAAAGCTACTAAATAGAGATCTGCTTTCTATAATGCTACACTAACTATAAAAGGTCATTTAAGAAATAAAATATACATTGTACGGTAGAACTTGGAAGTGTTCGCATAAAGGAGTGAGACTTTTCAAGAAGTGGCAAGTACCATAACTTGAGAAGTCAATGTCATTGATTAAATCAGTTTGCTGCTGTTTCCAGCGATCTTAGTTCTGTCTGGGGACAGAAGATTTCAATTAGAAGATTTTGATATAAACGCACTGACATTTTCCATGGAATGTATGTCTTTTTATTTGTTCGTTTAAAATTACAGTAATCAGAACATAAAAGGAATAGACTGAAAAAAAAATTGTCAAGAGTGTTTATTCCGAGTTGCAATTTGCAGGAGCAATTTTGTTCGTCTAAAAGAACATTAGATTGCACTTGAAATCATGTAATATCATTATTAAAATTTATTTTACATCATACAATTTGGCAATTTAGCATTCTGTTGACTCAATAAATGCACATGTGGTTGCTCAGATCACATACATGGCAACTGATTACATTGTTCAAATCTTATACAGTGGTTTAAAAACATACTTGTAATTCCATATGAACAATACACTGAACAAGAACATCACTTTATATCTAATATGGGACTTACCACAAAAGAAAGTGACTCATCATTTGTTTGCCTCCTTTTTCTTGCTGATGTGTTATGCCACCCTATTAAGACAATAATGGACCAAACAGGTAGCACTGAAGGTACTAAACAATATCTTTATTGCCCCCGCAGGGTTTTGGCCCAAAGGCCAAAACCCGAGGAGGCACCCTAGGAGTCCCCGCGTGTATACATACAAGAACAAAGAATATTTGTTGAAAAAGTAAGAAATGTGTTTGTAATGGAGGAAAAATTCTCGATTTGACGAAAC
>Ga0126337_10003018_pt1 | contig 10886 bp, 3 predicted proteins | sample DipCmetagenome_FD_92527 | JGI IMG/M metagenome (GOLD analysis project Ga0126337, IMG submission 92527) | Coral microbial communities from La Bocana,Puerto Morelos, Mexico - Diploria C A metagenome | ecosystem: Host-associated > Invertebrates > Cnidaria > Coral | place: La Bocana,Puerto Morelos... | reverse complement strand
TTTGGGGGCTGGTAGCTGGGGATGTAGTACTCATCTGTTTCTTTGTCGCTGTCTAGTTCTTTTGAACAGCCAGGCTGGTCATATGGAGTGTTTAGCGGACTGCTTCCAAGGATGCTTGGAGAGAGTTCTTCATGGTACTGTTCATCCATTTTGTTTTCCATTTAGATCAACGATATGTTGTGATGTGAGGTTTCAAGCAAGACCTAGGTTTTGAATCTTACGATTCTCGTTAGTTGCTATTTGTGGAATGGTAGAGGTTTTAGCTCTGTGCCGTTCCCGCATTTTCCGCATTTTCCGTTAAACAACTCCACTTAGGACGTTAGTACGACCGTATTTCCATCGAACAACTCTACGTAGTACGTTAGTACGACCGCATTTTACATCAAACAAATCTACTTAGTACATTAGTACGTTAGTACGACCGCATTTTCCGTCAAACAACTCCACTTAGTGCGTTACTGAGTACGTTAGTATGACCGCATTTTCCCATCAAACAACTCTACCAATTCATTTTCTATCAAAAAATTCTCCTTGGTACATTAGTACGTTTGTATGACCGTAAATTCTATCCAACATAATTATTACTTAATACGTCAATACGGTAGTGTAATGTTTGTTACTGTTTGTTACACGCTGCATAAGCAAAACAAAGTGGTACAAAGGCCTCTCTTCAAGACATACAGTGTGTCTCAAGGGGGGGGAAGACTGGGTTAAGGGGAGATAAAAGGAGTGGGTTAGTACACGTTAGTACGCGTACTAAGAAGAAAAAAAGGAAAAGAGGTTCCTATAATGGGCAGCATATGCAGTAAGACGTTGAGGATTTTTTTCCATTGGGTAGACAGCTGAAGTTACTGCATATAAGAAACATTTATAATCATGGAGATTCTTAACATTGATTACTGCTTTCTTACTTGCTATAAAACTTGGAAGAGGAATATAACTGTAGTGTCTTACCCATTGGCGCATGCGCCTGTGTATCGTGTTGACATGTGGTCCGCCATTAAATCCTTGTGTCTGTGATGTACTTTGGTTCAATCCGACTGTTTAGTGGTTTAATCCGAACCATCCCACTGGGATATTACAACTGGCGACGAGGAAAAACACTGGTTAACCGATTTGTATTGCAGATTAAGAATGGCTGTCGCAATAACTACCGATTTAGGAGGAATATCTACGTTCCATGTTCACGGGGATCCTACGACTGTAGGAGTACGATGGAAGAAATGGAAGCGTTCATTTGAGCTATTCGTCGTTGGAAGAGGAATAGAGGACGCAGAACAAAAATACGCCCTTCTTCTTCATTGTGGAGGACAACAAATGCAAGATGTTTACTATACGTTTCCTGCAGCACGAGAACCTGGTGAAGGGGAAACTGTTTACACCGTAGCGATGGAGCAACTCGACCAATACTTCACTCCCCAAGTTAATGTTCCTTACGAGAGACATCTGTTTCGGACCATGGCTCAGTTACCTATGGAAAGCATCGATCAGTACATTACAAGGCTTCGAGAAAGGGCCGATTACTGTGAGTTTGGTGCTGCGAGAGATGAAAATATTCGTGACCAGGTTATTGAGAAATGTATCTCCAGTCGACTGCGAAGGAAACTCCTGGAAAAAGGAAGAGAACTGACTCTAAACCAGCTACAAGATATTGCAAGATCTATGGAAGTTAGCGACAGACAAGCAGGAGCTATTGAGCGCCCAGGAACTACTGAGAGTCCAAACGAAAAAGGAGGACTGAAAGAAGGATTAAATTCTGTCCGAGATAAACCTGAAGGGAAAAGATGCTACAGATGTGACTTGACTGGACACACTCAGGATGACAAGCGATGCCCTGCCAGAAACAAAGAGTGCCTAAAATGTCACAAGGTAGGCCATTTTGCAAAGTGCTGTAAAACTAAGAATGTGAAGAAACCACAGGTGAAGAAGCCTGGCCGAGATAAGTCAAGATGGTCCAAAGACACTAAGGGATCAGTAAATCAGATAAATTTTGAAGATAGGCCTGATAGCGATTATGCGTTCACCATTGTTGATGGCAAACAGCCTATGGTCCTGGTGAATGTGGGTGGCGTACCTAACGTTGCCATGATTGTTGATTCCGGAGCTAGCTGTAATGTAATTGACCGCCAATTGTGGGAAGTGTTAAAGCAGAGTAAAGTGAAGTGTGTATCTATGAAATGCAGCAAGCAATTGTACCCATATGGCAGTTCTGAACCATTGAAAACAGCTGGTTGTTTTGTTGCAACTGTTACTGTTGGAGACATCGCTGTAGAAGCAGAGTTCACTGTAATTGAAGGGAAAGGCCAAGCATTGTTAGGAAGAGAAACAGCTACACAGCTAAAAGTCTTGTGCCTGAGTGAAGAAGTTGGAGTTAATGTTTTGAAACAGGAAGACATATTTGAGAAGTACAAATCCTGTTTTGAGGGACTGGGAAAGTTGAAGGACTTCCAGTTAGACATTCCCATTGATCAGAATGTTAAGCCTGTTGCCCAACCTATGCGTCGTGTGCCATTCAGCTTGAGAGACAAATTAGGGCAGAAGCTTGATGAACTTGTGGGTCTTGATGTGATTGAGAAAGCAGAGGGTCCAACGCCCTGGATCTCGCCTGTAGTTGTTGTACCTAAACCAAATGGTGACATACGTCTCTGCGTGGACATGAGGCAAGCCAACAGTGCTATTGTTCAGGAGCGACACCCCATCCCGACAGTCGATGAAGTCCTACATGATCTAAATGGTAGTACCGTTTTCAGTAAACTCGACATCAAGTGGGCATTTCACCAAGTGGAATTGAGTGAGAGATCCAGACCAATTACCACTTTTGCTACTCACAAGGGACTTTACAGGTACAAAAGGTTAATGTTTGGAGTCAGCTGTGCACCTGAAATGTATCAGAGAGTAATACAGCAAGTCTTGGAAGGCTGCGAAGGTGTGAGAAACATACACGATGACATCATTGTACATGGTCGAACAACAGATGAGCATGACAGACGACTCGAAAAGGCTATGGAGAGAATCCAAGACAGAGGGCTAACGCTGAACAAAGAAAAGTGTAAATTTCACATGTCTGAGCTTGAGTTCATGGGTCACTTACTTTCGGCACGTGGGATCGGGCCAACCCAGGCAAAAGTTGAAGCAGTCACAGAGGCCAGACAGCCAGAGTCAGCAGCTGAAGTACGTAGCTTCTTAGGCCTAGTGAACTTCTGTGCGAGGTTCATCCCTGATCTCGCAACAGTGTCGGAACCACTCAGGAAACTTACAAGGAAAGATGTCCATTTCTCCTGGGGAAAAGAACAAGAAGTAGCATTCAATGAGTTGAAAAAGAGATTGGCCAACACACAAACCTTGGGTTACTTTGACATCACTGCAGAAACCCGTGTCATAACCGATGCCAGCCCAGTAGGCCTTGGTGCCGTCCTGGTTCAAGAACAGAATGGTGAAGAGCGAGTGATTTGCTATGCCAGCCGGAGCTTAACAGACGTGGAGAAACGTTACTCACAGACAGAGAAAGAGGCTCTGGGGATTGTATGGGCATGTGAGAGGCTGCACATGTATTTGTATGGAACGGACTTCGAAATTCTTACAGACCACAAGCCCCTGGAGTTCATTTACTCAAAGAAGTCGCAGCCAAGTGCAAGGGTTAGTCGTTGGGTGTTAAGACTTCAACCCTACCGTTTTACTGTTAGACACATACCGGGGAAAGAAAATATTGCAGACTCCCTGTCCCGCCTCACAAGGAACAAAGCAAGTGCAGATTTTAGTTCCGAAGCAGAAGAGTATGTCAGATTTGTCGCGGAAAAGGCAACACCACAAGCATTGTCTACTAGAGAGATTGAGCGTGCCTCAGATGTCGACGAAGAACTGTCAAATGTAAGAAAATGTGCGCAAACGGGACAGTGGCACAAACTTACGAACAAGCGATACTTGCTAGTTAGAAACGAACTTTCTGTAATAGGAAAACTAGTACTGCGGGGAACACGGATCATCATCCCTTCTAGTTTGCGCGAAAGAGTCCTGCAGCTTGCACATGAGGGACATCCAGGAATAGTGTCCATGAAGCGCAGACTTCGTACAAAAGTGTGGTGGCCAGGGTATGACAAGGATGCAGAAATGTTTTGTAAGACCTGCCATCCCTGCCAGATGGTCAGTATGCCTAAGCCGCCAGAACCCCTTAAGAGGACCGAACTTCCCTCTGGTCCGTGGCAACACATCTCAGCGGATCTTACGACTCCATCTCTGCCATCAGGAGACCACCTCCTTGTAGTTGTTGACTATTACAGTCGCTATATGGAAGTAGAAGTCTTGAGGTCCACGACTGCTGACAAGATCATTGCAAGTCTCAAGAAGATATTTCTTACACATGGACTGCCAGTTAGTATCACTACTGACAATGGACCACAGTTCATAAGTGAAGATTTTCGAAAATTCGTCGAAGAAGAATGTATTGAACACAGAAGAGTGACTCCCCTTTGGCCTCAGGCGAATGGAGAGGTAGAGAGACAGAACCGTTCCCTACTAAAGAGGATCAAGATTGCACAAATCGAGAAGAGAAATTGGAAAGAAGAAATTGCATCCTTTCTGTCGATGTACAGAACAACTCCACACAGTACCACTGGAGTAAGCCCTGCAGAACTCCTGTTCCGTAGAAAGTTGCGAACCCGCATACCAGGAATCGAAGAATTTCCAGTAGATGACCAGGAAGTACACGACAGAGACTGTGAAGCCAAAGAGAAAGGAAAGTTGTATGCTGATGAGAAACGCCATGCACGCGAGAGTGATGTGAAAGAAGGCGACAGGGTATTGTTAAAACAGGAACGGAAAAACAAGTTGACACCAACCTTCGGTCCAGAACCGTACCTTGCACTGGACAAGATTGGCAACAGTGTAGTGGTGGAATCAACCGATGGTGTCCAGTATAAGAGGAACTCTACCCACGTAAAGAAATTCCTTGAGCGGAATAATATGCCTGAAAGTCAAATGTCGGCATCTCCTCCTACCCCAGATATTTCCACTGAACGTCAACTGCAACCAAGTGTAAATGGAGGTGAGGAGCATTCAGGAGAAACTCGTATGCAGACGGCAGCTGAGAATACAGCGGAGCCTGATTCGAGCGAGAACATTGTACCGAGACCCGTGAGATCTAGGAAACTACCAGAACGTTTTAAAGACTTTGTTATGTCTTGAAAACAGATAGAACTTTGAACATTTTGCTGTTGTTTATTCCAGTTATTGTCTTAAGGAAAACTGTTGTTTACTAGGGCAGTTTTAAGTTTTGTAAAGATCCCTCATTGTAAAAGAAGTTTTTCACTTTGTTTTCAGCCAGGGATTATTTTGGAAAAAAGGAGGGATTGTAGTGTCTTACCCATTGGCGCATGCGCCTGTGTATCGTGTTGACATGTGGTCCGCCATTAAATCGTTGTGTCTGTGATGCACTTTGGTTCAATCCGATTGTTTAGTGGTTTAATCCGAACCATCCCACCGGGATATTACAATAACTACTTCCTTTAACAGGTTTATATGGTACTATACCAATATCAAAGCTTACTATATAATCACATATCCAATCACAACCCTTATTTTGGAAACCACTGATTTTTTCAATTAAATCTTTGACTATTTCATCAAAAAGAGATTTAATGATTTAGTAAGTTTTACTACTCCAGGATTAAAGTATTGTTGTATTTCATCTACACTCCCTGTTGCAGGATTTTCCTTCTTAAATTGAGAGGTTAAGATAAAGTTTACTTTAGTACTTCCCCCACTTTTTTCTAATGAGTTTATGACTTTCTGTTTAACATTACTAAAAAAATTCTTTGGATCATAACCTTTTACTCCCTCTATTCTATATGTCTTAAAGTACCCTTTAAAAGCTGATTTTCTTTCTTTTGGTGTAAATTTATCTATGTTATTGAAAATTTCATTAACTCTTTCTTTAAAACTTTTGAGTTTGTTGTTTACAGGCTTTTCAATCTCTTCTGGAATATAAGATAGTATCCAATTAGTAAATTCATTTAACTTTTGATTAACTGATTGGGTTGCACTCCTTGATAAACTCTTTAGTGAGCTTATTTTATTTTCTTATATGGGATTGGTTTTAAAATAGGTACATCTATTAGAGGAATTGGTTTATCTAATAAAGTCTTATGTCTTCTTGGTTTTAGTTTAAGAATAGGTCTACTCTTTAATTCCTTCTTATCCATTGCATACTATTATTATTTATTTTTTTTAAGTATTATTTAATTTAGTCAATATTTTTTTATTTTGCTAGCCTAACCACTTTTAACTGGTTTTGAGTGGTTTTAACCAGTTACTCTAGCTGCATTAAAATAGTTAATGAAATTTTAATGTGCTGGGCTGACTCTCTCATTTTACCTACTACTATGCTACTTTGATTGTATATGCCACATTTACAATTTAGTAAATCCACTGTTCAGAGGCTAATTATGTGGCTCTCATGTGCTCTATTTCATTGCTTTTTGCTACTTGTCGTGTACATAGATAAACATTGGACCTTTAGTTATTGAACAGTTCTGTTGCATTACAACACTTGTTGATTTAGCTTATGTTTGATTTACGTTTCTTGGCTGGCCGCCCTAGGTGTTTCGTCATTGTAGATATCAGTTTTTGGAGCACGTTTCAGTTTATCGGAGTTGCACGTTTAAGAGTCGCTCATAGTTCAACTTAATAATTTGAACTGTTTTCTTTGGAGTTTCCCACGCCCGGTGCTATATCAGATGTAAGTCGTTTTTTCTATATTTTCCTTTGATATAGTTTGTTCATTTTCATTTAGTTTGTTATTCCATGTTCCCTTTGTGACTCAACAAATGTCTATTCATTTCTAGTTTTTACCATAAGTGATGTGCAAGTGGCTCAGCCAGTTATTCAATAAATCTCGTTGAATCGTTATGCCCCACTTTGGTTAAGCTGGCGAACTCCGATGCACGGCCCCTCCAATTCGCCACATCGGGAACGCGACACTACTATTAATTAATAATTTGGGTGATCTGGATCAGGAACAGTAATCCAAGATCACTCAAATTGTAATGATGTCACACCGACTGGAATAACGGTTGTTTAGCTGCTTTGGGTAAAAAAATTAATAGAATATTCATGGGTCAAGGATTTTCACAGATGGCAGTAGCAATAATTTAATCCATGTAATTAACAGGGAGCCAAATTACATGGGCCATAAAATTGTATGAAAAGGTAATTAAAGTACTGAGGAAATTTTCATAGGCCATTAAAATAATTCCCTGTTAATGGGTTTAATGCGCCATGAATTTTGCATGCAATAACAATCCCAGGAAATAAACACCATGAAAATCTGGTGGTAAGTTTCATGGCTTCTTTTCCAATACCATGGGTTTACCCCATCATTATTACCTCATTACTCCATCAAATTTAATAGCATTTTCAAGGATTTTAATGCTTTTGATTTCAGAATGCAAATTTCAAAGGGTCTTTAACTGGGAATTTTTTTTTTTTTGGGGGGGGGGATCATGACCTTCTTAATGCTTTTTATGGGATTTTCTACATAAAAAAAACATGAAGACCATGAATCTGCATGAAAACCTTGAGACTTTCCCATGAAAATATTCACAAGATTTTAATGTGTTTTGGTTTCATACTGGACATATTTTGTTACTATAATCCAAACCATTGGTACTCACAATGCACTTGCAAGAAATGAGAAAAGACTAGAATGAAGAGAAAGAAGAGTTGTCTCGAGACAAACAAGACTTGTCTCACACTGGTAATGCCATCTTGATATGTTGGATGTAAATTTGTACAATTAAATGTCAGTGCAAAGAATTCCACCAGAAAAAAAAGAGCCCTGAGATTAAAATTGGAAAGCACAATCTATTTGCCACAGGATTTGGACTTTTCATTCTTTAACTTGAACAAAGGATTCGGCATTGTAATTTATGTATCAGGACAAACCAACCGGCAGTCTTTGCTTGTTGTAGCAAGCATTCACTTTGTAGCATGTTTCTATTACATATGCAATTTATAGTCATTTTTGCAGTGTTAGCAAAATAGCACCATTGATCAATATTATAACTCAAAATACCCTACCTTTATAGTTTTCACACACTGCAACATATACAGTTTTCAGGAGCCAGTCTACACAACAGTTAAACTTTGTTTGATAAGGTTACTTACATGAGAAACAAGGCATCTGTCTTTCATCAAAGGAAAAATATCATGAGGTAGTTTGGGAAACCAGAGCAGCATTTTTGTGGCTCCTACAACGGATGTAATACAGCATAGTGGACCATACTTCCCCTTCACATGAGAGCTTACTTTGAGAAGAGATGCTGTCAGATCCCTTAGAAAACTTTCTTTACTGGCCTCTGAAAAAAATGCAAGTGACTAATATGAAGTCCAGCAACACAGGGGGAGATACAAAAATGTTTATATTTTGAAATTTAACAGATATATTTTATATATTGGGAAGCATGAAATTTATTTTCTCCTTTGCATCTTATTGAACACTGGGTTCAATCAAATTTTGATTACTGTACTTTTTCTGAGAACAGTCTGCATTAGTAAACTTACAAAAACTGTAGAAATACTAATGCAAACAACCAAAGTTTATACAATGCAGCTAATGCCTCATCAATCACCACCTCAAAAAATCCTACGCTAACAGCAGTGATTTAAAAGTAACTGTTAACAAGAAAGTAGATCAGAATCAAAGGCTCTACATGTATGAATTTCATTAATGCAGAAAGGATAGTCAAATAAAACAAATAAATATATGAAAGATCATATACATGTACTTGAACTGCAGAGAAAGACAGGATATTTATGTTTGATTGCTGCAGTTATACACACAACTTGAGTATTTGTGAAAATAAAGCCTGAAAAAAATTCAGGCCTGCATGAATGGGATTCAAACCCATGACCTCTGCGATACCGGTGCAGTGCTTTCTTCACCTTCTATGGGAATATTAGGAACTCACAATTTGACCAGCTCCCAGATAACATGATAGCTCAGTTGGTAGAACACTGAACCAATATCGCAGGGGTCATGGTTCGAATCCTGCTCAGGGCTGAAGTTTTTATTTTCTCTTTCAGGCTTTAATTTAACAGCTCAAGTTGTGTGTAAAACTGTACCAGTGTTTCCAGATTTGTAGGTGTTCTTTTGGGGTATATTATGGTACTCAAAAATCTGCCATGTTTCAATGGAAAATTTATTTGAAGGGTCAAATCGAGATGACAGCTAAGAAGTACTGGTGGCTATGTGCAAGCTTATAGGCATACACAATCTTTGACTTCTTTCATTACAGCACAATCTAAGCCAAGTGATTTTCCCTCCTTTACCTTATCCAGAATTACAATGGTTAGCTGGCAAATCACCAACACGTCTAAATGTTTCCCTTTGTGAACTTTGTAAATGAATATATGAAAGATCATATGTTTGAACTGTGGTGAAAGATATGAATGTATGCCATGCAAGACATGTTAAATGTTGCCACTACAAAAACAGACTCACTGGCTTTAAAAATTAAAGGAGTAAAAACATAGGTCTTCAAATGCTGAACCAATAAAATGAAAGTTACAGTTCATGATGTTATCCTCTTGTCTTTGTCCTATAGTGTCTCTTTGTATATTAATTAGACAGTGTATTTGAATCCGATAAGGTAGTCTTACTGTAAGTTACAGTTAGACTTCCATGTCTGATTCAAATGCACTATCTTCAGAAGAGTATGAAACATCAAGCTCCTTTGCAAGTTCAAACTCTTCTTCCTGCCCTAGAACTTGGCTTGGCAGTTCTTGTATTTCTTCTTCTTGTGCTTCTCCTCTTCTTTCTTCTTCTCTTTCTTCCACCTCTTCGACTTCATGCTCTTCTTGTGAGCTTGGTACAGCCTGCTGAAGTCTAGAAGACCTTGGCAGTTTTCTCCTGTGTTTCATTACTTTCCATAGCGTCACTGCCTTGTTGATCACAGCTTCAGATTTTTTGACTGGTGGCCCATTAATGGAAATGTGAAGGAGACTTTTGAACATCTCTTCCTTCAGTGAATGCCTTCAGCATATTCTTAGGTGCTTTAAGGGCACTGGCCCCCCTTTCATGCCATGCATTCGAAACTGGCATACAGAGACAGACTTCTGCTACATGTAACAGTAAGGGATAACTTCTGTGGTAGAATTCTTTCTGCCGTAGGAACCTCTGCAAGGCACATTCTGTGGAAGTCGTAGTAGAAGAAGGCATTGCTTGATAGTCCTTACTCCAGTCAGACAGCTCATATTTGAATAAAGGGTAGAAGTTTCTAAAGAAACTGTGGTGCTGCGTCGGTGGGGGTAACAAGGTAACTTGGTTATATCAACTAAGTTGAAAATGTAAATTGGCCACCGTAACGAGTTATAAAGCTGACGTTTTGAGCATTAGCCCTTTGTCAGAGCGAATGGAGGAATTGTGGGTTGTGTGTGTGTTTAAATGGAGAACGTGGAGCTACGCTATTGGTTGGAACATAGTGATGAGGAAAACATGAATAAATTAGTAGAATGAAAAGCATTCGTTGATATGCTGTGCTGATTTGAAAAATAAACTTTTGTTCAAGAGTTTTGCAGCTTTCCAAGCTACCTAAATGTAACGAATGGCCGCAGATTGCCATATGTTGCTTAGAATGATTAGGTAAATAAAAATGTCTAGCAACTGGTTTTGATGCGTCCTTGTCATTCCTATCTACATTGCGAAGATGTTCTCTAAATCGGTCACCAAGTCTTCGTCCTGTTTCGCCAATGTATATCTTTTTGCAAAGAGTGCAAGTTATGCAATAGATGACGTTGGCGGAGGTGCACGTGAAGTGATCAGTGATCTTAATTGATCGCTTGGGTCCCGATATTTTGTTGGCGTTGTGAATGAAAGGACAAGTTTCGCATCG
>Ga0126337_10003016_pt1 | contig 10888 bp, 6 predicted proteins | sample DipCmetagenome_FD_92527 | JGI IMG/M metagenome (GOLD analysis project Ga0126337, IMG submission 92527) | Coral microbial communities from La Bocana,Puerto Morelos, Mexico - Diploria C A metagenome | ecosystem: Host-associated > Invertebrates > Cnidaria > Coral | place: La Bocana,Puerto Morelos... | reverse complement strand
GATCGTCAATAAAGATTCACCATTCGACGAATCGAACGAATCGATCGAATCGACAAAGCGAAACAGGGGCTATGCCACAAGATTAACGTCAAATATTTTCTAAGTCCCTCTAATGAGATGCACCTTTCCGATCGACAACTCCACGTGTCGGATCGTCAAGAAAGGTTCACCATTCCACGAATCGAACGATTCGTAAAGCCCCTTTTTCCGATGGAATCTACTCGACAGTATTGGACAACACTGAAACTGGTGAGGCTGGCTGACCTTGTGGGATGGGTACATGAGGCGTTTATTTTGTTTTTAGTTATTTTTTTTTCTTCTTTTACTTACCACTCAAATGCATCTTGCCATTAGTGGCCAGCATCAGGAATAAGTTTAGTGTGATATGGATATGAAATTATCAGCCAGCAACTTTAATGAGAAAACAGTTTTTATTCAATTCCAAAAACAAAAATCTCAGATTTCAGCTGTACACACTGGCGTACATGCGTATATGGTGGCTACACCCCTGCCTGTGCAAATTCTAGGCCGACGAGGTAAGGAGTCTTTTCACAAAAACAGTGAAGAACTCTAGTTCATAAACATCCCCGATGCCCGTTCATGAGCTCAAACTTCAGGAATCTTTTTACAACATTGATACCGCTCCAGTAATAGCAAACAACTTCGCGATCGTACGCAATCGAACCCGCTGTGTTTTCAGCGGTTTAATAAATTGTATAAAAAGAGGAACAATTCTTGGTTTACACCCACGTGACTTTTGCCTTGACAACGGTTGCTATCCGCCATGTTGGTGCCCAAACAAACGCGCTCAATAGAGAGATCACAGTGAGAAGCTTAAATCTTTGCGTAGTTTTGTGCTGTGGAAGCAGAGGTGACTGAGATAAACGGATTGGACTTTATCGAATACCTTCAGTGGCATTCGCAACAAGGAAAATTTGACGAAGAACTGACTAGACAGCGGAGATAAAAAAAATAAAAGCGATCAATCGCGGAGACACGGAATCGAAAGACGTGTTTAACAGCGAAGGGGTATTTGGCAAGCATTTTGTTTCTGGAAAGACAGCTCCCTACTGGCATAAGCACGACATAGATTGGGTTCCCACATGGCAATTTGCTAAGAAAAACTATCGCGCTAAATTAGGCCATAATGCGAACGCAGAGAGAGATGAAAGGACAAAGAAGCGATATGAACTTGCGCGCGGTCGAGCAAGGGCGCGAATTGAAGCGGCAGAGAACGTCGAAGGCTTGTGGAAAGCAGTTTTCCTGTTGCTCAAATCGACTTCAGTCAGCCAATTACTTCGACAGAAAAAGAGGGAATTCGAAACGAAAGGAATCAGGAGGCCTTTTTTCTGATCAGTCATACATACAGCTGTAGCCGGGCCATAGCTGTTACTGAAGGTGAAGAAATCGAACCGAGATCTGTAAAAGACGCCAAGTGCCAAACCATCGAGTTTGACTACATGTTTCAGACAAGCAGATATTAAGCCCCGAATAAGGACCTTTTTTGGCACTGACGTTATAGTTTACTTTTACAGTGGGCTACCATCTATGGAAATACTAATTGTTGTATTCAAGCATGTCTTCTGACATGTCACTCGCAAACACAGTCGCTCAACAGATTTCAAGAGTTCATTATTGCACCTATGAAACTTAGAATAAATGGACCGTTGTAAGATCTTATATACTAGTTTGTTGTTTCACTGTTAATAGTTTTCAGAATATTTTCCCAATTGATGGTTGCGACGGACACTTTCTGCAATGATCCAAAAGAGGATCATTCATTCGCTGCGAATTTCTCACCTTGGCCACAACCATTTTGCCCGCGATTTCTTTCCCTTGAACTGACGCAACGAAACCAAAAACCATCTAGCTGTACGTATCCAAACTTTTCAAGGCCTTAAACTGCTTATTTGTGTAAATACTAAGTAGCAAAGCAAGTTCGAGACTTCTATGGGAGGCAAATTCTCAGCTGAACTTCTCGCTCGGTATGGCCGCTCGATAAACGCCAACCACATAATTTTTCTTCAAATAGCGCTCTCGGACGTAGCATTCGAAATTTTTACCGAAGGATGAACGCACTGGTATCTCATCTAGTGATTTTGGGTCGCTTTCTTGGGAAATATCCATTATAAAGATGGATTATTTGAAGACTTTGATCGTGAGCGCACAGATTTGCTTACAATTGCTTACAATTTCACACCTCGCATGGGCACCAACATGGTGGAAACCTAATTTGCATAAGCCCTTGACGTCAGCTGAAAAATTTTGATATATTAAAGTTCAGCCTTAAACAATAGACTTCAGCACGAGGCTCTGGGGAATAGAGCTCTGTAGTTATTCCCCGGAGCCTCGTTCTGAGGTCTATTGTCTTAGGCTGAATTTTAATGTATCGAAATTGGTCTATTGTTACTTTCTACCGGTACAACTATGTGTTGTTGACTTAGCACGAAGAACAGTGCATGAGATTACTAATTTGGTGACGTACTACCGACTTCGGATAGAAACCGGCTTATCTTTTTTTCCCACTTTCTGTTTTGTTTGTTTTAACAATACAGTAAATAAATGTTTCGTGTTTTTATCATATTGCTCGTTATTTACGTTATATATATGCGTTGTACAGCTATTTCGAGAAACGTCGGAAAAAAGCACAAAACTGTACAAGCCAATCCCGAAAGTTAGTATGGGTAGACGTATTGAGCTACTGCACGTGTTGAATACTAATGAGTATAACAACAAAATAAGCGCGAAATTCAGTTTTTCTTTCTTTTCAGACATGTAGAAACAAGGTGCGTTTACCCCTCTGAAGTTTAGAAGAATTTTTCTCACTCAAAGACATGCGACAGTAAAAGTAAAGCCTCCTGAGAGGAAAAACAAATTCTCCACGTGCAAAAATACAAACTTGTAAATTACCTCTAGGCCAATATGTAAAATTCCAGTGAATACCTAGACCACCTTTCGGTCTTGTCATGTGCACTTTGATGCTTTTTTCCGACAACCTTTCTCGAAATAGCTGTATATGCGAGGCTGGCGATCGGTTTCCATCTGGCAGCAAGAATCTTATAGAGGAAACTGACTCATTTCTGAATATGAAGCTCAAGTTTCATGTGAGCAATGCAGTTCTTGTAGTGTCCACGAAGAGGCTTCCCAGCCCCTTTACCTTATGAGTAATGCGCACAGAAAGAGTTTGAAATAACGCAAGAAAGTGGAAATTAGGAGTGATTTACCTGTTTTCACTTGGACTTGCCACTATTAGACCTGATTAGTTTCAGGGTAGAAAAGCCAAGCGAGCTAGACGAGCTGCGTGTTTTTAGGCCACGAAAAGACATTTTGAGGATCGTAAAGCGGCAAAAAAACGTAAATACATGCTTCGTTTGGTTTTCCTACCATATTACATTTATTTGCGAGCATTCTCTGCTCAAATTATATGTGAATAAAATGTAATCTTATTCGTGAAAACACCTACCATTTTGGACTCTGCAGGCAAAACAGCTTCAGGAATGTTAAGCGAGACAGCAGTTGTCGTAGCCAAACTCCTAGTCTCCCTCACAGCCACATCAAGTATCTTCACGCAACGCTCCTCCCAAAACGTTTCCTTGCGTAGTGTCAATTCCGTTTAACCTGCTTCTTCTAGTATCTTCCATTGTACGGCGCCAGAATGGCCGCTGTAAAGTAATAAGAGCATCTTTCATTACGTTTTGCCATCGAAGCGAAATGTTGTTACTCTAGGGCTGCAACACATTAAAATTGATACTTCTTCTAAAGCAAGAACCGTTTAGTTAGCAAAATCATAAGCAATAACTCATCTTTTGACCTACTCGAGAGCCTTATCGGGCCACCATTATCCTGTCACGCAAAACATAGACTTGGTATTCAAATGTGCTCTATTACAAAGTGAGGAACCCTGTCGGGCTTAAACGTTGCAAAACGTCAAATTGTACGGGGGTCTAACCACGAATAAAACTAAAACTTTAGAGATTGATATATATTTTTTTATTATTGTAATTATTATTATTATTATTATTATTATTATTATTATTATTTTATTTATTTTGAAGTCAGATTAAAACCGGGAATCATCAATAAATTCAAATTTGAACAAAGAAATTTATGCCTAAGATAAATTAAGCACAACATGATTTCCTGATACTTCTAGGAAAAGTCAATAAAGTTTGACCAGAGTGAGTTAATTAAATGCTGTTTTATGTAACAAATGATCGATCACCGTACGGACACCTCTTTCTTCCGCCAACTCCACCACGAAACCAGGTTTCTATATGCTTAAATTACTTAAGGGAATTCAAACGCCAATGAAATAAATTGATCTTTGTTCCAGTTCCTGCTCACGTGAACAAAGTTCAGTGTTAACTCAATACCTGCACGTATTCAGCAAAACAAAAACAACAACAACAACAAAAATTATAAACAAAGGTTATACTATTTCCCGCCATTTCAATATTTGAAAATCCCCAAAGAAACAAGAATAAAAATTTGTCTTTCTATTATACTGTAACGTCAGAAGACAAGAACATAAGGAAGGGGACTAGTGAGCTATAGCAAAACATTTCGTATTTTATTTAGTCAAGGAAGTATCTGAAGTATCTGAAACTTGTTGATCATCATTTACCAGTTTAACTTCCAACAGCGACGACGTATGAAAACAGTCGAGCGACACGACTTGACTTGTTGATGTACAAAACAATCGTACGTGCATATTAAATTATAACACCGTAAAAGATACTGCTGGCTTAGTTTTCACGGAAGCTGAACACACCTGAATAATTATGAAATCAAATTCGTCCCTCTCCGCTTACACCCCTTCCCAAAGCGTTAGTTTTAAGTGCCAAAATAGAACGGAAATCCCAACTGAAACTGTAAGCGATATTCAGGCAAGGTCAACATTCCTTTGAGTACTCAGTGATATAGGTAAGTTAAAGTATCACTCAGTCGTCCAATCTCTTGTACAAGGAAATCAGCGAACATGGAGACCAAGAGCGCAAAAGGGTCGTCTGTTCTCCTCTTTGGCTTGTCATTCAATTTAATTTTGACGTTAACTTCACTTGGTTTCACGTGCTATTCCTTGAATCGATTTGATTCTCGTCTAACGACAGTTGAACATGATTTGCTGGCTACAAATAGTCCATATCGGCATGCGGATGGCGTGAGTGCTGAACCAACATCTACGTATTCACCTTTAACTGAGCCACAAAAGAAAAACAATGTCGCCAAAAGAGCTGTCGATAATCCATCTTTGTGCCAAAAATGCAGCGCTTGTTTAAACTTGAATGTGCATCGAAGAGTAAGTTGTTCTTTATTTATTCCCTTCATATATTTTCTGTGGCTACTTCCGCGTTCTAAATACTGACCGACGGTTCTAGAACTTTTGATGGGTGTGTCTGTTATTCAAATATTTTATTATAACTACGAATACTTTCACTTGGTGTATTCTTTTCTCAAAATGAAAATAATCTAAGAGGGAGGTTATATTACGTGGTTGGAATTTTTTTTTTTTTTTTCTACCAAGTGAACTATACAGACGTTGCTGTAAGACACCAAGGGTCCTTAACTGAACACCAATGGTGAGCGAACAAAAAGCGTAACATGCAAATGAACGTAATAACGTAAGAAAGTCCTAATTAGAAAAGGGGCTCAAGCAGTGTCAGGGGTATCACCAAACGGTTATCGGAAATTTGTTGTCGCTGTTTTAACTTCATTCACCATATTTACCGTATTTAGGAATAATGCGTCTAGGAACATAATTTCAATTTTATACATCCGAAAGACCTGTTGAACTGTAGTGCCCACTCTTTGCCAAGGATGAAGGCCAAGGTATCAGTAAGGGGAAAATTTGCCATTTTGCATAAACGGTTGGATAAATCTTAAGGTTTTCTTTAAAATAAAACAAAATCCACGAAAACAAAAAATTATATCTGTTTCTAGTTATTGCACCAGAAATATTTTTTGCATATTAATTACTTAATTGAGAGTTGACAAGTTATGTCAAACGAATTAATTATCGGGGCAGGGTGTCACATGACATCAATAACATGCTGAGTTTGACCCTGCATGGTTTGACACGCGATTTCGCGCACCATAATCAATGCACGGATGTCTTTGAGGAAGAAAAAGCGATCTTGCCCGTTTTCATCGGCTAAAGGAAGGCCAAAGAAGGCAAAAAGCACTTTTGACAAAGAGTGGGCCACTAAATTACCGGAAAGCGACAAAGGATCTTTTTACAACGAAGAAAAATTGCTATATGAACCCGATCGCGATCACGAAACCAGCGAGCAAGCATGAGCGCAAATCGCCGTAAAATACAATTGTAAGAAACTGTCGAAGCAGGTGAAATTAACGAAGAGAAGCGGACAAAGTTGAAAGGTAGATCAATTATTTCGGCAAGTCGCTTTTGTCAAGGAAATTTGAATAATATGGAAAACGTGCTATCGCGTAATGGACTTGGTTCATCGTGGATTATACGATGCCAAAATGAAAGCTGCCTATCAAAGCACTAATTCAGCTGCCGTCGAGGGAAATTTGTACCTGTTACATGTTAACTGTCGCACTCCTATTGTTATATAGAAAGGGGATTCCTCTGCGGTTTCTTCCTTGGTGTGATAATCTCATAACACTCGGATGCCGTTTTTCTCTGTTTCTCGAAAGTAAAAAATATGCGAGTTGTACGTGCATTTCGAGTTTGAAGTCGGCAACCTCGATCTTGACCAAATTGGTTGAAATTCGGGGAGCATGTTGTTAGTACAATCGGCGACAAAAACATGTCTGCGAGTTTTGATTATTTTTCACATTAAAAAGTTATGTCTTTTTTTTTGCAGGCAGTTCTGTTTTTTTCCCCTTTTCAAACTTTATCCTCTTGTAAAAAAATAACAAACGCATGTGCCAAATATCTGAGACACTGTTTTTGAGGTCATGTGTGAAGAAACGGATGCCATGTTTTAATCGTTTTCTCCAACCTAAATTTAGCGGGTATATATGGGTTCGTGAACCTTGTAAACATGTTCACATTTTCGAAAATCGGTAGATCTTTTACCGTTTAAACAGATCGGTTCATAAGCTGTAGTTATTAAGCCTCCAACAAATATAGGGTTTATATAGATTTTTTTTTAAAACCAAGAACGCTAGAGCGGACTGGGCGCGGATGATCAGATGGGTTATACTGACACCTTAAGAGCAAGCCGAAACGGCTTGCCAAAATACACAAACCAGTCATAAAAAGCATTTGTTATCAGCTATATCATCTCCTCAATACATTTACTCAATTTATAAACAAAACGTTTGTTGTCGGAGAATTACGCTAATCTCATTCTTTGGAAAACGGTTACTTCCTGTAATATTAGCACTCATGGTATCTTCACGTACAGACAGGTCGTTACCGCTTTATAATGAAGTAGTTAATCATCGATCCCAAAAAACATGGCATGATTATTCGTGCTGAAAGCCTTAGGACCTAATTGTGGTGTTTATATATTTGTTTTTTTTCTTTTACACTTATTTGCCCTGATTTTATTATTACAATTTTTTTTTCAAATGGGTGAATAAAATCAATTTTGAATCTTGGTTTAGTTTATCATTTTCGGATTGGCTTCCCATCAGAGTACTAAAAAGTGCTAAACAAATAACGAAAAAAAATACTGAAAAAAAAAACTATAATGATCTGATTGTTATCTGCAGCATTTTGGCGTCTTGATTAGTGAAAACTACTAGAGCGGTGTGTGACAGATGGCCAAGTTCTGTTTAATCAGTACAAAGGATAGAGCAAGAAGTTAGGTCTAGCTTCCATACTCTCAAAAAGATCAGCTAAAACTTTATTTAAATGGCGTGGGCGAACATAAACAAAAACAGAAAACGTTTTGATCATTTCATTTTTTCCACCGAGATTCCTGTGCCGGGTTCTGTTTGCTCGTATCCCTGATCCAACATCAAAAGCGCATTTCAGTAAAGGTCACTTGTATACTTATTGGTGTCTTGACTCTGCATTATTCTCAAGTCGTTAATTGCGACCATTAAGTGATTAGCGTCGCAAAAAGCTTATTGTTCTGAGAGTAACACAGTAACCTTCTCCTAGTATACAACAATACTGTCTTGTGCCCAGTTGTTCTTGTTTCCAGTTTTTCGGCAGTGCTACGAGGTCTACGAGTAAAAGTGTTTTGGTATCCTATACGGTTCGCAGTTTGATACTTTTTTGGCAACCGAGGAAATAACAAAATACGTACGCATACAGGATGAAGGGGAAGGGGAGTGCGAGGAAGTTACTGGAATCCACCTGATGCAAATTTTCTTCAATTAGACATAAACGAATTATGTTCGTGTTATCAAGTAACTAGCTTTAATCCTTTCAAGATATCAGTGTTTGGTAAAATGCACTGGTCCAACATATACAAGCATAATCATAAACTCTAATCATTAACTAATCATTCTAATCTAAGTTTACAATTTTCGATATCTACTTGTTCTGATAACCTGTAGCTATTCTTTTGTTTGTAATGGCTAATAAAGCAAAATGACGAGTTCATTCTGAAGTATTTCAAAACGATTTTGTTTGCTAATCAACAGAATTTGACAGAGAAGACGAGCCATGAAAGAATAGTTTGTGTGGAAGGTAGGATTTATGCGTCAGTTAAATCTTCTAATGCACGAGCCAGGTGACTCATGCACAATAAGCCTTTTTCAAAGTTAGTTTTTCTCATTTGTATTGCACTGTGTTTCAACGTGTGTGCGAGGCAATTTCGGACTACAGCTACAAAATAGCCCGAGATTCCCACACATACCTGCTAGATTATATGGCTCGGTTGCGATGTCACGCTACCGAAAATAAAAATCGTAACCACTCTGTTATTAAGTCAGGAAGCTGGAATATGAAAGATGTTTGATATATAAGCAGCCTCGCAACCCAAATGTGTAGAGCTTTGTATGGAGACGCACTGTTGTCCCTTCAGAGTGGCACCAAAATGGCAGCCGTAAAGTAACAGAAACATCTGTCATTGTGGTTAGCCATCGAAACTAAAAGTTAAGAGAAGAAAGGTTTCGACACATTGAAATAAAAACTTGATAGAGGAAGAACTGTTTAGATAGCCAAAACGTCAGTCACGAAGCGCGCAAACATGCTGTATTATATAATGAGGAACCCTTGCAGTGTTAAACGTTACGAAACGTCAAGTTATTAGAGAGTGTCACGTCTGATGAAACTAAAACTTTAAAAGGATGGGGAGTTATTTATTTTGGAAAATGATGACGTCATATGAATACAAAGGATATTGATGTAAATGAGAAAAGCTAACCGTAAAGAGGCATTTGAAGCGCATTTGTGTTCCCGTATGGAAGATGACTAGGCCTGTGAAATCTCCTCTTCTCATGTAGGTCCTCGAGGGCCACCAGGACCTCCCGGATCACCTGGACTTACTGGTGCTCAGGGCCTTCCAGGACCAAGTGGTAAAAGAGGAAGAAAGGGAACAACAGGTGCCCCTGGACCACAGGGAAAACGAGGCAGCAGGGGATTACCAGGACCCCCCGGACCTGCAGGCCCCTCTGGTAAATCAGCTCAACGTGAAGCACGTCCCAGTGGTGGTCGTCAGTTAGGTAATATTGTTCGTTCTAAGGATTGTGGTAAAATGATTGACGGCTGGGATTTGGCGTTTCTTTTATCTTATACCTGCAGCCCGAATCTGAAAATAATGAGAGGTGGTTGTTCATGTAGATCCATTACTGCTCATGTTCCTTTTCAGAATTGTCAATATCTAAACAAAAAGTACGCGTAGCTTTTGTAATTGGCATTTTTGTATGTGAATTTAATTTAACGGATTCGGAAAAAACGTTGCAGGTCTCATACATTTTGTAATGTGAGTGTACTGGTGTACTGTACCTTTGTCTATTTATTTTTAATCAATTCCATCCGTCAGACAAGTAGGGGGATTTCTTGTAATCAACAGATCAGAAATTTCTTCTGAAAGTTTTGCTAATTATTATTCGGTGAACCATCTGCCCTTGTGAGTACACCGACCCAGACACCGAAACAGTAGAGTTTCCCATGCATGTAACTCACTGCTCGTGTTTACAATTGTTTTGAAGCAGTTGACATTATTTACAGATGTCGACCACCGAGGAACCGCTTGTTCGTCAATATTCAATTTTGTCATAAAAGAGGATGTTGTGGGTTGATTTTGTCATGTAAATCAACTTGATTTTGTGTGCTGGATATTTGGAACTGCCATCTTCGGTAATTTCAAAAATGTAGGGCTAGAACTAAATCATGAGGTACATGTAGGATACGCCCGTGTGTTTACCCAAACATGACACGCATTTTGTTCACTTCGTTGTCGTATCACTGAAATCGGCATAGCCTAATACTCTACGAATGATTTTTTTTTCCCCAGGAAAAGAGTTATTACCTTAACTTTACAGATAAGAGCTTCGTTGCATTAGAAATTCTGCAAAATTAGCGACACTCACTCTTGCATTACGGAAATCGGGCTTAGGATCGACGATTTCGACTAACTCGTTTCGAAGCGTCTAAATGACAGCCGCGCCGGTTTGCTTATTCACTAACATAATTAATGACAATTGTTGCAAAGACACCCCTCGTAGTTCATGTTTACACTTTTCTTGAATAATCCAAAACACTTCTGTAAGAACGGCTATCTCTAAAACAGGGAACGGGGAATCGGTGAATGGGAACGGGGAACGGGGAACGGGGAACGGGGAATGGGAATGGGGAATCTACTAAAACGGGGAATCTCTAAAAGGGGGAATTACTAAAATGGGGAATCTCTAAAAGGGGGAATTACTAAAATGGGGAATCTCTAAAAGGGGGAATTTACTAAAATGGGGAATCTCTAAAAGGGGGAATTTACTAAAACGGGGAATCTCTAAAAGGGGGAAT
>Ga0126337_10003015_pt1 | contig 10889 bp, 5 predicted proteins | sample DipCmetagenome_FD_92527 | JGI IMG/M metagenome (GOLD analysis project Ga0126337, IMG submission 92527) | Coral microbial communities from La Bocana,Puerto Morelos, Mexico - Diploria C A metagenome | ecosystem: Host-associated > Invertebrates > Cnidaria > Coral | place: La Bocana,Puerto Morelos... | reverse complement strand
CCTGTCATACATGCTATGATGAGCTAGAAAAGGTCGTCAACCATTGGCTGAAGGTGGCTGGAGGTGTTGGTCTGTTCTTTAGTTTCACTTTGGTATGTATTATGTTTAATTGCTAGTACATCTTGTTAATTCTAAAACTCACAGTGAAATCACTATTTTTGTACTTACTTTTTATTTTTAAATATGTTGTTCTACTTCACTTGCCAATCATCAAGTTTCAAGCTCAAACTTGAATTAAGAAGTCGAACGAACATTAAATCCAGAAGTTAAGCTATTCCTAAAAATACCATATAATTATATAGTTGATACAGAAAGCGCCACTGGTTTTGCTATTGTTTTCATGCGTTGTTGTTAAAAAATGGTGTTTGAATATGATAACAAATTGTCCAACAAAAAAAAAACGGTTATAGCAACACTGGTAAAGCATGGAAAACTCAGATTAAAATGCCAATTTCAGTCAAATAGCTGCAAATGGGTTGGCATGTCCTGTTAGAGTAGGCACAGCCTTGCTGTACAGCGCATGACCCTCAACAACAGTGCTGTCTTTGCCATAATGGGTCTTATGAGGTCATCCTTCTCTACATGTATATTATTGTTTGAGGGTTTTTTTTTGGTTTTCTTTGGCTCAAGTCTTGGTGAGTTTTTTATTTTCTTGATGGACTTTAAATGAAATCATATCAATGGAAATCCAAAAAAAAAATGATATTGTGAAGTAGTCACCTCTATCATGATATATTACAAATGTTTGCAAAATTTCATGGAGGGAAACACGAGAAAGACAAGTGCATGTATCAATGGCCCACTGGAGTTACTGGCACATTCATTCATTTAGCTTATAAGCCTATTTTAGAGGGAAAAATGTAGAAGAAGAAGGAATTCTTACACTATGGACAGCTAGCATCGTGTAAGTGAGCAATGTTGGCAGCTAAAATTTAACTTCTTTGTTGTTTTTTGTTGGTTGGGGGAGTAACATCCTGGCTTATTCCAGATTTAGTTGAATCCAAAACATGTGTATCTTGGCTATTTGTGTCTGCTCCACAAACAGTGCCAAGGACTGCAAATACATGTGGTAATATGTTGTCTTTTTTGCCTTTTGCGATGATCATGAAGATCAAACAAATCTGATTCTCCTACATACTTTGTACTTTTCTCATTTAAATCAAGAAGAGAAAGGTAGCGGCTTCTATTTGGTTAATAAATGTTTTAAAACTGGTGAAGATTCACATAACTCTTACGATAAACAAATTTTGAAAATGTGGACACCATGTTTGTCAGCATTTTACTGAGTGATCTTGGGCCTAATTTTTGCGTAGACTTATGAGAGGTTGTGAACACAATTTTAGAAATCAGTTCGTGCACGGTCCAAAAACTCTAGGGAGCCTCCTTAAATAAAGTTTCTTAATATCCTGATCTATCTTAAGTTAAATCAAACATCTTTAACTCTTCTAATCTGTCTCACTGTCTTTCTTATTTCTGTCTCTCACAGCTCTTTGGCGTGTACATGGCTTGTCGATACAGGAATCAGAAGGACCCTCGTGCTAATCCTGGTGCTTTTCTATAGATCTTTGGGTGTTGGGCTTTAGTCCTAATGTGCTTCTTTCTTTAATGCTTAATTCTTTTGACATGATAATTATTGCTTTCAATATGTGTAAAATACAAATTAATTTATGGTAGGAGTGTAGCAGTTGCATTTAGACTCCATGTAATATATACAAAACTAGGTAGACGGAAGGGATTACACTATTCAATATTTAAACAATTGTTGTGGGTAAATTTTTTTTTAAAATGCTTGACAGTTAAATTTAATGAAAATCTGAGCCCAGTTGTTTAAAACTGATAAGGAACGACTGGTCATGTATTTAAAATGGTAATTAACGCTTTCCAAATCATATCTCACCTCAAAGTTCAACAGTGTTTGCATTGTTCAGGATTGAATGAATGTCCATAAAATAACCATATTAACCCCCAGGAGGGCCGGGAGGTGTGTGTGTGTGTGTGTTGGGGGGGGTCTGTAAGACTTTTTAAAAGTTAAAGAAATGTATCAAGCTTATTTGGAATTTCCAGAAGGGTGGGGCAGTCTCAGACAACAACTCTTTTATGAGGGCGATATGGATATTTTTTTGAACTACACATTACTAATTGGGTGAGAGTGAATTTGAAGTTGGAACTCATCCTGAAGTGCATGTTTGGACAGCTGGACTCTAGTTAGATATTTCATGTATACATGATCCAAAACTTTTTTATCATTGGGCAAATAGCTTCATGTAGATGTTTTGAGCTCTTAGTGTAATTAATAATGGTAACTGAACTGGAATCATACCCGTGATTTCAAAATCTAAGAGTGCGCAGTGCGAGCTCAATTAAAATTGCATGACTCGGAAGTTCAATTGCCACTTTATTACATCCATTTTGAAATCGCGCAATTTAATATCCTAAATACAAGAACTACAAGATTTTGGTCAGTAACATATATTGAACCAGTAGCCGGTTTGTCAAAAAGCAAAACCAGAAATGTGGTTACATCTCATTTTGAAAAGATGTCAACGTCATGCAACGTGATGTGATTGTGTCATGTGATTGGTTGTTTTGTTTTATTGTCTTATTCTCATTGGCTGAGAAAAAAAGATGCAATTTAGAGTAAAAAAAATAGTGTGATTTGTGAATAAATTGCGCCACTTAGAGCCAATCAGATTGCAAGGATAACCAGTGATTTCAAAATGGATTTAATAAATTGTCATACCACGTACTGTGTTTTCTTGTGTGTAGCATTAAGCTGCTGAACTTAGCGATATATTTTTCATATTTTTCATGAAACCTGTATTAAGCTGACCTCCTCAGTTAAGAGACGGACACCAACTTGGGTCCCTAAATTTTCTTCCCACATTTACTGTAGAAGAAACGTGCATTCAGCAGACACCAGTGTTATGTCATCTTGTTATACAAAACCTGCAATAAGTGTTTTGACACTTGATACAGACCACATAACAATGTTCAGCGACGTTAGTCTTTGATCTTACACTGTGTTACACTGTAATTGCACGATATATTAGAAGCTGTTTAGAACAGACACTTTATTAAGCAGACAATAGTGAGCTGGTGAGTGTCTCTCTCAAGGGTATCCACCTAATACAGGTTTCACTGTTCAGTGAAATCCTGGTTTCTGTGAATTGTCGACAGTTTCGAGTAATCAGGGCTCGAGAAATCCACTAAACTACTAAACCCAATTAAGTGTATTGCAGGGCCAGTAACTTGGCTGCAAAGCTTAGGAAAATAAAACAAAAGAAATTATATCGAAGTTGCGTGAAAAAATGATCAACAATAATTATTTCTTTTGGTTTACTATCCTACAGGCCAAGTTAGTATAAAAAATTAGTATAAAAATGTTAACAGTGACTCCTGCGAAAATAATGGGAAAATAATCTACCGAGTTTTCTACTTAGAAGCATTTTGCAAGATTAGAACCCATAGCCTTTTAACATATTTTTATGTACAAAGAAGCCTTCTTTGGATATGCTTCCAAGTAAGCTTTTAAATTAGAATATTATGAAACGTACCTGGTGTTTTTTTCACCTAATTACTATAGTGGGGATATTGATAGCTCGTGACTCAGTCAAATCGGGTACTTCAACTCTTAATGTGCGCTTCTCATATCAGTACTGGCTTTTCATCAGACAGTACGTCTCGCGACGTGTCACCCAAATGCCAATCTCTTGAGCTTTATTGCGTGACGACAAAAGTAAACGAGAACGGGGGTGGCTGGGATGTAAGTTCACCGGATGGGCGTGGGTATTACACTCCAACCCCACCAAAAACCTTGAAACTATAAATCACTTACTAGGCAATCAATCAGTCGCCTTGATTTTCAATTAGGTGATTTCTCCGCTTTCAATTAGGTGATTTCTCCCCCCTGCCACTAATTTTTTTGTCACCTCTGTCCCCGAGCCCTCGCGCCCTCGCGCGACTCCCGCTTGCCTGAAAGGAAACGGAAAAGACTGCTACGCAGGCTACTTCCCGACTCAAACCTACAACTTCTTCATTTTAAAGCTTAACTTAAATTTATTACATTTAATTCCAGCTTTTGGGTATGTGTTTGACGAAACGTGTGCGGAACAGACAACAGAAACTCTATTTTGACTGAGTCGGGTGGCATTCCGAGCTTCAGGCTGTTCTGCATCACCGAGAAGAATCTTCTAACAGGAATAAAATCTTATCAGCACGTATTTAAGTAAAATTATTGCTAATAGCAACTAGGCATGGAATAAAGTTCGTATTTCGCATAATACAAGGAATGACCGAAGTCTCAGTAAACGTGTACAGATCAGATTCATATTAGTCACGCCTTCCGTCTTCCAGTCGTTCAGTCAGTTGGGGCGCAGCACGACAAATAACGCACACAAGAAATTGGGTAGACACGCGGCGCACCATGCACCAAGCCTCTCTCTTGTGTTTTTTTTTCCGCCGTTTTTGCGCGCTGCACCCCAACTGGACGCAATGCTGAACGCATGGCAGAAGGTAAGTCTACCTTATTTACAGGCGATCGTTCAGTTCAAGCGTATTTTCTAGGGCCAGATTAGTTGTGCATTATCGATTCTGCGAAGAAAGGAAAAAAGGAAGGGTTTTTGTTTCTTAAAACTAAGAAGAGAGAACGTTTGGGTTTGGTTAGGTTGAAATCATCTGTTGCCATAGGAGTTGAAATACAGTACATATGTGTAAGATTTGTACATTGCGAATGGGATAGTTTTACAGGACATCTGGAGGGGAAGATTATTTAATGCTAGAGAGAAAAAATCAAGCTTGGTGGTAGAGGCGTATAGATATATTTAATTCCTTGTAGACGCAAAAAATGAGCTTGTAAAAGAGTAAATCTTTATTTATAATTAGCGATCATTTTATAGTCATGATCTTGACATTCGCTATTCAAAGAAACATGCAGACATTGTTTAATAAACCTTTATGAAAAGTTCATGTAGTTAATAATATACAAATAAAAGAAAACTATATGACAAGATGTTGTACGTTGTCCTCCTGGCGTCAAGTTAGTGACAATTTTTGTTTTTGTGACGAGTGTTTTATGACTCGGACTCAGCAGCTGAGGGCGGGTTTACCATGTGGCTGGGGGCTGTTTCGGGCGAGGAATTTGGGAAAGGGCGGTCGAGTGGCGTGCCTCCCGGTTTCTTCATAATTGTTACTTTCGGTTCCCAGAACCAAGGCTGCAATTTTGCTAGTAAAATTTATTAGTTTATTAATCAGTGGTGAATAAAAGACAACAAAATCACATCATTATTTTAAATGAAGTTTAGTTTGACCATCGAAAATTACTGTAGATAACTTTTTTTTTCAAACAAGGCAAGCCAGCACATCGTTAAAGCACCCGTCCAATGTACTTACTTTTTACAATTACTTGTAAAAAAATCGGATCAAAAAAATTTTGGACGTATTTTCAGACACTGGAAACAGCTAAAGCAAATTCACGCCTTGAAAACGCAAAAGACTGAAGCATTATCTACGAAAATGCAGTTAAATTTGATATTTTAAGCTCCGATCACATCCGTCCATTTAACTGAAATACATGTAGGCAAGTCCTGAGTGTACTCTTTAATCTAAGCTGCAGGATGTAAGCAAAAATATCGTCAGTCTAAAAACGAGAGAACTGATCCCAGAAAAGTAAGACAATTCAGCCTTCGTACCCTCGCCGTCACGCTCGCACATTCCCTTGTTTTACGTTCTTCCCCACGGATTTTCCAGCAAAGGAGAGACTGCTCGGCGCAGTCAGGGAGAGATGGAGAAGATGACGAAATTGATCGACACTTTATACACCTATCTTTCTCTCAGGGTTGTTCAAAGAATAGTTCTACCGCATAATCACTATCTAGTCTGATGCAAACTCTCCGTAGATAACTACCTCATCAAGTGTTTCGCGAATAACAGTATCCCTGCTTTGAGCAACCCTTAATTTTTAAGCCATAGGTTGTTTAATCCTTCTGATCTAGTAGCATGTTGGTGCTCATGTGTGGGTGTCAGTCACACCCACACTAGACTGGCTCAAGATAAAGTAATTGTAGAATGTCTGACCTAAAAGATTTTTACAATCACTCTTACGACGGAGTCAAAACGACGCTCTGGATCTCTATAGTGCACAATACCCATGTTATACATGGCTTGAAAATGATTAAAAAGGGTAGACAAGGATGCCACAAATGAAAAGAGCCTGAAAAAAATTAAACTAAAGCCTGAGTTTCTTGACCATTCTTGATGGTCTGCTAGATGTCCACAGAGCTTGCCATCCAGGCGACGTTTTGCCAACAGCCTGGCTAAATTTAGGATAAAGGCACCATAAACATTCAATATTTTTACCTCTTACGATTTGATTTCCATATCGTTTTCACGATTAGCAAGGCTACGCAACACGGTATTTATACGTAGGTCACGCAATGCTCCTTAGTGTTGCGTGACGAACCTCTAAGTCTTTGAAGGTGTTTATTTGTATCCCTATCCGGGCGTCTAAAGAAATGAAAACTACTGATATAGTGAAAAGGCTATATTAGCGTTTAATGTCTTACTAGATGGTTTAGCGTCTAGAAATTTCGTGTGATATTCATTACTTGACTAGCTTGGTCGCAGTCGGAAATTCCGAAGATCCGAACCCTTCCGATTCTAAAAAAGGAAGTGACAAGTCCTTGGGGAATTCACTTTCGCTGGAACAAACAGTACAGCACAGATGAAGATGGTAACGTTTTATTTCTTTCCAGATGTAGATATATTCAATCATCTGTGCGTACAATAACACCTTCTTGTCCATCTTTCCTTTGCAGACGACTTTATCTGAAGATCAAATATCTGGTAAGCTTTACAAGTCGCTTTACGTTAGCTTATATTTTTGTTTCTTCCTCGTGTTAAAATTGCTTCTTCTTTCGTCTTGTGAACTGATAACTTCTTCGATTCTCTAGAACACAAGGAGTCGTTTATGCTCTTCGACCGTAGAGGTGATGGAAAAATCGACTCATCGCAACTAGGCGAGGTGCTGCGATCTCTTGGACACAACCCTACACAAGCTGAAGTCAAAAAGGCTTTGAACGAGGTCGATCCCAGTGGTAGGTAACCTTGTAATTTTTATCTTTAAATTTTAACAGGTCAATTTCTGTCTAAGGCATGTAACGAAGTGTGATTGAAGTGTCGAGAAAACAATTTTAAAATCGTTTTCTTCTTGGAAAATTGACGTTCACTGGTATAAGCTTATAAGGCTCATTTAATTGTAGAACTTTTAAATTTTAGAAGCAAGATAATTTCTAGGCATTTGTACACCTAAGGCTTGAATTTAGACTATAAATTGTCTGTTGTTCATTTTGTGGAAGACTAACCGCCGGTTTGCTAGCGTAATGTTTTCGCTTCCCTCCCATGTGGTTTTCATAACAAACACGCTTAACAAATTAATGCAATCTCTCGTAGTTGAGCTATGAATGCATCTTGGCAAACAGAGGAAAGGGGTCATTGATCGTAAAACATTAGGCTCTGAAGCTTACCAATATTAGTAAGCTTATTTTAGTGTCTAGAAGTTTTAATTCTGTGATGTGTTTTGTGATCTGCTTAATACTTGATTATCAAAACGGGCAAACTTCTCGATGGAAAGGTAAACAAATAATTTCAAATTATACCTACGAATTTACATCAAGAAGGAATTCTGTTCTGATTACAACTGGGTTATTTGTGTGTTCTAAATAGCTATCTGTTTTGCTATTTCCTGTATTTACTATGTAAAGAAATTTAAGAAAATCTAAGAAAGAAGCACTGAACCAAAACTCAATGTTGTCATTGTTTCTTAGACATAGGCCATTGCGAGCTAGGGAAGCTTGAGAACCATTAATTAACAAATGCAAATTAGTTTTACTATTATGTTGTTAAAAACTACCATAATTTTGTTGGTAATTTTAATTTGTGGCAATAATTAATAATTAATAATTAGGCAAACGTGATCAAGAGGATAAAACCTGCAAAATTTTACTACAGGTATAGACATGACCAACTTGCATATAATTCAGTAATATTTCCTGTTGTGATTTGCTTGAATACCATTGCATCCAAATTATTGATAAATGGTGACCTTACGTCTACCTTTTTATGTCAAACTCCAAGTTTACATGTTACAAGGTAGCTGCCTTTGTCACAGATGACATTGACCAGGGCCACCTGTGAAGTCCGTCTGTAAACCAGCAACCTAATTTTGGTTGCTGCTTCACTGCTGAACTATAGAGTTGACAATGTGGTTGAGGTCCCTGTGATGCTGGCTAATGACAAAATTAAGGGAGTGAATTGTCTCAGGAATATGATTTTTATGTCAAATTTTTGCATAAGGTTTCTGTGCGGTTGGGGCACAAAGAAAGACAGAGGAACAGGATTTTCGTTTTTTTTTCTTCCTTCCCCTCTGTGAAAGTTTCCTAAATGTGCAGTTCCATCAAAAGTCCTGATCCCCACCCCCACCCCTCTAGTAATTCCAAGTGAGGTTCAATGCTTTGGTCTTATAGAACCCTCCACCCCACCTCCCCAAGAAATTCCAACCCCTTCTGTGTGGTAGTGTGGAAATTTCTGGAACTGCACAATATTTTTCTGATACCCCTGTAAAAAGAACTTATATTTTCCTCACAATCTGAGAGATTACTAGCATTCTTCCTGAATCCAGTTAGAATTTCTGAAAACCAAAGATGTCTGTGGAATATTTGGTAATTTTGTGGCAAAGAAAAAGCCAATTAGGTGTGAAAAACCAAACCACAAACAACAACGGTGATAATTAGTTTGTGGTTTTGGAGTCTGCTCTTGTATTCTGGATTTTTTTGTGATTGGTATACACAACTGACCAGTCAGAATCAAATCATAGTGTTCACAGTTTTTTTGAGTCGCACATTAAAACTAGCGTCTCAGTATTTCTTATTTGCTTTTGCTTATTTGTATCATACACTACACCTGTTAAATATATTTACTGTTAATTCTCTCTTTCTCTTTTAGGTTCTAAGCGCATTTCTTTTGAAGAGTTTTTGCCTATATTCCTCTCCTTTGGTCAAAGAAAACCCACCCTAAGTTCAAATGAGGGTTTTGTTGATGGTCTACGAGTCTTTGACAGAGATGGTAGTGGCCAGATATCTGCTGCTGAGCTGCGTCATGTCCTGACAGGATTAGGTTGGATTCCGTGTTTCCTTCTTAATTTTGTTTGGCTAGGGCCAAGAATAACTTAATGCAGTCTTTTTTCTAAATATTCACTCAAATCGTCCTTTGTATAAACACTGTATTGTGGATGTGTTGGGGAAAATAAGATTTTTAAGGACACTACAAAAATGTGCAACAAATGTGTACAAATTTTCAATCTCATCAATATGGAAATAAGAGACAGGCCATTATTTTTTGTGGGGGTGAGGTAGAGGGTTTGGGCAGTTTCCTGGAGCATAAATTTTTTTCTCATTGTCAGGTTGTACATTTTTTTTTTTGGTGGGCAATGAAGCTTGCATAATTTTTTTTTTAAAGTCCTCCACAGGACCTGATAAGTAGAAAGGACTTGCTCAATTTTATTGAGTAGTTTTTGTTCTGTAGGAAAAAACCATATGGCCTGTCCATAACCTAATGTTTGATTTCCGCCAGTCCATTGCAGGGTTACCACCAGCTTTAAATTTCTTGTATAGCTACCCATGTATATACACATGTGGTTATATGAATAGTACAAGGCTGTGACCCTAGCCAGTGTTCGAAACTGCGCCACTTAATCCAGAGACCACTTCCTACTAGGACACCTCCACAAAGCCTCCTCGTATACCTGGAAGGCTGGTGTCCAGCTTCATCCCAGGCCAGTAAGGTCACATTACTAGAAATGAGCTAAAACACACTAGCCACTTTGTTTCTCAATAATATTGATAATAGGTTTGTGAATATTTTCACTGAGAGTTGGCATTAATAACATTTTTTTTTTCTTTTTTAGGAGAAAAGATGAGTGAAGAGGAAGTTGATTTACTCATTGGTGGGATGGAAGATAATCAAGGACAAATCAACTATGAAGGTTCAAAGTATTTCCTTTAATCAGTGGTATTTGAACATGATAATACATAAACCATAGAGTTTAAAGAAGAGAAGCAAATGGTTATGAAACCTGGCAAAGTCCTTTGTTGATTGTTTTTGGTGGCTATTTTTGGGGGCTGTACCTGCACAAAACGTGGAAAAATACAAATGGTGGTTATGTGTGCTCATTAACATGCTGAGTTAATTGGCCTCAGAATGCTCCAGCATTCTTGGAAATCCCATTTCCAAGAACATTTTATGGAGGAGGATGCCCTTGGGCCCCCTACAGGAAACTGCGTTTGGCAGTCCATATCTCAAATGGGTCACTTCCCCAAATTCCTGTATCTGCCCCAGTTGTTCAAACAAACTACCCACTCTGCAGGTTTACAGTCTCGCATTCTAGAACTACATGTTATTGTATGACTGAGAGTTCCACTCTTGCCTTATTTTTTGAATGTCCATGTCTAGATCTGGTAAAGGATTGAGCAAAGCCGATATAATTACGAAATTATTGATGTACATAATTACAAATGAATCTGCCTACTTTTTGGTTTAAAATTTTGTTGTTTTTTATTCTTTTTGACAGAATTTGTCAAGATGGTTATGAGTGGGTAACTTACACTATGTGGGATTAATTTGCCTGTGATTCATTGACGCTGTATGAATATAACTGATTGGAACTAAAGACAAGTTATCACTATCAAAATGATTATCAAACAAGAGCTAATTAATATAACGGGGATTGACAAAGTATTGTTCATAATTTTTCTATACATTTTGCAGTTTGGTAGGTCAGTAGATATTTTTGCAGAAGAAAAATAATTACAATTATACAGCTGATTGAAAACACATTG
>Ga0126337_10003014_pt1 | contig 10891 bp, 8 predicted proteins | sample DipCmetagenome_FD_92527 | JGI IMG/M metagenome (GOLD analysis project Ga0126337, IMG submission 92527) | Coral microbial communities from La Bocana,Puerto Morelos, Mexico - Diploria C A metagenome | ecosystem: Host-associated > Invertebrates > Cnidaria > Coral | place: La Bocana,Puerto Morelos... | reverse complement strand
TTTGAAAGAAGAGAACTGTACCCCTTTGCAAATGTGAAATGTATGAATTATTTATAAGGCAATGCAATAATAAATTCATCACAGTTTGGTATAAATCGCTAGACAGTACCAAATTCTGATTGGTCATTTACTGTTAACGACTGAAAACGTTTTTCCCTAATTACCATGCACAGGAACCGAAATAACCTGGGCCAAACTAGACGAGCTTCAATACCTGAGCAATGTCATCAAGGAATCCATGAGACTACATCCTGTTGTGAGCCAGGTTGGCAGAGAATCAGCCCAGGATGACACTCTGGGTGGTTACCACATCCCTGCCAATACTCACTTTCTAATTGGAGTTCACGTTATTCATCACTCTGAAAAGTATTGGCCAGATCCAGAAACTTTCAAACCTGAAAGATTTGAGAATTTGAGTAAGTATCTATATTTTCCTTTCATTCTAACTCTGTAATCTCCGGAACAGTTACTGCCCAGATGCATAAAAATGTTTCTTCGAAATGTTTAAGCTATTTAGCCTGAGAGATTTAGCCTGAAGATGGTGGGGGGGCCGGGAAGTGCAAAACAAATTGTCCCTAGTCCCATCAGTCTGTCAAGTCTTTGATCATTTTAATTGACGTGATATTTTTATTTTGCCAATATATTTGAGGAGTGTCTTTCAACCCCTTTGTATCCTTATATTTGTTTCAAATTGTGTTGAAATCAAAGCTAGATGGCTGAATCAATATGCCAGCTAACTCTCTGTAAAATGTAAGAGGTAGTCATGGGAATTTTTCCGTGACTATGATGACATATTTGACACTGGATTTCCAGTGAGACAGTAAACTCTTTCGAATGCACGATTTATGAAAAGAATGTTGTGATATCATATCCAGTTATAACAACATCCTCTTTAATCAATTTTTTCGCCATCTTGGATCTCCATTATTTTCTCAGAAAATCAACACTGTCAATATTATAGGATTTTCGTAGACAGTAAATCAGCAGATAAATTAGATCTTTTATCTCCAAGTTTTCTTTACTAGGTGTTTTGTATTTTTTCCTATGACTTGTATGCTAAAGTTGCAACTCTTTTTCACTCTTTAGCTCAAGAACAGGAGTCCTTGGTGCGATATATTCTGATGCCATTCTCATTTGGCCCTCGAATATGCATTGGAAATAAGTTAGCAATGGCTGAGATGCGACTTGTTTTGGCCTCTCTTCTTCAGAAGTTCATCTTTTCGCCTGTTCCCGGTTTTCCGGAAGTCAAGCCAAAAATGTCACTTACCAGCAAACCATTTCCTTCACTGCAACTGCGAATCAGAGCCGTTGATAGTGACGCATGATAAGAAAACGCTCAAATAAATATTACTACAAGTGCTTTATGATTGCTGATAACGTTTTTCGGATTGGTGACTTTTTGTGTTTCTCGGGATTGTTTTTTTTTTCTGCTGTTTGTAGAGAATATTTTATTACAGAGATTATTACTTGAATGAATGAGGCGAACGCAGTGCACTCTTAAAGTTTACTATAAGAATCTTTTAAAAGAACATCAAGGCTGTGCCTGCCGAATTTTTTTTATTATTATTTTTGTAACGAAAATATATACAAGGCTGAGAATAACCATACTAAGATAATAATAAACTAAACACATGAAAACCTCCAATATTATCAGTTTGACAAACAAATAAAAGTCTTGGATAATGTTCTCCCCAAAAAAGTCTTTAACAAATCCTTCACCCCAAAAGTCACCACAAAGTTTGTAGCCAAACATTCCTCCAGACAGCAACTTTCAGACCGAAAGAAAGCTAGCTTGGAGCCTCCCCGTCACTCAGATCTGAAGCGTCGCAGAGTACAACGACAAGAGAGGAAAGCGCAAACATTTCTTACTCATCATCGTTTAATTCATTCAAAACTCCCGTGAGACTTCGTCAGCTTGAGAATTTTCCTACTCATCGTCGTGGCACTTAAAGCCCTAATTACTATCAATAGAACCCTGGCTATAGTTTATAGAAGGTATTTGTTATGTTGTTATGTTGGATGAGCCACGATCTTTTGTTTTGTACTGTTATATGCACTAATTACGTAACCAATTGTTTGTATTGGTTAGTTCTGTACCGTACGGAGTAAACAACTATATTTTTGTGCAACAAAAACCTGCGACGTAGAAATTTGTCGTGTTTCATAACCATTCCCCTCTATTAGTTCTGGGCAAAACTTTACTTTAAAATATATTGCATAATTCGCCTTGGTAAACCTATACGAGATAAAAATCGCTCAACCTTACACAGGTCTACACAGTGACGACGGCGACATCGAGGAGGCATTACATTTTACCTGATATTCTCGAATTTATTTAGATCTTTGTAGTGTCTCTCGGTAGTTAAATCAGAATGGAAATTGTTGAGGAAGGCGTTCAATAACGAGTATTTAATCTAATACGAGAAGTTATCTATTTGAAAGCCGAAGACGGCTAAATGCACGTGCAGGTCCCTGTTATATTTCAGGTGTTAACACGAGATCACCACGAGCACAACACGGGGTACCCAAGTTCCGCGCTACCTTATAATTCACGGGCCGACACAGACCAGACACGAGAGAGTGGTGGAAATCGAGCCTAACACTAGAGTTACAACATCGGCGAGATTTCGGTTGCCTAATTATACCGACAGAATTACCTCGCCGCTGAACATCGGCGAGATTTCGGTTGCTTCATTATACAGACAGGTTTACCTCGCCGCTGAACATCGGCGAGATTTCGGTTGCCTCATTATACAGACAGATTTACCTCCCGCTGAACATCGGCGAGATTTCGGTTGCCTAATTATACAGACAGAATTACCTCGCCGCTGAACATCGGCGAGATTTCGGTTGCCTAATTATACCGACAGAATTACCTCGCCGCTGAACATCGGCGAGATTTTCATTCGGTATATAAGGGAAATTAAATTAACACATATTCGAACATTTACATAATATAGTTTCAATATATTTAAACATTCACATAATATGTAAATATATGTAAACCCCAACTGGACGACATCAAAATTAATGTTGTTGATTTCTAGGGTTTCTCCATTTTCTTCAAATGTTTGCTTAACATCCAACTTTACAGTTGTCAATATCGGACTTTATACTGAGTCAGTATCAACTTTACACATCGAACTTTGTAACGTTACGTCTAACTTTAGCTTCAGCAATGGACTGTTGAATAAACTTCCATCGGAATTGAAACATGTGAAATGTCCTGATAGGATATTCTAAGTTAAGATTGTACATGTAGACTAATCGACACCAAACTTTACAGTAAAATCAACTGACATCGGACTTTAAGCATGTGCATGACAACGAAAACAAAATACTGGACTTTATCAAACTGGAACGCCGTGTTAATCTTTATAATTTTTCGAGTTCTCTGCGTGCGTCGTCGAATGGTTCGGCAAATGTGAAACATAATGAAGCAATGAGAAGCAATGAGTGATGAGATAATTACTGCTTCGGCAACAGCATGTGGTGCGAGCATTTTCTTATTTGAATTGTTTTAAAAAAAAAACCTAGAAAGCATTTGTTGTCCTAGTTACGAAATGAACGCGGGCTCCTGGCAAGCATGGGTTTTTTAAAACATGATGCATGCAATGCATGAATATCGAGCAAAATAATAAATTATTCTAAATGGGTAGCACTTATTAGCTTTTTGGGGGAAAAAGGAAGAAAAAAACACGTCGGGGGGGAAAAAAGAAAAGAAAAACAATTCGTGCGTTTGCCTGCCCGAGTCTTGAACTCTCGCCCTTCACGCTTTCCAATACAGTATACCAACGCCTTGAGCTAACTTAGCACATAGGTCCGCAAAGCGTGTATGTGTCTAGAGAGTTATGCATTATTGTATTGCGGAGTCAGGGCAGTGATTAAGGCGTGATTTTAAGAAGTTTAAATAAGGGACAGAAGAAAAAATGATTATTGCAAAAAAGCCAAAATATTTTCATCTTTTCTACTTATACTGATGTATGTACTTCATTATGCAAAATACTCGTAGCTTCAAAGAGGCCTTTGATTGTTTTCTTAAATTTGCTATGACATGTCATTGTATTCGGGAACTTGATGTTTCCATGTCAACCGGATTTTCACAGGCATGTGTTCTCTACAAAGTCCGATAGCTAGATGCTGGGTGGAAAAACAACTGCATGTCGAGATATACTTTTGATTTTTAGTAAAGGAGCCAGAGTACCATAGATTTCCGGTTTCTGAACAACAAGCTATTTTGTTTTATCTGTTTTCCTCAGCACAAGGAGAATCAGCTCATTATGGCACCCAGTGTTACTCATCGTAAGAGTCCAGTGGTGACCGAAACAGATGGCAAATACACGAGGGAAGAAAAAGAACAATTCTTTGTCACTGAGAAGGAGTTGAAGGAGTACAATGGCACTAACCGCTCGCCATCATGGATCGCAATCAAGGGAAAAGTTTACAATGTCTCCAACTTTGGCAAGGAACACCCTGGAGGAAACATCATTTTCACTCACGCGGGGCAAGATGCCACCGATGTGTTCAGCGCCTTCCACCCTGCCGCAGTCTACAACTGGTTGCTGCGGTTCTACGTTTGCGAGTTAGCAAAAGATTCGAGCTCCACTTTCTGGCAGATGCTGGAAAGGAAGTTGACTATAGGAGAGATATTTCAACCATGAAGTCGGAGCTTATGAAGGCTCGTGCATTTGAATCTTCAAAGGTCTATTACTTGTTTAAGGTGGCATCCAATGTTGCTATACTCAGCACGGCAATCGCGGCAATTGTGTTGCTAAATGGCCTGCCTGGTGCAATGGTAGGCGGTGCTTTCTTAGCTCTTTTCTGGCAGCAGTGTGGTTGGCTCGCTCACGATTTCCTTCACCACCAAGTATTTAAAAACCGTATGTACAACAACTTTGCTGGGCTCGTCATAGGCAACGTATGGCAGGGGTTCTCTACCTCTTGGTGGAAGATGAATCATTTCCATCACCATGCCTCACCAAATGTAGTCCACACCCAAGCTGGGGGGGGGGGATCCAGATATCTTAACAATGCCTTTGGTGTTGTGGTCAGAGAAGATAATCGAAGACGACTCCGAAGACCTCAAGGACCTTCCCAGGTTCATGGTTCGGCACCAAAGGTTCTTTTACCTGCCACTGATGGCTGCTGCACGGACATCGTGGCTGCTACAATCGCTGCTGTTTCAGTTCCAGCCAGTGCACAAACGTGGGTGGGCTGGCTAAGAAGATCTCAGAGATTATCACCTTGGTGATTCACTACCTGGCGGTGATATACATCACGTTGCTGCTAGAAACTAATTCTTCTCGGGTCGTCTTTCTGCTGGTCTGTCAGTCACTTGGTGGCCTATTCATTGCAGTGTTCACTGTAGGTCATAACGCAATGGAAGTCTTTACGAGCGAAGAAATGAAAGACACCGACTTCATCCGCCTCCAGGTTCGCTCCACGCGCGATATCACACCCACGGTCTTTAACATGTGGTTCAGCGGTGGTATTACATACCAGGTGGAGCATCATATATGGACCACCCTGCCGCGCCATAGTTTACCTCTGGCGTCCAAGATTCTCAAGCGATTTTGTGCCAAGTACAATATTCTTACGCGGTGGAAGGACTGATCAAAGCAGTGTGCAAAGTTCTGTCGGATATAGGAAAAGAGTTTTAGAATAAACAGTGTGATAAAACCTTGAGCACTTCTTAGGCTTATTGCGCCATTTTAAAGGTCCCTAGTCAGCCACACCTTTGTTTTTGTTTACATGCGACAGTTTAGTTTATTCGTAGCATATCGAACCGAACAAAATCCCTGTGAAACTACTGAAGATAAATAAACATACTGTCAGGAACACAACTTTCAGTAAAGCAATTCGCTCCACCATACAATATCAATGATTTCGATGGCATCGCAAATGGCAAAGGCTGACTAGGATCCTTTAAATAGATGAGGGAACGTAGAAAAAAAACGTCAGGCAAAATTGAAAAGCTTAACAGCCTTCATAAGAATACAAACAATTGAGCGAAGAACGCGTGTATTTTGTTATTGCATAGTATGGTGATTATTTGCTGTCCTATGCAGTCCATGTTGTGTTCGTGCAAGAAAGAAGAGAGTTAACTCGAAAGTAATTTGGGGTGCTGAAAACAGCTCAGTTATTTTCCTTCTGAAGATTAGTCCAAGAACAGAAATTGGGGACCACACGAGGTAACCCGACGGAGATCTAGTCCGCTGGTTGTTGCTTCGAATCCCACCGAGGACAGAAAATTATTCTTTACCTTGTGTGGTTTCCCATATTCTTTCTAAATCCACTGACATCTTCGGTGAAATTTTCTGCATAAGTAGTTTTGCTTCCACAAGGTATAGTCTGACCGCTAAACTTAATGTGATTCAATGAATTACGAGAAAACAAAAAAGTGTATTCTATGCCCGCACATAGAGCTTCGACGTTCACCGAACCGTCAAACTATCTGTTTTTGTTTTATAGTCGCGACCATGTTTCCCCTTCAAGGCAAGGAAATTGGATTTTAACAGGCGCCTATTCTAGTGACGGTCAAATATATATGAGCTTGAGATTTACAGTTTGGTTTTCTCGATCGGAGGTGATTTAGTAGCAAATTCATATTCACCTCCGAGATTTTGAAATTTCCGACCATTTGTCGGTTTATTGTCAGAAATAATGTCCCTTTTTTGGTCGGCTAGTCCGCTGGGTATTTACCTTGCCACTCTCGGTAATATCCACCACTTTTCACCTCCACTTCGGTAAATAATTGTTAAATATCGAGAACATCGGAGGAAAAGTACCTTGATGCTCGATAGACTGGAAATGATATGGTTAAAATCAAAATCGGCGCTTTTACTGAAACGTAGACTATACTGCATTGTAAATTTGTTTGCAATTCTAAGTTGTTTTTATTCATCACCTTTAAACTGAAGAAAACTTCAAAATACTTATTTCCTAAGATAGAACAACATCAGCGAAGTAATAACATAAAAAAAAATAAACAAGGGTGGCTATGAACGAATTTAAGATGGAATGTAATTATCAAAATTGCATTTTTTTTGAAGGCGTGCGGGTCCCCGTTTTCTCTCCATTACCTTTAAGAGGTAGCTCTGAAAAATCCATCCACCAATCTCTGCATCTGATCTGTACAACACACAGGACTTACTGAGCGCAAACGATCCACAGTACTTCCACAGAAAATATAAAACAAAGAAGATGGCGCAAGTAATCCTACTAGTATCACTCTTTGACTTCTGCATATCATTTCCTTTGAGTCTTGCCCTTCAGAGTTCGTTCGAGTTCTTTGTTAGCATCCATCTCCCGGTATTTGGCTGTTTATTCTTCGTTGGCCTCAGGGTCGTCGGCATATAAATAAGCTCGGTCGTCATTTAAGTTTGCGATGTTGATCTTCGGTTCCTAATTTCAGAGCCTTCTTAGTCGAAACTCATTTTAGAATCCGACGAGGTAGAAGACATTGTTATATAAAAACAGAAATCTGTCAACTTTGGAGTCCCAGCGAAGAACTTGTGCTGCAAAAAGGCTTCTACACTCGTGCAAAGTAAAGGACAGCCGAAGCGTTCGTTCTAGATCACAGCGTAAATCTCCCCAGATTCCCCATGCGCGGTAGTGAATCATTTAAAACTCGGTTTCGACAGGGCATAGAAATTCGAAGATTTAGCCAAATCATAAAATTTTTGCGGCAAATTACTCCACAAAATAAGTTTTCTTATTTTAGCGAAAAAAAAATTGGTATTAGGTGCACTTTAAATGGTCATTGTTACACGTGCTAGGCGAATGTTTGCTGACGACATCATTCACATTTTTTCTCATTTACATACAACTTGCCACAGAGAGGGTATCACGCTAGACACGAATTGACTATTAAAGAGCTTGTAAAACTTAGTAATTGGTGGTATATTTGGCTCTTTGGATGTTATATTCGAGGAAAAATTGGCTTTTTAAAAACTGTAAAATTTATGGTGGCAAAATTAGCTGTAATGAGCTCATGCATAATTCTTTGTGATATTTTAAGTTTTAAACCCGTGTGGCGGCCTGCATAGCTCTCTCTCTCTCTTTGGGTTTGTTAGGTGATTTTTTTAGGAGGAGTGTGTGGAGAACAATAACAACGTCTGCGGCTATGCACCTGGGTCATTTCCTTGATTTTCATTTCCCAATACGAAACTCATTAGCCTACACGGGAAGTTATTACTTTCAAGGCATTTGAACATAGAGAAGTCAATTCTACAAAGTGCCTTAATTCAAATCTTTGAACAGTTGTTTTATCAATGTGTTCTTCTACTAAAGGATCCGATACGAACCTATACCCAAGCTAAGCCAAAAGACCGCGGCATCTTCTTTCCGAAGTTAGGTACTGACATTGATATCCTCCCTTGTTCTGTCTCTAATGCCCTCTCTATTTACTTGCTCCTCAGATGTATATGTTATTTGCCGGCCTTGGGCAGTACGTATTGGGAATAAAAAACTCCGTTATGCGACAAAAATTGATATTAATGTAAAAGTTGACTAATGAGCCTTTAATCTAAGCGACACCCATTCACGAAAAATCGTTAATGGGTTTATTTGCAGTTTTCTTTGACTCTATTCTAAATGTTTACATTTTACGTTGTTTTGCGTTGTAACAAAAAGCTTGAAAAGTTGCCAAAGTTGGAAAATTTCGTAGAGATCCGTAAGCGTTGTCTGGATGAGAAAATCCGGACCGCGATAAGCCAATTAGATTCAAGGATTTAGGATTCCAGACCACTGAGAAGCTGGAAAAAAATAATGGTCAATTTCTAGTCACATTAAAGCTCTGGAAAACGTATGAAGGCAGCTGTTTGTTAATTATTTCATACCTGAGTGATATTCTTTGTTTCAAAGTACTCAGAGTGTTATATGCCAAAAAAAAATAAAGACAAACAAATACAGTTTCCCTCTCAGCGATACCCCCACTCCAGTTGCCGATCAATTTTGGTGTACGTTTTTTTGTTACTTTAACCGGAATTCATAAGACGTCGGACTAGTATCGAGACTAGTAACAGAACCGGCCAGAGCACTGGAAAGAAACCTTGGTTCACAAACGCATATTAGCATAGCCAGCCCACGAACTCAGTCGGATATCATCAGTAACCTTTTCTGACACATTACCCACCGAAGCAGAAACAGTAACTATTTAAGGGCACAAGAAGCAACATAATTTGATTCGTTCTGAGATTGTTCAATAAGGACACATTTTCTTAATTCTTTCAGACAGATTTGTCGAAGTAAAGAGCATGGAACTTGTAAGAAACGAAGACAGTTCAGTTTGCTTCAAAATACAAGGCCATGACAGCAAACCATGGCGGTATTGAACACACAGACTTTCAGGAAAATGTACCGCAGAGACGTTGGAAACGGACAAGACAAGAGTTACTCTGAGCATATACAAACTGACTTGGCAAATGTGTTTAAATTGTTGCAGGTGTCCAGTTTCTTTTCGCAGACGAGATTACGAAAGCATGCATGTTTTCAATTTCTATAGAGAGCACAGTTGACTCGGAAAACTGTTTGACGATTCGTACGATTGCTGACGCTTTTTCTAGCGATTGTTTGACTTAAACAGTGACTCCATTTTTGAACAGAAGGTTAACTGAATTTGCCAAAACAGAGACCTTTTTGAAGTTGGCAAAAGAAGCTTCTTCTTATTGTTAGCAAAGCTTTTTTATTGTCATTTGAAAGACAGTTTCAGTTTGTTAACGTCTTCTATCATTACTGCAGATCATCTCTGTCTAGCTTCTAGACCCCTATATATTGTAATATAGATAGCTTCCTAGAACCGAAACGGTTACACGTTTGAAAATAATGAAGACAAACATACGAAACGTTAAGTTTACAAAATGCGTATCGCAAATGAAATGTTTGTCACATGTCTCGTCAAGTTTCGATGACGGAGAAGCAAAAGTTTATATGACATTGCGTTCAACTGTTGTATATTTTCGGTCGATGATCATGTACACGGCTCCATCGGTGCCAACATAAATAAATGTTCAGTTCTTACTCTGATCGTGGATAATACCTCCAGGTTATTGCCTACACTAAAATGTTACATAGCTTCATGTACCATGAAAAGGTTTAGACAATTCCAAACATACTTCAAGCCAAATCTAAGCAAAAGGTTGCACTTGTACCAGTCTCTATTTATTCTGAACCAACCATACTAAGAGATTAATTAAGAGATTCTAAGAACTGAGTTGGCAAAAACTCAGCCTCTACCTCGTCGTTTAGGCACCTTTCCATATGATCGATGTGGAAAAAGTTAAGCGATCTTTACGACTGGGGGAAAGGGACCATAAGACCCTCAAACAGAAACAGTGACGAACGGCGCGGCACCGATCAAGTTATAGGACATTTTACAATAAAAAAATGGGGTTTCGTACATAGCATGCATTTCAGTATCATTTGTTGTCTAACTGGCCGTTCTCTAAAGGTCATTTTGCCAGTTTGACGCTCTTTAGTGGCCCTTGCCGTTGTCGCTGTGAAGACTAGAGGTGGCCGATGTAAAGAACTTAAAATAAAAGGAATGTATGAACCTTCAACCGGTGCATAAAAAAGTTGCCGTTCTAGGGAGGTGGCCGTTAGTGGAGGGTTCGACTGTAACTTTCAATTTGCACTGCCCCCAGCCCCTCTCCGTCCATCACCACCCTAATCGAAATGAGATACCCTACTCCTGTTATGTTTTCCGAGACAATTTTTGTGTTTCAAATTTTGAATGGACATTTTGCCAAAACATACGATATCCCCTATGCCATAATTAACAATTATTCACCGAGGTGGAGGTGAATAGTGGTGGATATTTACCGAGCCGCGAAGCGGCAAGGTAAATATCCACCACTTTCACCGACACTGAGGTGAATAATTGTTTTAGTAT
>Ga0126337_10003013_pt1 | contig 10892 bp, 10 predicted proteins | sample DipCmetagenome_FD_92527 | JGI IMG/M metagenome (GOLD analysis project Ga0126337, IMG submission 92527) | Coral microbial communities from La Bocana,Puerto Morelos, Mexico - Diploria C A metagenome | ecosystem: Host-associated > Invertebrates > Cnidaria > Coral | place: La Bocana,Puerto Morelos... | reverse complement strand
CTTTGTTACGTCGACTTCCGTTCAGCACTGATGCATATGCTATCGGCTTAATCACGTACAAGGTCAGGTCTGAAAACGGGTATGGATTTTTGAGGCCAGGTCTGAAAACGGGTGGGGGAAATGACATTTTTTGGTCTGAAATTGGGTCCGGATTTGGAGATGCGGGCGGCACAACCCCACCAAAAATTCCAAGGGGTACCCCCCCCCCGGGTGCAAATGTAAGTGCGACATTTTTCGTGCTAGATTCTTTGCGTATTTTAAGATCATTATTTAAGTCTTTTCATTCTTCAAACAGCGAACGTTTATACTTATTCTGCTTATTGTTACATTTCCTTTATTAAAAATTCGTTTTCGCTTATTCTCTCAACAGATCCTTGCCGGAACGTCTTCTGCACCAAAGGGCGCATGTGCGTTGCAAACGAAAATCGTTCCACTAAGTGTGTGTGCCCAGACTCCTGTCCTGACGAATACAAGCCTGTGTGCAGCGTGTACCTCAGAGAATTCAGCAACACGTGCGAACTACACAAGTTTGCTTGTCACATTGGAATCATGATGGGAATAGAACGGAGAGGAAAGTGTGATGTTAAAGGTGTGTTATCTCTCCTCCTGCATGAGCAGAGAAAGGCACTGTGAGAGAGAAGTGTGCTCTCCAAATTATTCAACGCAGTGACGAGCCATCTCCTTCCTTTCTTAGCGTGCGAAAAGTTAATATTCTACCGCGCGATCGTGCGAGAGCGGGCGAGCGAGATCGCATCTTTGCATAAGTCAGCGCTCGGATGATTTCAACTGAGAAGAAAATCCGACTACTAGTCTACAGTGAGCATGATAAGAGCCCAAACGAAGGTCTTCCTTGTCGGTGTGAAAAAGAAACCGTCGTGCGAAAGCATTCTGAGAGTGTTTCTTTTTTTCCCCTTTTTCGATTTTTTCCATTTGAAAACTATTGCACAAAGATTCTTTTCAGAACAGAGGAAAAGGCAATTTGCAATTGGCCTAGTAGGCAACCGGCAACCGTCTAAGACAAACTCAGCAATCATTCAATCCTACGTGACTTTACTTTTCCTATGTCCTTATCTGTGCTGCTACAATGACATTAAAAGCTATATCATCGATTTAAATATTTCCAGGAAGTGACTGGGAACCATGCCCAGTCTCCCGTCTTCTGCAGTTCCATGATCGATATCTCGAGTATTTGATGGTGGCAAGGGAAATGGAACTGAACCCAAACTTCACACTGGGATCGAAAAGGCTCGACGCGTTGACGTATGAGGAACGGCAAGCAATCATCGAGGTAAACGTTCAACACCATATAAGTGAATCGTACTGAATTTAAAGCCAACATGACGACATCAATAGAAAAACACAAAATATACTAGAAACCGTGTTTTACATTCGTATACAAGAATAAGCTACAATCCTATAGAATCTGTTACTAACCTTCAACAAACATCATGCTCAAACGCTTTGGTAAAGGTACCTTAACGTTATCAAAGTAAGGGAGGGTGAGTTTTCCCAAAATGGAGGACTTTAACTAAAGTCAATTCCCAAAACGACTATAAAATATTGTAGAAGTACGCCTTTTCATGAATCTTCCCCTACTTCAGGTTTCCCAATCAGTTGAAAAAACTATTCCCCAGTACGCTCTGATCAGAAGCTGCCCTTGAGTACCATAGACTCCTAAGGATACCCTTCTCTTGTAGTCCTTACAGTCTTGTCTCTCTGTTCGCTTGCTATCGTTAATAATTATGACCCCTATATTCTGCACAAAATTGGATTGTGAGTTGAGTCATATCACTTTCTACTTTCCATTTGTTTGTTATTTTAGTGGGAGTTTTACAGCCAGGATAAGAACCATAATGATATTCTTGACGAAGACGAGATCGAGTCCATGATCGACCGAGATGAGGACTGTATGGTCGGATTCATGAAGTCGTGTGACTACGACAATCAAAAGGGAATTAGCATAAGAGAATGGAACACTTGTTTCCCGCCCTTAGCTGCCGGTGAGTACATAAGGGCAAGTGCATTGTGGGTCGTTGTGGTTGGCTTGCCCGTTTTCCTGTCCAGTTTCTCTTAGTCAATAATGAAATGATTGCAAATACAAACTTTGATGGATGGTTACTTCAGTTAGTTCGTTTGAAATTTCATTGATATCGACACTGCTAATCTACATTTACCATACACGACTGGACAAAGAGCTCGAGGTTTCTATGAGTGAATCTAGTTAACGTGGTGCAGTCTAGATGACTTTCGCTCATAGATAATAAAGTAACTGTAGCACAGCATACACTTAATAATGCAATTATTCCTATGTCTTTGCAAGTCGAAAATGAAGGCATCTTTTTTGGAGGGCAACGCGCCTAAGACAGTGTTCTGGTATAACACAACAGATTCGTAGCTTCCCAAATATACTCGTCGAGTGTCCAATATGGACACTCTACGACCTTTTGAGCAGAACATGCTAAATTTTAGGAAAGAGGCATGTAGAGAACTGCTGGAAGATTGGTTTGTCAGTTATCTACCGCCCTTTTCCTATTTCCTGGGAGAGAGTTTCTCGCCCGGGGATCAAGCTTAGAGCGGGAGATAACTCGGAGCCGTGACTGAGCGGGAGATTTCAGGCTGGACGACTGCCTTATGACAATCTTTATTAGTGGTAAGGTTGAAGACTCCTTAGCATCTGATTGTCTAAGGTTGAGATAGGCTACTCCAGCGCACATAAGTAAGCTAACCTGAGCTCTGTGTGTGTATCATCAGTATTCTCCTTGTTTGTTGTTTTAACAGGAGTCAGTCAGGACTCTGTAGCATGGTAAAGAAACGAGAAACCATACAGTGCAGATCTAAGGAAGGGGAAGCAAGCAAGAAGACCTGCAATAAACATTTTTCTGTCTAAACGAAAATTCTTGTCAGATTTAAGTACGTAGTTAATAAAGGCTTATAAAAACTTTACTCTTTGCATTGTGATGTCGAAAGTGTAATTCTCCTTTCCAGTATTTTTTCCCCTGTTTGTTATGAATCCATATGTTGGTCGTAATCTGTACTGATCGTGTTGAGGAGAAATTTAAATGGATTAAAAGAGAATTTTTCGAACGAAAATGCAACTGAGTAGAATTTTACACACGAAACAATGTAATCCCGTCAGTTAGCGATATATGTTTAGTGTAGTAAGGCCGAGATACCTGTATCAAGTTAACAATACTTCGGGAAAATGGGGGTGAGTTCTAAAAACCGCGATTATGTTACACTTCATCGATATTATTTTTTTGACGAAACATCACATGGAAAATGCTGAAAATAGCATTTCAATTGAGTTTCGAGATTTCGAGATTTCCTGAGCGAGTATACCCCTGACCAGCCTAGAGGCGACGACGTTCGCTTACTTGCCCCCACCCCCAACCTCCCTCAGTCCCTTCCTGTTCTGTCCTCCTTCTCAAGTAAACGCTAGAAAACTGACAGAAAGTTTGCTTGATGCAACAGCATGGCTATACAAACTGGGAGCAGATAGCAATTGCCACCACTAAAGCTTCATTTTTGAACGCGATAGAACTGCGGCGTCCCTTTCAGAGTTTAAGAATTATTTGGCCATAAACCATTATATAAATAAGATACCCAAAACAAAAGTTATCAAGAAACCAAAAATGATTGTCAATGACGTTTATTTACTTTGAGCTCCAGGCCTCACAACAAAACTGCTCAGGGCTCCAGGCTCCGCAGCCAAAAAAAATATTAGGTATGGTCGGGCTGCGGACTCCAGAGCAAAACAATACCGGGCGCCAGGTCTCCACAGACCCCCTCACCCCCACCCCCATCATCTTCAACACCCCTTCCTCCTCCATTACGAAAACCTACGACTTCGGATCGAAAGACTGAGCCGAATACTGATCGTTCCTCACAGCTAGCCTTTTGATGATGATTTGTTGCATTCATATTTTCATTCGTTGCGTCAGTATGGCGGAAATGTGTTGACAGAATTTATGGTCAGCGGAGACCCTAACAAAGCTAAAAGGAAAATGGCGGCAGACTCCCTTGGAAAGTGTTTGTTGTTTCATCTTCTATTTCATTCTGTTTTGCTCGTCACAAGGGCTCTAAAATGCGAGGGTAAGTTATAGCTGTTTTTAAATCGTGTTTTTTTTTACCACAGGTCAACAAAAACGTGTTGCTATGAAATTAATTTTGCCTAAAAGTTCCGGGAAGATATTTGCGCTGAGATTCGAGCGGCGCACGTTTCTAAGATTAAGGACGCATGGCTTTTACATATTTATCATCGCTGTGGTCTGTTGGGCATTTTACAATGTGGTGTTGTGTGTTATTTGACTGCTTATGTTTGACTGCTGGTTGGGGGCTGGAAAGTGGGTGGCATGGGGGTGAGGTCCAAACATTGTAAGGAAAGTCTGTGGCAGGCAGGAGAGACGAGAGACATGAAGTTAGATTGATGAGAAGAACAAAAATACAATATTTTCATTATTTAGCAATAGATTAATAACAATAATTTGAGTGTTTTTTCCAGGTATTACAACTGTTTCTACTGTATTTCTTCACGAAACCTCAATTATTAGCCGTCATTTGCATTTAGCAGTTCAGACAAAATGCATGTAGCAATAAATTAGTAAATTTGTACAGTCTCAGAAAAAAATTGCTTGAGTACAAGAGTCATCCTCATTTCATACCTCTTCTTCATGAATTTCACAATGATAACTGTGGGAGTGTTTTGCCCAACAGATATCTCTCTGTCAAACTTATCACATGACATAACTTTTAAAGTGCCACGAATCGAAAGTTCAACTGTAGCAGTTTGTGTACTTGGTGGTGACCTCACACTCGATCGCATATGGGGAAGTGTTAAAGTAGAGTTTGAATTTCAAGGCAAAACAGAGGTGCAGTTTTATGAGGCTGAAAGGTTAGTTCATTTTAAAAATCCATCAGTTTCTTCTATCAAGATGAAGTGTGTTAACAATCTCGACGAAATACAGAAAAAGTATTGCTGGATAGAGCCCCATCAGAGACATCAGGGTATTGCATTGTAAGTTTGCCAAAACTCAATTTCTGGGTTATGCTGAACAGGTCAAAATGGAAGTTGATAGTATGGACTCAAGAATCAAGTTTTGGCACTCAAGTTTTGAGTTTCCAGTTTTGAGACACTCCAAGAATTTTTCAAGAAGGAAATTATTTCTTTCTAAAAATAAATGTAACGAAGGCAAAGAACTGTAGAAACAATAGCGGCAAAAATATTTATTAAGTAGATAAGTTCTGTGCTTCCTTGACCTGAAACTCTAACAACTCGATTCAAAACTTGACACCCAAAGTTTTGAGGATGTGAATTTATGCCATGTCCTTTTGTTCAACAGTTGTTCTGCTCTTAATCCTGCCAATCAGTCATGGGCGTCTGTTCTGCACTCTTTTGTAACAAGCCAGGATATTAGGGATCATGTTGTTTTCAAACACTCACCATTCAGGACATCATGCTCTGCCGTTGAACTCACCAGTAACAAAAAGCAGGATGTGAGAATTACAGTTGCATTTCGAGGTAATAAAGCAATGATGATCATTTTCTTGATACCTTGTTTCAACTTTAATAACTATACAGTATTGGAGGAGGAGGATAGCCATAGAAATAATGACAAAATAACAAAATAATTTTGCACAAGTTATTTTCAAATTATAACTGTAATTATAAGTCATGTACTTAAATTGATTTCTCACAATGTCCCTTATCTAGTGTTTTTACTATGAGACAAAATCAAAGACAGCTTCTACATTAAACTGTGAATTCTTCAACCATGGGTATATCCACTTATACAAATGAACAAGCATCAGTTGTAGTCATCCAATCAAACTGGGCTATTTTCCAATTCATTTTTTGTAAAATTAATGCAATGATATACATATATTATATTACCATGTGTAATCGTACAAAATGACTGGCATGATTATCATATACATAGAACAAAATATTGCGAGAAGTTAGAAATTATTGAGAGAATTTGCACATGACTTTGACATGCATGAAAGCATAATGGTTGTTTCTACCCTTGCTTTTCGTTACTCGTTCAAGGTAGGTAACGGCAAATTTGCCATCTTTCAGGCTTTGGAGTTTCCATACATGTACATGTAGTAAAAGTTGTTGGTCATTGTGCATAAAGTATAAAAAAATGTACTGTCAATTTTTGTGTATTAGGAAGCTTTTCTTTTGCACATATTTATGTGCATTTGCTTGAGTGCTTCCACCCTTGGTTCTCTTTACCCATGCCGTTATTTGTTATTATATTATTTCTTGTTTGATTCATTTTCATTCAGTTATTGACTGGTATTTCCCAGCAACATTCTTGGCAGGACTGATCATATTCTACAATGCAGAGAGACTCAGTAGGTACATCATGTAACTTGCATCATCCAGCTGTACTTCTAACTTGTCTAAATTCTGTATCACACTCTGTGCCTCTTTTCATTAGAAAGAATATAACGTGTATACAGCTGTAGATTATTGACTGAGCTTGTTGGGTCAAGGGGGGTGGATGTCGGGGAAGTTCTTTTTTTTTTGTTTGCGTGTTTATGGACTGAGACAGAGTTGAGGTCCATAAACACACAAAAGACCAATTGATATCCAGCAATCTTGACAGAGCAAGCTTGGTCAATAAAGGATTTTTTGAGTGAAAAACTGTTTTCTTGCAGGGTAAAGTGGGTAATCCTAAATAAATAAAAAGACACCACACATTCTTACACAACTGGAAAGCTAAACAAATATGTGAAGCCTTGCAAAGCCCTGTATGAAATGCTATGAAACACGGCTCCCTTGGAAGGCTACATGTATTTGCTAGCAATGGCTGGAGTAAACTTACGTAAAAATGCTGGGGGAGATGTCTGGAATGGACTAGCTTCTCTTTCAAGTGGCTCATGCATGCAACAAAAAATGGGATAACTTTTTTAGCCAGGACATAAATAGGTGGCTGTTACAGTATGTAATGGAAGTAATGACATGTTTTTGTTGATTTTGTCCTCTCCAGAAATAGTTTGTTTTTTTATTCCACTGGTGTCTCACTTGGCCTTATTATGTCCTTGTTGATGCTTGTTTATATTCTTCACAGACTCATTCCTGGGGTAAGAACTTACACATAGTTAGTTACTTAGTAAGTTAGTTAGTTCGCTCCACGCCATGAGGTGCATAAGGCTGTAGCTTTCTTTTGCCAACTAACCCTGTCTTGCGCTGCGAGTGCACCCCTGACTTCTGCCCAGCTACATGTACATGTAGTCCACCTCTCTAGCCTAGTTTCTTTCTCCATCATTCTTCTCCAAGTGGTTATGGACATACACGTACCAGTACTATATCATACAAAAAAGATGATGTTTGACCTAATTTCCAAACATTGAAAAAGGAGTTGTAAAGATGACCAGTAGTCCTAGAGTATTAAAGACCAACTTTAAGGCATTTTGAAATGTAGTCAGACACTATATTATATCTTTGATATATCTTCCCAGTCAAAACTTAAATCTAAATTGAAAATAGAGTTAAAATAAATATATAAAATCATAAAAATTCCATGCTGGATTTGTGTTTATCATTTTACCACACATTAAGGGCTCTTTGTCAGTAAAATAAGTCTGTTCACAAGAAGTAGCTGTGATGGCTTGGTGATGGTTGCACTAACTGTTTTGAATGCTTCAAGGAAGTGTATATTGAGTTGTAGACTACTTGTATGTGACTGTACATACATATTAGAGATATATATAAATATGAATATATAATCCGCGTTGCCCTCAAGTGTGCTCGCCAGAATGATATTGAACTTCCTCTAAGGAAAGTGAACTGGATTAGATCTCATTTATTTAATTTGATCGACAGAACTGTTTCCTGGGTGTTTTACCCACTTGTCAGAATCTAGTTTGACAGCAATTAGTTGGTTTATATATTGTTCCCTTGAAGTCACGCATGCTTTCGCAATATTAGGTGTTTTTTAGTAAGACTTTGATTGTATCCCTGCAAGTTGAGATCTATTGGTAATAGTGGCTAGCTCTAAAATGCATTATGTTTTGTGCATATTTTAAAGTCTCTGTTTCACATACTTTCGTTTTTAATTCTTTAACAAGTTATTCCTGTAAAACTGTGTAAAAGAACTATATTAGGATAATTAATTATAACGGTACTGTCTCTCAGTTGTAGGAGATTCTTAGGAGTGGGAGAAGAAGTGGTTTTACTGTATATGAAGATTTTGTTCATTCAGTGCTCCCATTTTTTTTTTCTTTGCCTTCATTTTCCTTTTCAAGAGAGCGTTCTCATATTAGGGCTTCTTATATTAGGGTTTTCATGTAAAAGAACTGTAAAAAGCATTGAGACTTCTGTGTGATGTAAAACGCGTTTACAAGAATCTATTCTTTATTAATATTTTCTGGTAATTTAGAGGGGAGGTGCTTATGCTGTTTTAATCGGAGGCTGGAGTGTGGCAGCTTATCTAATCCAGTGGACTTGCGGCAACTTGAAAGACTTGATTGTTAACCACAACCAATGGGTTGTTGGATATCTTGTTGTAGTTGGTAAGAAACAGCAACATGTGAATACATTCTTTCTCTCTAATCTTTTAGCCAATTCTTTTCTTTTCCAGTCAGTTGACACACAGCCTCTTGCTTTAGTGCTTTAGTGTGGAAGAAACACAAATGGCGATATTTATTGTCTTTCGTAGTTTCATTTTGCGCACAAGTGCCCTGTTTCAGAGCTCACAGACGTCGTCGCGCGCGAGGAGAACGGTCGTCGCATTCTTCAGAAATTGTGCGCGAAAAAGGCAATTCCGAAATTGCGCAGGGAACCGATCTTAACCGATCGATAAACTGACACCAACAAATGAAAGATCATGTTGAGAGCAGTCACTTGACCAAGTTTGATACTTTTAGGGTAAACAGAGACCAAGTTATAGTCCTTGGATCATGGACAGCGCCCCACAGAGAAACACTTACATTTTTTCTCAGTTTTGTGACAACTGCAAAATCCCGTCATTCAACTACCATTTGAAAGAAGCTGAGATGAAAAGCACGTACGTTTGCTTATTTTTATCTCAGAAATCATAGAGAATTTAAAAGTGGTGTGGAGGTGTCAGTTTATCGATTGGTTAAAACTTGAAACTAGCCCCAGTTCCATACGCAATTCCGGAATGGCCTATCTGGCCAGCTACACAGTCAATGTCTTTTTGCTAATGCTGTGAAAGAATAGTACCACGAGGCAGTAGAAAGGAAAATTCGTAGGAGACTGTCGCCTGAACAAATGAAGCAGCCACACAAAAAAATGAGAAGTGTGGGGTGATAGAATCGTCGCAGTTGCAGCAAACAACAAAACGATAGCCTTCAGCAAGATCTGTACTCTATATGTGACGTTTATGGATCCCAGAAAAAAAAGAAAACACTTTTTTTATGATATTACAAGGCAACGTAGATCCAAAGAGCTGCTTGTTGTGTTTTCAGGTGTCATCAGCTTCTGCGTTTGTTACTATCGCGGGCCTGTGACGAGCGACAGAGGACTGGACCTCATACGGTGGATGTTGCAGCTTATCGGCTTGACCTTACTCTACATGGGAACCCGCTCAGAAGTGGTGTCGTTCGGTGTGATCAGCACCGTGTTTTTATCGCATGTTATCCGTAGCAGTGGCATCCTAATGGGTGTTATCAAAATGATGCCTCGAAACTGGTAAGTCGCAATCGAGAAGGGTTCTTTGTCAGGATCCTCTATCAAAATCCTTCTCAATTTTGGCAAATCTTGGCCATCCATGTTCGTTTTTATTTGGTGTATGCTGGAGAAATTTGAAAACGCTGCTTTATTTCTACACTTAGGCCTACCGTTCACACTAATCCGTAACGAAAATGGAGCTTTTAGAAAACGCTCTTCAAACCGAAGGAATTTGAGAACGCCGACTTTGCGTATTAATCTGGACGTAAAACATTTTAAAAATGAAAACGGAGCTTTTAATTGTAAACCATGAAATCACGATAATCATGTCACCCGAGCATGAGCATGTGTCTTCAGAGTGAAACCTCCGGCTTGGTGAGGACAAGGCCTGATATGGCCATTTCTAGGATACCCCGTACCTCTATTTCAAAACGAGTTCTCGTGCAAAACCTTTCATCTGAAAATGAATTTGATTTGTATGAAAATGAACCTCATTCGCATGAATGCTTTCTCACGAAGACTCGTTTTGACACCGAGGCTAAAGGCAACTCGGAAATGGAAAAGACAACGACATTTATCTTTATTTGTGACTTTCATTTCTGATTTTTCCTGCAGGGTTTCCTACAGGATCTATTACTTCTTCTTTCCTCCAAAACACAAGTTCATATCACTGGAGGAATATGTAATTCAGGGAACCGAGGAAACTAGTCGAGCTTTAGAAGATCTGAGAGAATATTGCAACAGTCCCGAATGCAACACGTGGCAAGTGGTGAGCAGATTAAAAAATCCTTCCAGGTATGAAAATACTAAACTTGACGTTAAATTATCTGGTTGCACCATGTGTCGTTTCATTCCGTAAATGGCGTTGTGAAGGTGTCATCTTCTGGCGGTTACATTCGCGCTTTTATAAACGTTCGGGCCTATCAAAGAGCAGCTCGGTGCAGATAAAACGAGATATAGCGTCTGTTTTGTAGAGTCAGTACTGAACAGTCCCTACATAACGACAAAATTCTCAAAAACGTTCCCGAAGAGCCATTATTAGCACGAAAGGTGAAAGGTTAAGTTCCATGTACTGACTCACTCGGTCCAAAGAGTGAATGAAACATAGAAAACATTCTTCTTAATAAAATTTTGTTTTTTTGCACGCATCCGAAACACTTATTAATCGTTGTCGAGACTAAATCACTCAAGTACAAAGAGAACATGGACTCGACTCAGCTTGTGATGCCATATACTGTATAAAGTCGTCTGT